>ERZ794946.705-NODE-705-length-12651-cov-3.756907_pt1 | contig 12651 bp, 15 predicted proteins | sample MGYA00433072_ERZ794946 | MGnify/ENA primary metagenome ERZ794946 (study PRJEB30137, sample SAMN04331413) | food metagenome | isolation source: Y3 must sample point D1 replicate A | place: Australia: South Australia | collected 2014 ...
ATTCCACGGCAAAGGCCTCGAATGCGAGAAAGAGTTGCCGGACTTGGTTTGCGAACTGGGATATCGATACACCAGTGGCGCTATAGTGCCGAGCGACGAAAACGACATGGAGAGATCCTATGAGAACCCGCATGATCCATACGTAATGCCAGGTGGCAGACTGCCGCATGTCTGGTTGATTGATGTAGATGGCGAGAAGCTGTCGAGTCTGGATCTTGTCAAGAGAAATTTCGTGCTGTTCACGACAGATTCTGGATCACCATGGCTTCAGGCTAGTGAAAAGCAGGGCATTTCGATTGATGCATACCCTATCAACTCGTCATCGCAGCCTTATCTCGACTTCGACAGCTCGGCAAAGAAAGTGTGGAAGCTGAAAGATGGAGAGGCGCTGTTGGTTCGGCCAGATGGTATCATTGCGTGGAGAGCACCCAAGATGACCAGTGGACATGATGAAGAACTCGCTCAAGCTTTGAGGATCGTGTTGAAAGGCTGAGTAGGGTTATTTCTATCTTATCGATGGTATCTTAGTTCTGCTTTGTCGAAGATCAGTCTTTGCGAATGTTCTTCCGCCGCCATCACTTACTAGTCAACCCCTCTGCTACGACAGGAGCTTGGCGCAAAAGGCCTCAACTTGCCGTTAAGTACCGCATGTGAATGGAAAACGAAGAACTGAGCCCTCAGATTCTAGGATTTCACAACTGAGGCGTGCGTAACTGCCTCAAAGTCTCTTGACACAACTAGAGCCAGAGCCAGAATGACTAAAGTCCACCAGAGCCTCCAGAGGGTATAAATATGGTATCCACTCCATATTCCTTCCTTGATTTTTACAAACCCCTCATCTCTGATCATTTGCACAATGAGGACCTCGATCCTATTGACCGTCGCTGCTCTTGTGGGTATCGTACTGGCACGCCCTCATCCCCACCAAGACCCTCCTCAGCCTGAAGTGACCGAAGACGCTCGTCTCAAAGGAAATGATGTACGCATCCTCAATCGCCCTATCAATCGCGCATCGACTGCCGCCAGTCTGGAGACTACCACATGGGACCCTCCTGCCGGTATGGTTTCCGCTCTTGAAGAGGTAAGTAATATCAACAGGTGCGGACTTCAAAGCTTCTCGCACTGATGCAGCAACGCATAGGTCTGGACCGAAACCCTGAAAAGGCGCCCCAATGGACACGGAGCTTTTGACAAAAACAGAGAATTCATCCCTAAACTCATGGCAAACTACCACAGAACCGGTGCTGGAAAAATTGACTATTGTGTTGCCATGAGTAACGAGAGAAACGTCACAGCTCTCGAGCGAGCGAATATGAAATCTGGCCTCCAACGCGTGATGCAGGAATGGGTAGACACACTCGTGGGGTTCGAAGGATTTCCCATAACCAAAGTCGATCTCGATGTCATTTCCTACGCTGTTACGCATAGGAGTCAAGTTCAAGGCGACACCACTGGTTTGGATATCTTCACCACTTCTGAGGTAGACAATGAAGGCACGACAAAGTGCGATCCTCGCTGCTACCGTGATAACTTGAAGACTTCAACAGATGGCGAAACCACTTGTCCCGGTGGAGAGAAAAATATGTTCGACATGGAACTCCGACTCGCACAGTGGCCCATGAATATACTCGGTTTCGGTGCGGAATGGGGTCAAGCCTTTAGACCTTGGTTCATCTTCCGCCACACGGACGACGACATGTTGTGGACTTTGCGCCATGAGATGGGCCATTCTTTCGGTCTGATTGGTGAGTTTTGAATTGATCCAGTTATTGATACGCGGCGCTGACATTCTTTGGCTAGATTTTGGCACTGACACTGTTCCCACGGGTCAGGAAAACTTCGTCATGCGTGGTCATCGTGCGGCTTATATCACGGAATTTGACGCTTGGATGTTGAGGGATTGGTGGATGAAACTCAAGGCTCATAATGGTTGGTAGCCTTGTCGCTTCCGGGCATTTTCGTTGCCCTCTGTGCAGATGAGGATTGTTCCGTCAACCCGTCTAGTGGTGGCCGTGTGCTTGGAACGTCAATGATTGCGTGGAGCAATCGCGTTTTCCTCTGGTTTCTTCGTTTGAGGTGGATAGTGGCTGTTTATGTACTGCTTTGATGCTTTGTCGGGAAAGAGCGACCGCGGAGTTTCCATGGAGTTTCCGGACCCTGCTATTCCAGCGTACTCGGCGTACTCAGTGTTGCCTTGCTCTTCCGTCACATCGACAAATTTGGCGGAGTGAATCGTAGCTCGAAAGTTGTTGTTCGGCTAGCTTGGTTGATTGTCCAATAAGATACGAATGTTCTCTGATGTGTATGCAGGGAGCCAGATCCGAAACACCATGTCCGCCAAGGTGTAAACAACTTTCATCCCAGTCGCGTGTCCTACGTTGTTGCATTGACTCCCATAGATATACATAAATCATGGAGGCAACACTCATCACACCTTTCAACTCGTATTGCACTCACGTTGGTTTTGGAGCTGCCGGTCAGGTCCTTGCCATCAGCGAAAATACCGTCTTCAAGGGTCCAATCCTTCTCGACAACCCAGCGCCAAGCCAGAGAGAGATCATGGAGGACGCCATGAAGAGCATTGAGAACGAGAAAACCATGCATCGAATGCTACAGCGACACGCCCACCCGAACATCGTCCACAGCATTTCCGTGCTACCAGAGGGAATATTTCTGGAGCGATTGGGCATGAGCCTGGCCGAACGTCTCACCCCCACAGCTTTGCCGGTCGATCCTGGGCTGGAGGTACGCTGGATACAGCAACTCGTCAGTGCAGTCGCATGGCTAGAAGGACTGGGCATTGCACATGGGGATCTCCGACCTAGCAACATCCTTCTAGACAACTCCCAGAATCTGAAAATCATAGATTTTGACTGCGCGGTCAAATTTGGGGAGGAGCTGATCGCAGGAGGTGCTCCTTTTAGTAAAAATGAACAATGGGTTCAAATCACCACCGGCTGGCGTTGAGACCGAGGTTTTCGCTATCGGGTCTTGCGTGTATAACATTCACTTTGGGCACGAGCCCTGGTCTGAGCTCAATGAAGTTGATGGACATGAGGTGGCGAAGAAATGGTGTAGACATGAGTATCCTCCACCTGGTGGCGATGAGATTGGTGTGATCATTCAGAGATGTTGGGATGGTGACTTTAAGTCTATCAGAGCGCTCGATGCCGTTGTCAAGACATTGCGCAGTGATGGCATGGTGGCTCGTAGGCCAAGCTGGCTTCAGGCTTGGTTTTTGCTCGTTGACTGCCGGTATTTTTTGGCCAAAGACGGGTTGAGCATGAACAAGAGTTTGGGGGCGAGACTTCGCTTCCTTGGCTGGTGGGGGACACACAGGTGTTTGTCTGTGGCTGTCAAGGTCGAAAGGGGGTTCACGATTTGGTGATAAGGGGAATGATGTGATCGATGGGTTAAAACAAATTGAGAGGTCGATATCGAGCTCCTTTGACATAGCATCGCTTCCAATGCAGATTGATTGAGGGATGGCAACTCAACTGGATGTACGACACAATCTGAGACGACCCTGTTCTTTCATTTATTCAATGAAGCGGTCCATAGTCGTCCATCTGCTTTGCAGCATGTCCACGATTCCTTGAGTGTCATATCCAACAGCACCCTTGACGTAATCCAGGAAACTTATGGCTTGGTCGCGCTGTTCTGGATTGGTAATACAATGCCCGCATGCTCGTAGTATGTAACAAGCAACAAAGTTCGCGTCTTCTACCCATGCATTCGATCGTGCGAGGCCGATGACAGAGTACATGGGCCCAATAGCGTCTTGTTGGGCGATATTTGAGTTGGGATTGTACAATCGAAGGTACACTTGACATGTATGGTAATACTGCAGAGCAATCACTGGATAGATGGTTGGCGAAGTATCCCATATGTGCGATTCTCGAAGAGTGAGACTGCCGTACCTTGTGGGGCACTGATCATACTAATGATCGGAAAAGCCTTGTCCGCCGCGCGTGCGTCTTGTTGGAACAACGGTTGAAATCCTTTGCTGTCGTTCCAGTCCTCAATACTATTTTTTAGGTAGGTCCAAGAATCTTTGTGAGGCTCCGAGCCTGTCGAGAACACACGCCTCATGATTTTGGCGAGTAGAAGGATGATCCTGCTGGCTGCCGATCCAGCGTCTGAGCGACCAATTGCGCTTGTGCGATCATAGTTTTCCAGAGGATATTTGGGTGCCTGCTTGTTGGTCTGGGCAACAAGTAAATCTTGTCCAAGTCCTATCCAAGACGCCGCCTCAGCCAATCCTCCCGAATTCGAAAACATAGGTGTAGCACTCAAGAGACAAGCGATTCCATCAAGGTTCAATGAGCTCTCGGCTTGGAAGCTGAACAGTTCGTAAAATCTTAGCAATATGACTGCCACTAGTAGGTTTTCGTCAAAACAGCTTGCGGGCTGAGAAAGAGCTTGGACTACCAATTCTAGACATTTACAGTAATAGTCAGAAGCTTCCTGAAGCTCGTCTTCTTCCAAAGCTTGATGTCTAGATGAAGCTGCCAGTACAGAAAAGAGCAGTATAGGAGATTGGACGGCTCTGGAAGGGACCTCGGAAGCAAATCGCGGTGCATCGTCGCAGATATCGAGCTACCATCTGTCAATATCTTCCAGTATCGCGAAGTGAACGGTTCGTACCCATGGTGAAATCTTGTCGACAAAATAGGAGGACCTCACGATATGTGACATCTTGAGTGAAGAACTTTGGAAGGATCGCGCAGCACGTTGGATGATTTTTGGTGTCCTGGTATGATGTTTGCGCAACCGGTATGCTCCAACAAGTCAATAAATTTTCATCCACCAGAGCAGACTCCAGCAAGCCATCCTTTTCCTGCTTGAGTTCGACACGGGCGGCTAGCAAGTAGTTATGCTTGACAGTGAAGAATTCTATCGCAGTATGCAAAGGCTCCGCGATGGAGGAACATTTCTCTGAATCTGGTGAGGCATGGGAAGGCGAATTTGCTTGGTAATGTCGCTCTTCGAAGTGTTCGTGGTATGATTCGTCATCGTCAATCATGCTATTGACATCTTCCCGCAGAAAACACAAATTCATGCTAGACGTCGGGAGCCATGGTTGGTCGTATTCATAGAGTAGGTCCGTTCGTTGTCCAGCTATGGTCGTAGCCTTGCACTGGTCGAATTGCCATGTCCGGCTTTCTGGCATGGCTGGCATATTTGGCTACGCTTGATCACCCACTTCGTCTATGGAGCCTGATCTTATTCATTTTCTTTGTTCGATGATTGTCATTAAGTCATCAAGTCATCAGGAGTCATGCAGACGGCCCATCCATGTTTGTATGTTTGTGGGAAAAAGGAAGTTGGTCCCTCGGTTGAACGCCCCACTCACGCGAAATCTTCGGCGATTTCGTCATGGTCTTTCCAGGACGAGCACGAGGCCGTGGGCAACTCTTTCTTCTTCATTTCTCATCACCAGTCAACGCGCACAAAACGCTATTCATCAGAGAACATTTGCAGGCACACTTTGAGACACGCAGGTACCTTGTACTGTTCCTGCATTGCCAAGACGATCGCGAGACACATTTCCACCACCGTTGGAAGGGGTTCATACCGTTACACCGCTCCAGCTATCCTTGCCTATAGGAATCGAATCGTTGCTTACAGTGGCTAGCTGAGTCTCAGCTCGGTTGACCAGACTCGGTGTCGACTTCTCGCTTCTTGTGCATGATTCAGATGACTATTTGCCTTCCGCAGCAAAACCCGTTCGTCCATATGGCAAGGCGCACATGGACGCTGCTGAAGGCCGTTTGTATACATGAAACTGGATCATATACCAGTACTCTAGGCCGTCTTGTCATCCCAACAGGCATGCATTTGTAAGATAAGTACAATGTCGCTCCTTCGTAGCAAGACTTCCAAGCCATAAGTGCCTGTCTGCTGCACTTGGAAACATCGAGACTGTTTTTACTCCATCCTTCCGCCATTATGATTCCGCGTACACTTCTCCCCCTTCTTGTGTGCCTATTCGCCCACGTTCTGAGTGTATCATCGTCTCCGCTGGTAGTCGAACGCGCTGCTGCAACATGTGCTGCCAAAGACATCGCCACGGTCAAGCGCACAGTCGCAGACCCGGTGTACTTCTGCCAGTGGTGGCAACAAGAGTAAGCAAAATGTACCACTGTAACTTTAGTGCTAAGGTACTGACGCGGCGAAAAGTGTACGCACTAGATCGCCCTTTATGGAATTCAGTGCAACTCAGGTCGACACGCTCTGCAAGTGTATCTCGCCAGTCGCAACAGGCCCAAAGTGCAAGCGCAAGCGTAAGCGATCTCAGATCGAAGAGAGATCTGCGCTTGTCGCTCGATCTGCTGCATCTTGTAGCGCGGAAGTGAGTGCGCAGTTCACACAGCCATACCGCTTCTGCACATTCTATACTGCTTAGTATGTACATTCTGTCAGGGCTCTACCCGTATGCCACTAATCATCATACAGTCCGAGAACTACCTCGCCTTTCCGAAAATATACTGCATCCGCCCTAACCAGTTTGTGCAAATGCGCAATCACAAAAACCACTTCTACCAGCACCAAAAAGACTTCCACCAGCACTAAGAAGACGACTACGAGCACGAAGAAGGCAGTGGTTACTACGGCCCAAAAGCCGGTCACGACTACCAGCAGAAAACCGGTCACATCTACCACTAAGAAGCCGACAACATCTACAACCAAGAAACCGGTGACCTCTACGATCAAGAAGCCCACATCGACCAGTACGCAGAAGCCTATATCAACAAGCACGAAGAAGCCTACCTCGACAAGCACAAAGAAACCCACCTCGACAAGCACAAAGAAATCTACCTCGACGAGCACGACGAAGCCTGCATCGACCAGCACGAAGAAGGCTACAATTGTAAGCACAATTAAACCCACCGTCACAAGTACGAAGAAGCCTGTATCTTCAAGCGCAAAGACGACATCAACGAGCGTGAAGCAAGCCACATCGGTAAGCTCAAAGAAGCTCACGACAATCACGACGAAGCCAGCAACCAGTCTCAAGGTATCAACTTCAAGCACCAAGAAAGCTTCGACAACCAGCTCAAGGAGATGAGTAAGGAATTTGTTTGTCTGGGAGTTAACGGTGTGGGGACTAGATGGGTATTGGGCACGATTGGCGTTCAGATGAACTTAGATATAGGTACCAAGATGCAAGAGCTGTGTAGAATTTGCTCTCCAAAACCGGTCAACATCTTCCATTAATGATCAAATATGCATTGTAGATTTGTGCGGTGCATAAAATTATCAGTACATGTACATACGTATGCAATTCTGTGCATCAGCGGTCGTGTCCTCGCACCTTCCCGGCCCGAGTGATTCCCTTGCACACCTTATGATTCTGCTCTCGCGACGATGCGTGAAACCACATCCTGGCTCTCGGCTTCCTTTTACGGAGTGACAGGTGAATGGATCACACCGCCGGTTGACGCCTGTCGTCGCGCGCCAAAAATGCGGCAGAGCGCGACACCAAGAGAGAGCGAAAATAACTCACCGAAGCCATCCTACAGGCACATCGCTACTGCTATTGTACTGCCACTCGGCCGAGATAACGATTATGGTTCAGGTCATCGCACCTGCCTGGAAACATTCAAATAGCGTGCGTGAGCCGGCAAAACTCAAGGCTTCATTTCCGGATCCCACGGCACGGAGACGTCCTTATCAGTAATTTGCCTGCGATAACTCGAAGACCGAAGACTATATGACCCCGAAGCCTGACCTCTGTTAGTCGAGGGTTCTCTAGAGGGAAACCACTGCCTGCTATGTCGAACTCGACTTTGCTGCTTAATGCAGCACGGGGATGTGGAGAGCAACATTTTGGACCTGCTAGCTGTGATGGCAGCTTTGACTTCACCTTATTATTTGAGCAAACACTTTTGTCCATTGTTCCCTCATCTATATTTCTATGCTGTTTCCCTATAAGCTTGTATAAACTGTACAAACTGGCTCCAAAATTTGAAGCATCGACATTTCGTGCTTTCAAACTGGTAAAGTTGTCGACTTCTCGCAGATTACCTTGTCCATCGGCTGACTCCTGTCAGATCCTGACCAGTCTCCTCACTATCACACAGTTGGCATTATTGATATCATGGACGACTCAAGCTCACATTCAAACCACCGCAACAATTCCAGCTCTATGCCTTGGACTCATCGTTTCTTCCGCCATGTTCTTCTTGTCAGCGCTGACACATACTCGTTCAATGAGGCCGTCTTCACTCACGAGCGTCTACTTGCTATTCTCAGCTATCTTTGATGTGGCGCAAGTTCGAACAATCTTTCTTCACCGAATTAGCACAGTTCTATCAAGCTTGATGTGTCTGGCGATTGCTTTGAAACTCGCTCTATTGATAAGCGAGTCCTGGAATAAACGATCATGGTTACCTTCGGAGTACAAAGCACTTTCTCCGGAAGCCACTAGCGGCATTGTGAGTAGAGGTCTTCTATGGTGGCTCAACCCGTTCTTTTTGGTCGGGTTCCGGACACTCTTTGCCCAAGAAGATATCTATGCTATTGATCCGGAAATGAGGTCTCAGGGAATTGGACGGAAACTGGAAGAGTTGTTCCGTCAAGGGCTCAGTGCTTCGACGCCCAGTATACTTAACGATGATGCGAACTCCTCTGCACCTCGACCATCTCTATGGACTTTGCCCAAAGCTTGTTTCCGCTGTTTCTGGGTGGACATCGCGGCCATGATACCCACAAGACTTGCTTTGGTGGGTTTCACCTATGCCCAGAGTTTCTTGTTTACTCGTGCCGTCAACTATCTTAGCCATCAAGAGCGTCTCGAGAACAATACTGGCTACGGGCTTATCGCTGCCACTTTTATCATATACGTTGGAATAGCTGTAAGTGTACGACTTGATCGGAATATTCCCTGCTGATTTCGTTCTTAGGTATCCACCGCTCTCTATCAGCAGCAGATAACTCGTATCATGACTAAGTTGAGGGGTGCTCTGATAACCATGATCTATGATCGTATGCTTGTGATCTCGGACGGCGCCAAGAAAGATGGTGCTGCATTGACTCTGATATCAACTGGTAAGTGGTGAACTGTCTTCTCCAATTAACTGTTTGCTGACAGATCAATGCTAGATATTGATACTATCACGAGAGTTCTTGGCGAACTCAATGAGTCATGGGCCAGAATCATTGAGGTTGCAGTAGGCATAGGGCTTTTGTATCGACAAGTTGGTGCTGTGTGTATCGTCCCGGTGATTCTCACCCTTGTTGCTACGCAGGCACAAACATGGGTATCGAAAAGAATAGGCTCGAGGAGGAAAGACTGGAATGCAGCAACTCAGAAACGCGTCAACACTACTGCCGCTGTACTTGGCTCCATTCAATCGGTCAAGATGTCGGGTACGTAACTCAGCGGAACATGATCTATTGACAGCTAAATCGGTATGTTAGGTCTGATGACTGCAGCCTCAGGACTGCTACACTCGCTAAGAATCAGAGAGCTTCGAATGCTTGCTTCGTTGTCGCACTTCATCATTGGTTTGAATGCAATCGGTCGGTCAAGCAATCACTGCACTATTTGAGCTGGTACTAACTTGAGCAGCTGTGGTACCGTCTGTTTGGGCGCCTGTGGCGACTTTTGTCGTCTATGCAATTAAGGCACGTATCGATGGCTCAGTCGGTCTGGGCATCTCACAGGCTTTCACATCGATAGCCCTGTTGAATCTTGTTACAACGCCTACAGCAAAACTACTCGCGATTATGCCGCTGTGGGCACAGTGTCTGGGATGTTTTGAAAGGCTGCAGCAGTATTTTGAGCTTCCACTTTACCAAGACCCCCGCTCTCTCGCAAAAACCAGCGACATCTTTGAACCTAATTCGAACGCAGATGGAAACAACGAGTCAGGTATCGAGATGATACCGCTACGAGCACGAGGGACTCAGGCTACACCTCTCATCATCTGTTCGAACATGGATGTATCCTCGTCAACCGATGGTCCCATCATCCTGACTGACGTCAACCTCGAGATCAAACCAGGCTCGGTCACCGCTATCATAGGTCCGACTGGGTCCGGCAAAACTATCCTGCTAAAAACACTTCTTGGCGAGGCTCTCATTTTGAGAGGGAAAATAACCGTTCCAACGAAGAGTATTTCTTACTGTAGTCAAACACCTTGGATGGTCAATACAACCATCAGAGGATATATTGCTGGCCTAAACCTCGGTACAATGGCGGTAGACGAGCTCTGGTATAATACTGTTGTTCATGCTTGCGATCTTACCAGAGATATCGCAAGTCTGTCGGACAGGGACAACACCCAACTCGGGAGTAAGGGTGTCTCATTATCAGGAGGACAGAAGGCCAGGCTAGCACTTGCTCGAGCTGTGTATGCTCGCAAAGAGCTAATACTCCTGGACGACGTTTTCAGTGCGCTCGACGTCAACACTGTAGAGGTCATCATTCGCCGTCTCCTAGGTCAAAATGGACTACTACCAAGACTCAGGTCGACGGTAATTATTGTAACTCATTCGCACAAGGTCATACGCATGGCCGAACAAGTCATCGTACTGTCTAAGGATGGCCGCATCGCAAATCAAGGACGCCCAAATCTCTCGCTCGAATGTGAGTTGCAATCATCCGCAGCGGACGGATCTTTCGAACGCGCCAATACCGACGCTGTGCAGGTGGCCAAGATTCAAGCACCGAAAGGCCCGTCCACAGAGGACAAAGAGGACTTAGCAAGAAAAACTGGAGAATGGAGGATATACAAGTTCTACTTCCGTAATTTCCAAAAGAAGTATCTGGCCATGTTCATTGCTTGCTCTATGGGCGCAGCTTTCAGCTCACGATTTTCTCAAGTCTGGCTGAAATGGTGGACCACCGACGACGGCTCGAATATTGGGTTCTACTTGGCTATCTACGCCTTCCTCGCCCTGGCACAAACCTGTTTCAGCAACTTGAACATGTGGGTTGTCTTTCTGAAGATGATACCGGACTCTGCAATCAGCATGCATCAAACTCTTCTTGCCACCGTTGCAGGAGCAGCTTCATCTGTCTTTTACCAGACCGAGAGCGGTGCAATCCTCAACAGGTTTGCCCAAGACATGTACTTGGTTGTGGGGACATTACCTACCTCACTCATTGCAAGCGGAAACACACTATGTGAGACAATCGCATCCTTGGCAATGATCTCAACTGGTGCCAGCTATATGGGAATCACCATTCCTTTCGTGATACTTGTGATATACCTGATACAAAAGGTGTATCTCCAGACCTCTCGTCAACTGCGCCTACTCGAGATCGAAGCTCGCGGCCCAATCTACTCCCATTTCCTTGAGACAATTGAAGGTGTGGTCTCGATTCGAGCCTTCGCGTGGGAAGAGGAGGCAAAGAAAACTCATAACAGACTTTTGGATATTGCACAGTCACCTTACTACTTACTTTCGTGCATTCAACGTTGGCTGAAGTTGGTCTTGGATCTCATCGTGGCGGCTCTTGCGATTCTGGTCGTTGCTCTGGCTGTTTCTCAAAGAGGTACGACATCTGCAGGTCTGCTTGGCGTGGCCTTGACCAACATCCTCGGGTTCAGTCAATCGCTTACACGTCTTGTCACCGAATGGACGACTCTTGAAACCTCCCTAGGCGCCATCGCACGAATTCGATCTTTCGCAACAACCACTGAACAGGAAAGCTCGACTGTAACTCACGAGGCTACGCAGGATCTTGTGACCCGAGGCGCAGTGGTATTCTCTGGCGCATTCGCAAAGTACACCAATGATCTGGGTGCGTACGACCTGAACAATGTCTCTTTCAAGATTGCTCCAGGTACAAAGGTGGCAATCTGTGGCCGTACTGGTAGCGGAAAGTCAAGTCTGATGCTTGCTTTATTCCGTCTTCTCCCGCTCCGCCACGGCAATATCTTTGTTGACGGCACTGATATCAAAGACGTCAACCCGGGCGTGCTTCGCCGCAGCATCATCGCCATCCCACAACATCCATTTCTTCTACCTGGCACAGTACGAGAAAATCTTGACCCGGAGAATGAGCTGAGTGACGCACACTTGCTCGCTGCAATCGACAAGGTGCATCTACTGGAACTAATTATTAGTCGTGGCGGCCTCGATACAGATATCGACCAGCAAAGTCTTAGTCAAGGTCAGGCACAATTGCTCTGTTTGGCGAGGGCTGTTCTGCGGAAGAGCAGATTGGTCGTTCTCGATGAAGCGACCAGCAGCCTAGATGCCGAGACTGACGCCGTCATCCGTGAGGTCCTGAACACCAGCTTCAAAGACTGTACTATTATCTCTATTGCGCACAGGGTAAGTTTCGAGGATACTTTGACTCATGAGAACCAGCTAACATTGAGCAGACAGCAACTATTCTGGAGTCGAAGATGGTCATTATGATGGATGCAGGAAGCGTCGCTGCTATCGGTACACCTGGCGAGCTCAGAGCTTCCAATACGCACTTCAGGGAGCTCTGTGGACTTGTCTGATGGCTGGCAGAAATCGTGGTCGGAATTTTGAGCTGTTGGATCAATGCTCATGATTCTCATAAAGACACAATATTTACCTCCACTCACTCACTCCTGGCTCTTGAAGGGTGTTGCTAATCTGCTACAGCCGTCCAGCTTCCTTCATACTGCCTTGCCATTCCGCTCGAACATCTTGGTAGAA
>ERZ794946.709-NODE-709-length-12563-cov-4.229693_pt1 | contig 12563 bp, 17 predicted proteins | sample MGYA00433072_ERZ794946 | MGnify/ENA primary metagenome ERZ794946 (study PRJEB30137, sample SAMN04331413) | food metagenome | isolation source: Y3 must sample point D1 replicate A | place: Australia: South Australia | collected 2014 ...
GATCCTAACCAAACTCCAAGAGACCTCCATCTCTGTTGCAAGATTTCAAAGACTCCCGGAGCTGATCCGCGTTACATGTGAGCATGTACATATACAGTGAGAGCTCCATGATCATGAGAGATCTTCTATCCTAAGCCATTAACTTCTCCACAATTCTGAACATCAGCCAACTTGAAAGTCCAATACAGACTGCTGGACAACTCAGATATCGACTGGTCAAGATATCACAGGCCTTCGCGTACACTCGTGTTCATGTTGCCTTACACTGCAGGAGATCAGGTCCCTGAAAATCGTTTGATGTTACAAAATCTCAATCATGGTTTTTTTGTAAAGTTGCTGCACTGATTCATGATAACCCAAGCTCGAATTTGTGATGCTGGGATGCTGGCCTTTTTGAACCGTGGGTTTGGGAGCCTGTATTGTCGCAAATGATGGCCTTGATATTCTCGACCTTGATGTTTTTGATCTCGACCTTCTTGACCTTGGGTACATATCCTCAGGGACGACCAAACCCCAGCCATCTTTCATCATGAGAAATGTTAAACAGAAGCAAACGTGTCCGAGATTATGAAAGCTGGCGGATGTGAGGAGGATCAATTCATCGTCACACTTGCGTGTTGTCCAGATAGTCCTATCAATCCGCAGCTGACGCATGGGTGTTCTCCTTACTAGCTCAAGTGCGAGACTTTTTGGTCTTGGTGTGATTGACTTGGAAACTCTTCCTTTCGATCAGTGTCGAAAAGACCATGTGAACGACCTGGAGAAGATCAGCTCACATGACTAAAACGATTTGATCGTCATTTACATATCACTTGTGAATTCTCGTCCCAGTCATTGCCTATATCAATACCTCTGCATTATCGCTATTGCAGACAACCCCAAATGGTCACCTAAGTACATAGAGTACCAAGCAGATGTGCAGTGACTGCACAGCGTGCCAGAAGCCTTGACGATATTGGTAAAGTTCACCTGGGCACCAATGCGCAGCAACCAGGCCAGTGTAGATCGTCTCACCAGAGCTGATCTCGAAGCCTGCTTGTTGTAGATTGCTGCAGTCATTCATGATTAATTCGAAGCCCTTTGTTGCGAAGCCGAGATGCACGTGCTTTGGGTACGGTCGACGATTGTCTCAGGGGCCATCGTACTGCCGTTTGGAAGTGCGATTAAGGAGATCGACAATGTCAAAAGAGCGCAGCAACTCTCCATCACGAGATCGCAGATCGACGACTACTCTCTTCTTGTCCTTGTCTTTGCGGTCGACTTGTTGTCTGCCGCTTCTTTGGGGATGGTGAGAACGCGGGAACTGTGTAGTAAGAGTGAAGAAGAGCATACATGGGGGAATCGGAAACAAATGATATTAGTAAACTAGGTCTCAGCTGTGACAGACCTACGCGGACTCTATATCGAGAAGCAAGAAGGGCGCTACCTCTTCAATTGAGCGAACCTGGCTGCCAACTCGTTGACATCAGGGATCTTGCCTCCAGGACCGCTTGTATCGGGTTTGTTGGCTTTTACCATCTTGGCCGAGGGTTTGAGATCTGGAGGTCCTGGTAACTTGATACGTGGAGAGACGTTGTCGGTAGATGGACTCGGCGGCACCACGCTGACCGGACTCTTCATACCCAAATTGCGAGGAGGCGTAGCATGAGCCAGCGATTCCGTCTCTTCCGAAGCCTCATAAGCAGGCACCTTCTGTCCACCACTAGGATCATCATCGTCCTCATCCTCGTCATTTCCATTGGCAGCGGCTTCCCTAGCAGCCAATCGACCCTTGGGCCAGTCGATATTGTATGCGTCCGCGATGGTCGACAGATAGGCCTCGACCAACTCCGTCTTTGGCGGCTCAACCCTCAACCGATCAACCACCCTCTTAGCAACCTTGTCATCTCTATTCTCCGTCGCATCGAGCACAAACTCCTTGCCAAACTTCTCAGCCAGCAACGCCCTCACATTATGCAACTCTTTGACATCTGTCCTGGGCGCCGCGAATATGATACTCTTGACCGCCTCTTCCAAGCCGGCATCGCATTCTTTGGCTTCCAGCAAGCCGGCGCGAGCGAGCAGCAATTCGCAATACAGTTCTAGGATCTCGAGGAGTTCGGTGGTGAGGTCGCTGCGGATGATGTTTTCGACGCGGATGCGGGCGGATTCGTCTTTGGCTTGTTCGAGGAGTTGGGCCATGGCGCGGCGTTGTTGTTTGGCGATTGCAGTGTCCTTTTGCTGTACCATGCGGAGGCGCGAGATTGACAGCTTGAGCTGCACTTTGAGCTTGTTCTGTGGTGTGGGGAGTCAGTCGGTTGCATTTGTACGGGGTTTGAGACGGGAAGGTGCGTACAACTAGGGAAGATGCCGGCGCCATGATGGCGGGTTGGTTTGACAGATTGTCTTTGGTTGATATTGTACAATGCAAGAGTGCTCGAGCTGGTATGCAATGAACCGAGACCCCCCCAGAGCAGCTGACGTCTGCGGGGTTCGCGGCCAGCACCTCCGTTCTCGCCTTTACCTTCCGTTTTCGGTCCACCTTGATCTCAACTCTATTCTGCCTATCAATTCAATCATCGTCAGGTCTTGTGTTCGCTTGCTTGTCTGCTGTGATATACTGTCGTGTATAAGCCTATATAGTACTGTCAATACCTGCGCAATTGCTGCTCCAATGTTCCTTTTAAATAACCCCGCTTGCCATAGAGCCATGTCCAGCTGATAAATCTTACACAATCGCCCAAACACTCTTCCAAGTAGAACACCAATTAACTCCAATAGCGAGGGGTCAAGTCCCCCTCACCCAAGTCAAACGTTTCACATGTCGCATATCATTGGTTCAGCCTTCGCTATTCGCTATTGCCGCATCGGTGATTGAGGCATGGGTGGTACTGGTGGTACAGGTGGTGCTGATCCTGAGTCGTTACGAGTTGCTGATTCGCGAAGACTTCTAGAGCTGTCACAATTGTCAGTATCACCTAATCAATTCCGGAGAACGCCTCTCTCACCTCTTCTTGCTGCGAAGACTAGACATGCTCTTCTGCCTGACCATACTGAACATCTTCCGCAATCCTCTCTTCTCACGTGGGGATTCCAGGCTGGGACTGGCTGTTGGTGCTGTCGTGACAGTAGGTGTGCGCTGCGACTGTATTAGTCTCTTCGAATTTGTGTACTTCTCACTCGTGCTGAAACCTACATCGCTGCTGTTTCTGCTGTGCCGGCTACGCCTTGAGCTTGTGGTATCGCTGTAGTTGGTATAAGTCGTTTCAGGTGTCGCTCCATTGTGTCCGCCTTCTTTTGATGCCATCGGTCTGTTGCGCACAGCCTCGCGTACTGGGAGTTCGACGGGAGCGGTCGTGTTGGTCGCATAGCCCTCCTCTTCTTCTTCGTCGGTGTCAGGTCCAGTATCCAATCGATCTTCATCCCCGCACACGACCACGAACCAGCCGACCTTCTCGTCCGCTGCAAGTTTGTCTCTCAGTTCCATCAATGCACCCCATTGCTCGTCACCCAAGCCCTTTCCTCTAACCTCGTCCACCTCGATGCCTAGTTTGACCTCGTGACAGATATCAGCGATGTAGGCGTACGGTTGCAAGCAGGCGGTTGGAGACTCGTCGGTTGGATCGTACTGTTCTACGAAACGAAGATTGGGCAGGTTAGCCATGGTCTGGGGCCATAGCTCGCTAAAGTTGTCGAGCAGTGTCTCTGTCGTCGCAGGCGCGATGAGCCATTCCGCCGCTGCATCGTCGAGGTTTTGAAGAATGATGTGAATGCGAACGAGTGGTCGCGGCCAGCGAAATCCGTGTATTAGATATGTTGGCATGACGTGCGATTTACGTGTCAGACGGTGCTCGAGCCTTGACAGGGTACGGGTGACGCGATCTGGTGCGGGACGATAGATGAAGTCGGCTGTTATAGATCTCGAAGACGATGAAAGGTGGGAGGAAGCACGGTGAAATCAAGTGATATGTCGAGAGAGCGAATCTTGTCTGTCTCCGTCTCTTGTTCTTGGGAAAGAGGAAAAAAAGTATGATGAGATTGCGAGGTGTCCGAGCCCCCTGCAATTAAGCGGATCGCTTGCTGGATCCCAGCGAAGGGCACAGCGTGCCTTGAGTGGGCACTGGTTCAAGAAAAATGGCTGGGGCGGCCGCTGAAGGAAGGTGCGACGACGCGGGTGGTCGTATCCTCTCTGTAGCCGTTGCCAATTGGCGCGTCGAGTCGTTGATGATGGCCGAGAGCTCCGCAGTTATTCCCTGGACCGGCGCAAAGAGCAAAGGACAACAGATGTCAAGAGAGACAAGACGGGAGTTGGCAGTAGAGAGCGAGGGAAAAACACATGACAGTCGCACCAGGTTCCACCGTGACGGAAAGAAGCAGACGCTGCAGGATTCGCGTAGGCAAGTCGTTTGCTCTTAGCATCACCAGTTCGCTGGGTTGCGCCCATCGTCGGGGTCCTCTAAAGCGAGTCATCCCGGGCATTTCGAGCCGTACTGGCCGAACCGTTGCTAAGTGGGTCTGCACTGATCCATCATCCAACGGAAGGGATCCCGCCCATCTTTGATTCGTCGCTCGCATCTTTCTGCCGTTTTGCTCACACGTCAAGCCACGAAAAAGCACGGCGTTCTTCTTTTGACACAACGGTGACTGAACCCTACTCTACACATATACCTGCCTCACACTCAATATCTTGACCCCTCACTGGAGTCATGGTCTTACATTTATTGGGAAAGAAGAGTTGGAACGTCTACAACAAAGACAATGTCGACCGTGTGCGTCAAGATGAGGCAGCTGCCCAAGCCAGAGAGGAAGAAGCAGAACGCCGCATGCAGGAGGAAGATGCTGCTCGTCGCACTGCCATCCTACGAGGCGAAGCTCCTCCACCCATCTCATCTCAGTCGCCTCAACCGGAAAAAGGTACTGCCAGGCGGCGCCGAGATGATGGTCATGGACAAGATCGCAAACGAAGGCGTTTGAGAGGCGAAGATGACACGGATAGGGACATGCGTATAGCCAGAGAAGACGCCGCCGCTGGAGCTGCTGCTCGTGAGAGTATGAGTCAAAGCGAGAAGAAGAAAGATGACGCCGATGTGTCTATAACAGATCACGCTGGCCACATTCAGCTCTTCGCAGCGCCCAATGAGCGTGCCGTACTAGCCAACTCACGCAATGTCGAAGCAGAAGCGGACAAGGCGAAGAAAGCGCGCGAGTTTGAAGATCAATTTACCATGCGATTCTCAAACGCCGCTGGGTTCAAGCAGTCATTGTCTTCAGCACCATGGTATGTTTCCTCCAACAAACAAGAATCCGAAATCCCGCAACCCAGCAAAGACGTCTGGGGGAACGAGGACCCGAGTCGTAAAAACAGAGAGCAAACAAGGATGAGTTCGAATGACCCCATGGCATTTATGCGCAAAGCACAAACACAGTTGAGACAGGCCGAGACGGACAAGGAGAAATGGAAGGCACAGAAGGAACGAGAGCTCAGGGAATTGGAGCAGGCCGAGAAGGAGGAGAGGCGAAAGCGGAAAGAGCGTCGACACAAACATCAGCACAGAGCAAGGAGTCGAAGTGTAGACAGTCTTGAAGGCTTCTCCCTCGATGCACCGACACGAGAGAGCCGTCGGATTAGAGCAAAAAGAGGCAGTCGTCCGGATACGAAAGAATCCGACAGACAGCACAAACACAAGCACAGAAGCAGGAGTCGAAGCAGGGATCGCAAACATGGTTCTTCGCACTACTCATCACGTCGGTCACGTCACCAAAGATCAAGAAGTCCAGCTTGAGCAAAATCTAGAAACCAATTCTGACGGGCAGATGACTGTTGCTTTGGTCGTAACCTCATACTATTCAAGAATGCGTAAAATGCGAGAAACCTACTTCCTGCGACCTGAGCTTCCCTGGCTCGAACCTTCTGCATCAGACTCGTGATCGTAAGAAGGCACTGCAGTGGGGTTGGCTTCGGCTACATGCTCAGCAGTGCTGACCCTATCCCTTCTCTTAGAAGTGTCTTCGTCTTCCACATCATCACTGTCTCTGTGACGCTCTTCATCATCCTCTGTAGGAACAGCCTGGAACCCTTCTCTGTCTGACTCCTTGCCCTTGATGAAACTGTCGATGATGTAGTATTGAATTCCATTCATCGCCACAGGGAAGATGAACATGACGAATGCAATCTGAAGAGCTTCATTGCCTTCAGTCCAGCGCAGAGCCCAATCGCCAACCCAAGGCAGCCATGGGAGCATTGCGAAGAGCAGGAAGACGAAAAGTTTCATACCAAACAATCCGATGAAGTAGATGATAGATTGCTTGAGCCACCAGGTAGCACGTGGCGGAGCGCCATAGTAGCCCGACTTGATAGACTCGGGTGGGTTCGCCATGGGAGTCTTCAAGAAAAGACTGTGTAGAACACGTAGGAAGATGACGAGAACAGGAATACCAATGGTAGTCTGTGAGAATGTCAGTACAAGATTGGAGTTTAAGCTGGTGTTCTGCTTACGTCAATGGCCAGATTCAAAAGATAGAATGAACAAGGGTTCGGCATCTTGCCATCATCTGCAGTCACAGAAGATACACTTGCTGAAAGGTCTTCCGGTTTTGTGCTGGCCATATCAAATTTGCCAGACGAGAACATGGACATGCCCAAGTTGGCGAGATGAAGCAAGAAGGTACCAGCAACCTGTTTCGACACATCGAAGAACCAGATCTTGAGCGGACGTCTTGGACGCTCTCTCCAGCGCTTGAAAACGAGAGACAATAGCGCGAGCGCGCCCAGTGCGGCCTGTACGATAAGGGCGAATGGTCCAAGAAGCTTGCATTCACCGTCTTGTGCTTCCATCATGCCCTTGGGCCCTTTCTCAGATCCACTACCGGATGGAGGCGGCGGAGGGAAATCGTCCTCGGGGATTGGTGGAGGAGGAAGAAACTCCTCTGGTCTAGGTTTAGGCTCCTCAGCCTCGGTGGGCACGCCGGCTATCTGGATGAGTTCTGTTTCAAAGACTTGAAGCTTGTCAGTATTGGGGTAAATTGGCAGTCTAGTTCGTGTGACATACTCAAGGTGCTATCCGGAGGGATGACACCCAAATTTCGGTGACCGTATGCCAGCTCGGGAGGAATGACCAACTTCCTTTTTTCACCAACACACATGCTTAGCAAACCCTGATCCCATCCTTTTATCACCTCCCCAGCACCAAGTTTGAAGCTGAAAGGTACTCCTCGGTCATATGATGCATCGAATTTAGTGTTGTCGGCCTGTAAGGTCCCGCGGTAGTGGACGCTGATGTTGTCTCCGGACTTGGTGGGGCGTTTGCATGTCTTGGGGTTGGCAGTCACAATCTCTAGTCCATTGGCGGCAAGTTCGGTTTTGGGACCTGACAAGAATCCATCGGCAGCAAGGACGGTGGGAGCGGAGAGCGCGACAGCGAGGAACGGCAAATGGGTGATGCGCATCGTGTCGCGAAAATGCAGGCTGGCCACACGGCGAGGTTGTAAAGGCCGGAGAGATAAGCGGCGGTGGAAGAGGCTGCGAGAGAAAGCGCCGTCTTTGTTCGGTCGCCGTCTGCTTCAGACCGTCTTTTCGAGTCTAACGATACTGCGGGTTCGGAATGGAAAGCAAAGTCTGCCTGCTCAGAAGATCAGAAGGGAGGTCTCAGGTCAAGTCTCATCCTCCCGCGGCGAGAGCGACTCAGCTGCCGCCTGCTTGCTGAACTCGCCGCCGGCTGAACGACATCATGATCCCCGCAAACTCAAAAAGGGCTGTGCACCAGAGGCCCACTTGCCCGATTGCTCTTTCCGAAACAGTCCACCACCAGCCATTTTCAATAGATAATATCATAGTTACGCTGTCGGCTCCTCCAATCCGCCAGCCATGCCTCCCAACTTGTCATTTTTAGACCGATTTGATGCCATTTCAAGAGTGCAAGTCACGCTCCGGTCATGCTCTGGCTATCTAAATTATCTCTGCTGACCAACGTTCAGTCAGGCCGCTTTGGTGCTGGCTCGTCCAGATTCATCAGCGAACGATGCTCAGATCGAAGCTACAAGTATAGAGCAAACCGCTTTTGACAGCTCAGATAACCTGGTAATTAAATGTACCGCTTGCCCCTTTTCACTTTCCACTTGTGTTTCTGATGTTTTTTTTCGCTTGTAGCAAGATTATCATTCTCGTATTGACACTGCAATCAGAGGATTTGCATCAAACTCGAGCGTGGACAATCAACCTGCTGGACCAGACGAAGACGAATTTCCAGTACTCCCGACTGGGGGCATATCACTTGGCCGCTATACGAACGCGGTGCATCACAACGATGGCTTATTCTCCGAGGTCTACAAGGCTGTGGCTCACGATGGCTGTGGTGTTACTATAAAGACGGGAGGGTTCGAGAAATATCCTTGCCTGGTTGCTCTCAAAGTCACCAATCCATCTGCCATGGAGCCACCTCACGACTCTGTGCGTGAGGTGCGGTTGCTGGACCGAGCTCGCCATGAGTTCGTGATAGAACTCTTGGAGAGCTTCCAGCAATCTGGTGGTCGACTCGTTCTAGCATTTCCGTTCATGCAATATACCCTTGACGATCAACTCAGAAAGGGATCGCCCCAACCAGCCCACCAGAACTCTATTCTGTCGCAGTTGATGCAAGGCCTTGAGTACATCCACAGTTGTGGGATAATCCATCGCGATATCAAGCCTTCGAATATCCTGCTCAGGAGTACATCCGGTCCAGTCTACATCTCGGATTTTGGCATCGCATGGTCGGCCGATGATCCTTCTTCTGAACCAGCAGACAAGAAAATCATGGATGTAGGTACAACGAGCTATCGACCTCCAGAGCTCCTGTTTGGTAAACAATGGTACGATTCGAGCCTTGACATGTGGGCGGCTGGTTGCGTGGCTGCTCAAGTGGTAAGCCTGGGTTCTCAGACCTTGTTCGATTCCGGTGATCTTGGAAGTGATCTTGCTTTGATCAAGAGTATATTCTCAACACTGGGAACTCCAGATCTCAAAATCTGGCCTGTAAGCCTTTCAGGACTTGCCCCGAAGCTGATCGAATACTGATGTAATGCAGGAGGCCAAAACTTTACCAGACTGGGGCAAGATGGCTTTCGTAGAATACCCACCACAACTCTGGGCAGGCATCTTGCCTGGCTGTTCATCTGATGCAATCGAACTGGTCCAGAAACTAGTTGTCTATGAAAGTGGTAACAGGATGAAAGCCAACGAGGTATGTCGCTCTTTCCATGATTAGCAATCACGACTAACTTCTGATAGTGGCGGGAGCAAAGCTTCTTCGCTTCAAAGGCCTAGTTTCCACACCCGGCTTCGCATACCCGAGACATAATCTCCTTGAACTTTGGACCTATCGTCAATATTCTGTTGCACGAAGCCGATTCCCTCCATACCAGCTTTAAAACGGCCTTGATCGTATGCTCCCTTTCTGACCCTTCGTGGAACAAGAACAAGTAATTTACGTCCAGAATTCTAGCTATCATGTTGTCTCGAGTGACTCTTCCAATTTGTCCGTGCAAGATATGGGTAGCCTGATTCCAACTTCCGCTTTTTTCATGACATTCACAAAGGAGTCCAGAAATGATGCCACGCAACAAAGAGTCGGATGCTGGCCTTGCCAATGTACGATGACGGGCACATAGAAGCAAGCGCCTGACTCTAAGGAAATTTTGGTAGCTAAAGTAATTTTATTCGACAATTCCAGCATCACATGAAACGAGGATGATGCCAAGCATGTCAGGCGGCATCCCGATTCCCCAGATTTCTCGGAGTGACGGTGTTTATTAGAAAGTCAATCTCGAACGGTAAACACATAGAGCGGTGACGACTTGTTTGCAATCCCTTCTTACCGCATTCTTCTTTTCAGTTTCCTTCTTCCCTTGCTCGCTTTGATATTTTGATAGACAGGTTTTGGTGTTTGATCGGCGTTAAAGTGGCCCTCTACAACTACCCCGCCATCATTCGAGACGTACCAACAGAGCAGCGCATATCTGGAAACAGGCAGCATGGCGTTCTTATTTGCTCGTAGCAAGGCCAGGACCAACCAGGAGTTGACCCGGTCTACCAAAGAGTTGATGCTGAAGCTAATCGCTGAGGACAAGCCTTCACAAAAGGTATCCGACCACTACGACCCGAGCGAACTGGACTGGGCTGACGACGGTCAGATCGAGGAAGAAGTGGCACGGAATCTTGGCCAAATGAAAGTCATCCTCCAAGGCACACCCGGTAAGCATTCCTGGCGGCGGAAGAACAATGTACAAGCACAAGGCGACTAATGACTGCGCACAGAACTCGACGTCAGCCCCGACCAGGTCTTCCAGCTTGTGAACCTCCTCGTTACCGAAGACCTCCTACGAGTCCTCGCCGAAAACATCCATCGTCTACCCTTTGAGTCGCGCAAAGACACACAGACCATCATCTCAACTGTCTTGCGATACAAGCAGCCAGGAGAGGACCAACCAATCGCCCTCCAATACATCATCACAACCCGCCCCGAAGTCATCATCGCACTTTGCAATGGCTATGATCGTCGCGAGAGTGCTATGCCGTGCGGAGGCATCTTGAAAGAGGCTCTGAAGCACGACGCTGTCACTGCCCTGATTCTTTACGACGAGCCCAGCCTACACGGCCAACCCCTAGATCTCGGCAGCATCGACACAGACCAACCAGCCTCAGGGCAGGGTGTCTTTTGGAAGTTCTTTGACTGGATCGACAAGAGCTTGTTCGAAGTTAGCACTGATGCTTTCGATACCTTCCGCGTTCGTAGATCATATACTCTCTGTAACGGCGAGATACTGATTGTGATTTGCAGCAAATCCTGGTTAGACACAAGCCCATGGTCTCCAAGTACATCGATACCAACTTCGACCTCTTCTTCGACAAGTACAACAACATCCTCATCAAGTCAGAAAGCTACGTTACTAAGCGCCAATCGATAAAATTGCTTGGTGAAGTCCTTCTAGACCGCCAATTCTACGAAATAATGACTCGTTATGTCGAGTCCGGCGACAATCTCAAACTCATCATGTGGCAGTTGAAGGATGATCGCAAGATGGTTCAGTACGAGGCCTTCCACGTCTTCAAGATCTTCGCCGCAAACCCCAACAAGTCCGCCGATGTCAAGCGTCTATTGACCATGAATCGTCAACGCCTGCTGGACTTCCTGCCAAACTTCTTGGCCGACCGCACTGAAGACGATCAGTTCTCGGATGAAAAGAGCTATCTCATCAAGCAAATCAAACTGTTGCCTCAGACGCCCAGTCAGCAACAGAGAACCGCGAGTCAGGAAACATCGAGATAGGGTCTCGATGCCGAACTGTCGCGGAGCAAACACCGGGAAATAGAAAGAAGCATTGCAAATATGGAGTTTAGACGCAAACTCGAAGCTGCCACCGCTAAGAGACTGGCGCGCAGGGAGTTGGCCAAATGAGGCTTTCGGCAAGAAGAGTCACCCTCGTTCGCTCTGCAATCTCAAGAAGGTCGGGCTGAGGGATGAAGAGAAAGGCGTTGGGCGTACAAGATCTGTCGGACACAACACATACACGAGCCGACAAAGTTGCATTTTTATGGCGTAAAGGCAGGGTGGCATATGGATCTGGCAAGAGGAGTTCTCCAAGTCGTTGATTTCTGACGAGCGACTTTTCTTTAACCCTCGGCGAAGGCGTTACTACATGGCCAGAAGGTTTTATTCTTTGTTCTTGGAAAGGTTCCTCCGTAAAATCATCCTTATCTGTAGTAGCATTCACTACTTAAGCGGTGTTTTAAGAGGCTAAGGGTCGAATCTTTACAGTTCCCGGTCAGAAGTCTTCGTGCGGCCCGGCGTCTTCACCCTCTTAACGCGACCACCCCTTCCCTTCTTCATACCATGATAACGTCAATATGGTCGTGCCTCTCTGAATGATCTTATACAACGGTCGCCGTAACTAGGAGTATTACCTGATCTCGCGCGCGGCCTTCGCAATCGCCCATAAGATCGGCAATCTGTATAGGCCTGTTTCGACGTTATCGAGCGTTCCGAAGTCCTCCGTCGCTTCGACTATTTGATCAAGCGATATACGCGACTACCAAAAGTTATTTCCTTACGTAGGACGTCCTAAGAAGCTCTCGGAGCGTGAGTTTCATATCTTCTCGCTCGGCGACGTGCTAGATATACAAAAGTCCGAGCACGTAGATCAGACGGCTCGGCTACATCATAGCGCAGAGGGGGAGCACGCCAGCGAGTGAAAGGATAGTCGACCATCGCTACCAAGGCGCCGACCTTCTTTTCTTCTTACCATCACGTACAATGTCAACCCCCAACCTACCAGATCCCCGTTTGGACGGCAGAGTCCTAGCCTACGACCCGGAAGCCATCAAGACAGCTCTATCAACCTACTATTACGCCCTCAGCAAATTGCCATACATCGAAGCGTCCAACATCGTCTTCCCACCAGCTGGCGGCTGGCCCAACATCACTGCAACAAACTTCGCACCATTAGGCAAGAACGAAACGGTGATTGCGCTTCTCAAACACCTCCCGTATCTGCGGAATCCTGGCTTGCCAAAGGGATACGCGATTGCCTTCGAGACCTTCCCGCTTGAC
>ERZ794946.711-NODE-711-length-12537-cov-3.964909_pt1 | contig 12537 bp, 17 predicted proteins | sample MGYA00433072_ERZ794946 | MGnify/ENA primary metagenome ERZ794946 (study PRJEB30137, sample SAMN04331413) | food metagenome | isolation source: Y3 must sample point D1 replicate A | place: Australia: South Australia | collected 2014 ...
CATGATATGAAGTCGATCAATGGTGCCAGCGAGACTTGAACTGTCGTCGTTGCCCTTCATCTGAACGATTCGTCGAACATCGACACGCGGACAATCCTGCGGCTGCAGACGTCGACCAACGTTCACTGAGTACTTCGACAACGACAACGACCACCTGTTATCAATTCCAGCCAAGACCTAATACACCAGCTGGCCTGGCTGACCGGACTATATACATTGGACATCTCATCGTATCGACACGACTAAACTATCCGTTACCTCAATTGAGCACACGACATGGAAAATCATCCACCACGAAACACTTGGCCAGGGTCACTTCGGCTTCCTTCGCCGAATCCTCCGAAGTGCAGACAGATAACAATCTTTGGTGGTGGTACAGGTACGCTCTCCATTCTCACATGACTGACGTTGTTTGAAATTGACGTGTACAGCTACCAATCATCTCGTCGACGTGTTTACCAATCTCGCTCAAGCCAACAATAGTGTGCTCAATTACATTATCCCTATCAGTGATAATGGCGGCAGTTCCAGTGAATTGATTCGTGTGTTTGGTGGTCCTGGTTCGTCGCGTCTTGTTGATCGAGTACGCAAGGACTCTTACTGACTGAAACTGTAGGAATCGGTGATCTGCGCAGTAAGTCACGTATCATCCTCCACGGCCGAGCTCAGTCTATATCGATGGAGGCATTCCTTTTCCATCGAATACATACACTGAACCTTCTCTACAGGTAGATTAGTGCGTTTGATTCCAGACAACGGTGACCCTCACTCCGAAGCTTCTTCCATCAAAGAACTGTTCAACCACCGTCTCCCTCCTGATCCCAAGTCAGCACGTCTAGAATGGCTGGAGATCGTCGAGTCCCTTCATCCTTTGTGGCGTCAGATCTCGACTCCCAAGAAGGAGCTTATTCGCAGCTTCTTGAACTTGGTTAATCAAGAAATCGTCAAAAGAATGAGACCATCAAGCAGATTTGACTTCTCCTCGGCAAGTATTGGAAACTTGTTCTTGACTGGGTGAGTGGTAACTTCTTTTGTACAAAAAGGGGGTTGCGCTGACGAAGAAAAAGCGCACGTCTCTTCTCAGGCTCTTTGGAATCAGCAATCTACCTTCTTAGCAGCGTTTGCAGCGTTCCTGAAACCATCACCGTCCTGCCAGCCATCAACACGAACTTCAGTCATCACATCTCAGTCTCCCTGACCGACGGCTCCCACATCACAGGCCAGAACAACATCTCTCACCCTCCGGCACCTTCATCTCTTCCGGACATGGCACCACCATCTCCCACTCGCATTCGCAGAGAAACGGAAGAGTCCGACAACGTCGAAGACGCCAATCTTCCCGGTTCCTTGCCATCCCTGCGCAAACCAGCAATCAAGTTCTCTAAACTCGAGGAAGAAGACCTACCCAGCAGAATCGAAAGACTGTGGTACATCAACCCTTACGGCCAAGAGATGTCATGTCCCGCCAACCCTCGTGTGCTCGAAGCACTCTCAAAATCATCGACGGTAATCTATAGCATCGGTTCCCTCTTCACATCTATCATCCCGAGTATCATTCTCAGAGGCGTGGGCCAAGCCATTGCCTCGCCCGGCATCAGAAATAAAATCCTCATCCTCAACAGCAGTATCGATAGAGAAACTGGACCTGCTTCGGATCCATTCACTGCTATCGATTTCATCGCCGCTATCGCAGATGCTTGTGCCGAAAGCAGAGGATTGAGCAAGCCGAAACTGGAAGACTATTGGGTTTACGTCAGCCACGTAATTTACATCGAGAGCAAGGAAGCTCCCAAAGTCGACAGAGAGATTTTGACAAAGGCCGGTATCGAGGGCATCAGATTATACGGCCAGAGCGGCAAGTATGACGACAAAGCACTAGAGCAGGCTTTGAAGATGGTTTTGGGCAAGGGCGAGCAAGTTGGCTTAAGCAGAAGAAACACTTTGCAAAGATGAGAGACATCTCTTGCAGATTCGAGAGACGACTTTTCGCAAAGATGAGGGACATCTTCATTACAGAATTGGAAATGTGTTTGGAGTAGAAGATGAGAATTAAATCAAAAACTTACTTTGGCATGCCTTACCGAGCCCTTGAAATAGACATACGGGTTAATGACTCGCTTTAACTATTGCCCTTGCTTTGCTCTCTAGACACTCCTTGCTATTACGTTACTGTCTCTCAACAAGTAACACTTCTGTCCTGCGTAGGCTCTTCCAAAAGCTTTGTTGTCGTCGTCACTCCCCCTATTTCGTATTACTAACTCTCTGCATCTCGACAAGAGTTGCCTTGGACTCTTGTCGCAAGTCAAGTACTCTAGAAGGATGCTTCGACGATTTCTGCCTCTAAACTATCTCGTCATTAACCTCGACAACAACTTTAGCGTCGACTTCTCTTCTCCGTCTACTCCGTATTACCGATCCTGTGTCTCGACAAGAAACAGTACTTCTCACCCTTGTCGTAAAGAAGCACTTGAAAGAGATGCCTCGACACTGCTAACATTAACGCTATCTCACCGCCAGCTTCTCTTCTCTGCCTACTCCTTATTGCCGACTCTCTGCATCCCGATAAGGATACTTGCCTCGGACCCTTATCGTAAGGCAAGTACTCGCAATTTGTTTCCCGACGTTATCGACCTTGTAGTCGACTCTGACGCTTCTAACATGCTAGCAAGTAGGCTACGACCCGACTGAGCGTGGTCTCTACGCTCAATTGCTTGTCTGGATATCTCGTCATCGTGATGAGAAAGAGAGAAGGAGCGTAGCAAGGGCGAGATGTTATAGGAGATCCCAATGATTTGATGACTCCTTGCATACATGCATGCATGTGAGACTGCTTACATTCCTTTTGCGGTATGGAGGTTTTGAGAAATCCTTTTGACATTACATTTACTATCTTTCGTCATGTGTGCTTTCGTATATATGTTGCGTCCGAGTCCATTGCAGTTTTTTTTTACTCCAGAGGATCACGACCACCTTGCTTTTTCATCTCCTCCATGTAATCTTCTTCGCTCTGTAGATCGAACTCCATGGGGTGAGTGATGGGGACGATCGGCACACCCTTTTCTTCCAACAGCTTGAGACGAGCAGCAGTCAGAGGTCTGCTCTTGTTGATGCTGTAGATCTTGACGCGGTGACTGCAATCTTCGTTAGCAAAATTCTCTAGCTTGTTAGTTGCAAGGAGTTGTCACTCACCAGCTTGAAGTGACGTGAAGATCCCAGTTCCATGCCGAGCGAACGTAGGTGGGTTGCGTGTTCATGGCATTATCCCAAGTTCTCACGCAAAGTTCGAGCCATCCTTCCGCATCCACGGGAAGATCGATTTCCCACAACCTCCACGCGTAGTAATATTTGGTCGTCATGTTCTCGTAAGGAACTTCATACCAAATACTTCCTCCGTCGCCGGAAACTTCGACACGAACGGGCCAATGACCACCGCCAGAGTAAGCCCATCCGCGCATTTTGATCTTGCCGTCGTGGACAATTTGAGCCATGTTTATTGGCGTCATGATGGCGGAAGATACGGGCATGTCTTGGATGCTGAAACCGTTGCTGTACATGGCGTTTTGCTTTCCGACCTGGGGTGTGTAGTAGAGGTATTCTTTCGCTTGGACGGGGGCGAGAGAGGGTCCGCGGATGGCTTTAATTTTGTAGAGCCATTTGCAGGAGCGTGCTCCAATGTCTGTTATCTTCGTCAGCATGAGCTTCACGATTGTGAAACAGGGGGGACGTACATCCAAATACCACAGTTCTCAACGGGAATCCGTGGATCTTGGGAAGGGGTTCGCCATTCATCTCCCAAGCGAGCAATACTTCGTTGATCTTGACCTTGCGCCACGGCACACTGACCACATAGTTATACACCTTACCCTTCTTGAAATACGTGTCTGCGCCATAGAATTCGAGATGAATACCTTCTCCTCCGTCTTTGAGGCCTCCGCAGTGTTTGATGACCTTCTTGAGGGAGACACCGGTCCAGCGTGCTGTGCCAATGGCACCTTCACCCCAGGGTGCGTTGATCAATTCGTCTCCGTCGCCGGGGTATTCGGAGATCTGCTCGATACGGCGAGTGCCTGAGCATTGCAGACTGACCACATTTGTTTGACGGGGGAACAAGTCTTCGTTTTGAAGATCAGCGAGAGTAAGCTTTTTGGGGTCATTGACCAGGCCCTCGATATCCAGTGTGAATTGCTCGGGGTCGATCTCAGGAATACCACCGTGATTGCGGACGAAGTGGTCTTTGTTGTCTGTGATTTCCGTCTCGACCAGGCGTTCACGAGGTGGCTCTCCATTGTAAGGGAATTGAAGGACGTGAATCATGTCTTTGCTTTTCTCCTCTTCGACATATTTCCAGCTGATGTCTGGGATGTCTTTCAAGGTAGATCCCATGGCATAGTGGTATTGCTTCCAGCGTACTCCTTCCAGGATTGGGTTGGTTTCCGGAAGAGGTTTCAGCTGGAACTCTGGCGGTGGTGGGAAAGCATATTTGGCCAGGATCTCCTCTGCCTGCTTTCTCTTTTCTGGGTATTTCTGTAGGAGAAGAATTTTAGAAGCTGTAGCTTTTGCAGGTCGTTAGGTTTAAATGTGCAAACAAACCTCCCACTCAATGTAACCCTTCCATCCTTCTTTTTCTTCTGCAAAATATGGTGCTTCTCCTTTGACCGCGAACTCGTCAAGCTTGCCTGAGCCTTGTTGACCGTGGGCCATGATTGATATTATCAAAGGCTAAATTATAGAGTCGAGAGAGGTGAGGAAGTTGTATCAGAAAGCACGACGGGGGATCTGGAACAAATAACCAGGATGGCCCCCAGTTATCAAGTACGAGTACGACGGCATGCGGTGTGCCTGACGTACATCTTGTTTTTTGTCCTATTGCAGGGTTCGCTATCGCACCTGAGCGATTAATCTACTGGTCCTCGAGATCGCACTAGTGATGGAGAAACGTGGAGGGACAGGTGCTTGTCTTGTGGAACTTCTGAGCTTGCATTTGTATCACGGTCCAGCGCATCTTGTGCTCTATGTGATCCTTGAGCTTCAATCTCTCTAAACTCTCATTTGAATCGATTCTCGGAAACAGAATGGTCCCTTTTGCTGTTCGTGAGGAGTGACAAGGTTGAGGCTGACTCGGCCGGAAGGCGGCTCCGTTTAGTAAATACTGACGTCACAGCCCGGCAGTTCTTGACCATTGAACTTCAACCATGTGCGCTAGATTATCAATCCTTGTTTGAAGAAACGCCGCTAAGTCCGTGGTATATAGTATTGCACACGTCTGACCAAGTTCGGGCGTGATTCGCTACTGGAAATCTCCAAAGCCGTCCCGTCTGGCATGCACAAGAAGCCCCAGACGCATCAAGAGACAGCGGACAGAGAAGGAAGGTGGGTAGAGCTTGCAGCAATGAAAATGCAATACATGAAGAACTGCCGAAGACCCTCAGCGATCCGCAGTGATTCCCAGATATCCTTCAATCTTCTCTCTACCTTCTCCTTTGCGTGGCAGAACCTGTCCAGCATGAACGACACTAAACATAGTCTGCAGTACAAACATCGGAACAGCATCAAGGACATAAGCGTATCCTTCCCTTCTCATCAATGTACCGACAAACACCTCTGTCTCCGAGAACTCAATGATGCGATAAGTAGCTCGTATGATGATGAGTACGGCGGCAGCCATGAGCAGAGAATGCAACGTCTTCCAGGAGTATCTGCCATGTTTCTTGGTAGCAGCCTCAGTGACAGTCTTTCTGATACGAATCCGAAAGACGATAGCGATAGCCAAGAAAAGACAAAAACTCAAGAGCTGAAGTGCCAGCCCGAGAATCTCGAGTTTCTTGCCTGTGGGTGCCATCTCTTCGACTGATATCATTGCACCACCACCCGCCGTGGCTAGGAAAGAGAACATGTCTATACAGACGAAGAAGTTTGTAACCATCTGAGGACGAAGAATCGATGCTTGGGGTTCATCGACCAATACCACGAGTCTGCTATAGGTCATGTACAGTGTCGCGGCGTAGAGCGATGGCGGTAGCAGAATGAAGATGTTCTGGAGTGCGTAGAGAGCGATGTTGTTCGGGTGCAAGACAGATAGTGTTCGCAGAACATAACCCAGTGTCATCACTGAGGGCTTGTCAGTGTCCAGTAGACCAGAAGTTGAGAAAATGCTTACTGAATGCACCAACAATGAACGCCACGAAGAACTTGGTTCGGTAGTAGATGGCTTGGATCAAATGAATGGCAGCACCGAGACCGAACACAGCCGCGGCTGCGACAGCCAATGGTACGATAGGCACATAGCCCCAGATGTTCTCAATCATGATTCGGATGGATGCCAGAAGAATGAAACTCAGAATGTACGTCCAGCGTAATAACCGTAATGGTGAGCGTTCAGCAAGAGGTGTCGATGTCAATCTTCGAGCACTCGACTCCAGGTCGAATTAAGGAGATTATACCAAAGCAATGGAGCAATGCTAGAAGGACGGTGGTACAGGGCGTCACCACGACATATACCTTTGAGCAACGAGCGCTACAATGTTGACCCAAGCCCTATCTTCCATTGCTTACCTGAATATAGACACAAATGCGAGGGTGATGCTCGGAAGACTGCCGAGAAGACGATGGAAACGGCAAACCTTCCGATAGCCTCTTTTTCTATCAGCTATTGGTCTGCCCTCCAGGGATGTGATGTCTCAAGAGCTGTTGAACACGAAGTAATACGTAGTAGGGCTTATGGAGCCGGTAAGCGTATTGGCTACCAGAACCACGGGAGTCTTGTCTCTACACAGGGTACAGTAGCCAACAAAATTTGGGGTGTAAGATGCTGCTCAGTAAAGGGCATATTGAATTGCGAGCTGCGATGATGAGCTCGCGTAGAGAGCAGTCTGAGCCTAAGTGCGTCGGAAGATGGCTACAACACATCTCACTCTACAATTTGCATGTCAATCCAAGCGCTCATGTATGCAGTAAGAAAAAGCGGACGTTGAGATGGTTGTAAGTCGGTAGACGTGAACGTCTTCAGTGGTTTTGCGACTCATGCCATGCCAAGGCTCCATGTCCAAGAGACTGTTAGTAACGAGAGCAATAAAGAACGCTTCCGAAATTTTCGACACGGCTTCATCTTTATGAGATTAGGACTTTGTGGTGGACAGTGTGCTCTCCGTCGTCTATGCGCGCTCTCCGAGGCTGCTGTAAAAGTGCATGAAATTTCGCTCACCAGCCGAAGGTCCAGTGAGAGCTTGAAGATCCAGAAGCAATATGCGGCTCTCACTGGACTCCTCTGCAATATCACCACAATGTTTTGTGCGTTACGGCAGCCTGAAAAGACGCGTGAAAGCCTCTAAAGAATGGTGAATTGGTTTGATTATTCGGGCTCCAGGAGCCATGTCTGATTACTAGTCTGCGACCAACGTTGCGCATTACAAGAAGAACGTCAAATGGGTATTGAACAAAAGGGATTAAAGAGTCAACGAGTCGCTTATGCCATCAAAAACAGAACTCCTGTATCAACAAAGGAGAAACAGAAGAGCAACTGTGCCGCTCAGCAGCGTGTAAGAAACGCTCGAGCCGTAGGCGGCAGCAGAGGTATCGAATGGGGTACCGCCACCGCCGCCGCTGTTGCTGTCACTGGATTGAGTGTGTTTGGCGGAGTGTGTTGATGAAAGAGTGGTTGCGGTGGCCATGAGGACTGATGATGGGGTGTTGGTTGCAAAGGCCAAGGATGAGCCGGTAATAGTCGAGGTGATGCCAGTGAAGGCGGGAGTCGCGGACTCGGTCGAGCTGGATGATGAGGCGGCAATTGGATTGATAGTGGCCGTCCAGAGCGCAGTGACAACGCTAGGGCTTGCGCTGGAGGTGTCGACTATGATTCCAGTCGCGCTAACGGTCGTATCGCTGAGGACCATGGTGCTTGAACCGATGTTGAACGACGATGTGGACGAGCTGACGGCTTTGTTGGCGTTTGGACACAGCTTGCCGGTAGCGGTTCCAGTGAGGAACGCGGCGATGATGTTGTTGTCGTTTGAACTCTGACTTTGGCACGACTTTCTGACTGAGGCGCCGATCGACTGCAAAGCCGAGATGCATGAAGATGAACACACTCCGCTTTGGAAATCGGTGCCCGCACAGCCAGTGATTTGGGTGGTATAGACGGCCTCACAGTCTCCAGCCAGATCGTCCAGGCGCGGTGTGAAGTCATTGAGAGTCACTGCTGCTACGAGCTGCAGGACGAACAGAAGGACGACGAACAATAGGCGGTACATGGTGTTGGTGTTGGTGTTGGTAGTGATTTTTTGTGAATGCGTGATGTTGTTGTTTTGATGATGGAAAAAGTCTCAAGCTCCAGGCTCTTTTTCAAAAATAAAAGACGATTGCACCAGGCAAATACACGCTCTCAATGGTGGCGGTGAGTCTTGTCGCGTGCTTTGTGCAATGCGACAGAAGCAAAACCGAGCTGCAAGGAAGACAGAGAGCGAGTGTGGAATCTCAAAGCACAGGGTGGGGCCTTCCTGAAGCGAAATGGTCAAACAAAATCAAGCTCCAGAAACGATATAGGGAAGGGACGAAGCGCCTTTTGCATTGCTTGCAGCAAGGACATATATAGAAAAGCTTTTGACAGGGAAGTAGCGATTGACAGCGGTGGGTAGATCAGCTCTTGTTAATCCTCCAGCTCACGGACTACCAGGCAACCAGGTCAACGTCACACACCTACTGTGGTCATCTTCTCTGACCTTCTCTACACAAGGTGTACCCGTTTGATGAGGATGAGACGTGGGATGACCCCTCTTGAGAGACTTCTGAAACGCACTCTGTTGTCGATCCTTGCGCGAAATCTTGCATACAAGCTCGATGATTGGTCAGAACAGCCGCCAAGGGAGACTTCGCACACGAAGCGATCATAGCATCTTTGACAAGGCCATCTACAATCTATTCACGCGTGCACGGCGAACGAGCGGAGTATCGGAGTAAGACAAACGATAAATGGACAGGCGGATCCTCTACCACGACACGAAAGAATGGTGTATTGTGCCTTCCTTTTCTACCAGAGCAATGCAAAGATTTACATCCCTTCCATTTGTCCATTCCGGTACAGCATTTGCTCGTCTTCTCTGGCACGTTTCACATCTCCTTCGTATCGGGTATGAGTTTTGCTTCACGGATAAATGATGAGACGGACTCTCGACCAGCAAACAGTCAGCCGCTGAATGCGGATGTGACATGGTGGATCTTTTACCGTTTCTGAAGCACCTATCAAACTCCGCTCTCTCCCACCCACACATTCGTTCCTGCAGCTCCGTTGCGAAAACGAGACTTGTGGAGACTGGAAGAGAAGTCGTGGTCCTCGTCAAGAAAGCTATTCTCGTCTATGGGTATCCAGCAAACACAGCCTGACTGACATTCGTAAGCTTCATGTCAGCATGCCTGACGCTGTTCTGATATACGAGGTGTTCTTGACTCGCAGGCCAACCAATGCTTACTCGACAGTCAACAGCGTGAAGAGCAACACACAACAATCATCTAACTGCCGGCCGTAAGAGCTTGACTGCGATAGACTGTTGGCCATCTCGAAACGGCACCTTAGCAAACGCTCTTCTACTACCGTTGACGTGTGGAAGAGTGCAAAGGGAGATTGATCGAACGATCAGCTTCTCCTATGTGGTGGAATGTACGGAGTAATCTCGCGGATCCAGTAGGCCGACCATAGCTCCAAAAGGATATAGAAAAGATCTACTCCGACTTCAGGTCAGGGGAGCACCGCGCCGCAAGACGCGTCGTCGCAATATGGGCATGATGACAAGATCGCCGAGGGACGAGGCAGGCCTAAAGTGAAAGCAAAGGAGCACCGGTGGGAGACGAACTCACGAACGCTAGTCTTGGCACGGGTCCGGACATACCCCACGTTTCGGCGGCCGGCAATGATCTCATCCAGGGTCAAGAATTTTTTGTATTTTTCTACCACTCACTCCCAAAACAATCACTCATATACCGAAAACTTCTCTTTATTACGTCCTCGATCACTCCCTCACAGACTTCACTCCGGTACCCACCAACCATGTCGAACCAAAACTCATCTTCGCCTCCGCCGCCTGCACCTTCGCAATCGTCCTCTTCGATCCCGACCTCGATTCCTACCCTTCGTCCCAAGAACCAAAAACCCAACTTCGCGCGTCCTGCCACCTCAGACCTCAAATCGCGTCTTCAAACCTTCCTTCCTCAGATGGCTGCTGCGAATGCAGAGCTCGAGAAGCTCGCGCAAGAGGGCGGTCTCGAAGGAAAGAGACTCGAAGATGTGGGCGAAGGTGACGAGTATGTCGAGATGGAGCTGGGCCTCGGTGTCATGGAGGAAAAGAAAGAGGGAGATGACAGCAGCGATGAGACCTCTGACGAGAGTTCCGACGACAGCAGTGAGGATAGCAGTGAAGAAGATGACGACGACGATGAGAAGGAGCAGAAGAAGAAGCAGAAGGAGAAAGAACAAAAGGAGAAGGACATCTTGGGCAGACTCATGGGACATAAGCAAGGCAGAGAAAATGCTGCTGGTATTCAGGAGGTTGAATGAAGCACTCGAGTCGCTGTTCCTACGCAATCGTCGCTCCACGCTTCGGCCTGCCTTGGTTCCTTGCAAGTCCCGCGCGCTCAAGCAGACCTCACCTCTCATCCATACCCATATCCTCCACTTCCTTAACGACATGGGGCTCTTTCTTTTCGCCGTTCGATGCCGGCGCCTCAACGCCTTTCTCGACAACATGCGCACTGCTGTGTGTCGACTTCTCCGTGAAGACGAACTCCCTGATCTCACAGTTCTGCCATCCAGTTCCTTGTTGGACCATCAGCAAACGCCTCTTTACACAGGTCAAATTACCCACCAACGGTGGCGTTGAAGCCGTTCCAGTCTTCTGTCAATGCATGGAGGAAACCACCATGCGAGACCACAACTACAATTTCTTCCTTGCGGTTGTAGAGCCATGAGCGCAGTTTTGCAGCACGCTTCTGCACAGTGGCTCTGTCGGGTGCCCATCTTCCTTCCTACAGACAAGTCAGCATCGGCATGAGCCCTTATACCACGTTACCCACTTTGCTGTTCCAGCCCTCCTCAACCGCGCTAAAGTCGACTTTGTCGCTAGCGATGCCAATTTCTGGATTCCAGAGCTCCCCAGTTCTAACTTGCTTCTCCAATTCGTCTCTGTCGGTACCGATGTCACAGGCATATGCGTTCATCTCCTGAGCCAAGGGCTGCAAAAGTAATTTCACCTCGCCTCTTTGTAAAGCAGGCGTAAATGCATGGACAGCAGTCTGAAGTGCACGGCGTAATGGTGATGAAACAATCAGTTCCACGGAGTCATGGTGCGAGAACGATGCCTTGAGGTCGCAGCATTGCGACTTCCCATGAGGCGTCAAGATTGCATCGGAAATGCTGTCGTCGTGCTAGGTTTTGAACTACATCAGATATAGCAGATGCCAAACGTCAAGACTTCTTACCTGTGCATTGTGTTCGCCTTGTGCGTGACGCACGAAATAGAGAGACTTTGGTGGCATGGTTGTGTCAGAAACGAGTTTAAATCAAAATGATCAGCTGTGTCGCTGTAGCAAAGTGGAATGGCAATTGCTGTTTACCCAAGAGATGCCGCGCAAGTGGAGGATCAGGGTCCTCGAGATACAGGTCGGTGAACCTTCCTGATCGGGTCACCGTAGCTGGGTCTGCACGGCCGCAGTCGTGTATGCGAACATCTTGTCTACTTTACTTCCTTTCACCTTTTGTCACGTCTACTCTCCGGCCGTACATCGTCGAGTAATGCCACCACATAAAATACACTCGCTAGCCTACTTGTTCCTTGATAATCTACGAGAACCTGTCGAATCCCTCTTCCACCCGAATAGGGCTACACAGAGGAGGATTAGCCTTCTCGAGCGAAGAATCGCCAACCTGGGAGCTATTTCTGAGGAGAAATGAAACTGCTTACCTGGCAGTAGGTGCAGCTCTGGCAAATTCTGCTAGGTGAAAGAAGTCAAGTTATCAGCCTGCGGCGGTGCCTCTCGATCTCAATGACTATGAGAGTTGGCAGCATCTGACAACAAGCATCTTGCAAAGCTCGTGCCCAATCCATAATCCACCCTCGAACTGATGAATATCCATTGATTGCCACTGTTCCACTTGCTCTAATTGTCCTGTGCCAGAAGCTTTCATTGCGATGGCTCCTTTCCGCTGACCTCTCTCATATGACATTCGACCCTAAAGGGCCGGTGAGTCGCTGAAGCAACATTATTAACGCAAGAGAGCTCAACATCCGCGAAGCAGTCAGACATTCTTGCGAATCACGGAGTCATATTATGACATGCCCCGCTCATACTTTAGCGAGTTCTCCTACATAGTTCGTCGTCTGATTTGAACGTTCCATCCTTCCTACTATCCTGCCGGTCCCAAAATTCTCACACCGCAAACCAAACCCGAATTTCCAACTCCCAAGTCATGTCTTCCACCAACTTCGAGTCTGACTGTATCTTCGTCGACAACGCAGATTCAGATGTCAGCTTTGCTACTACTACTACTGATGA
>ERZ794946.712-NODE-712-length-12531-cov-7.342578_pt1 | contig 12531 bp, 4 predicted proteins | sample MGYA00433072_ERZ794946 | MGnify/ENA primary metagenome ERZ794946 (study PRJEB30137, sample SAMN04331413) | food metagenome | isolation source: Y3 must sample point D1 replicate A | place: Australia: South Australia | collected 2014 ...
CGTTTGGCAGACGCGGCTGATGTTGAGTCTTGTTGCTGCTTGCAATAAAGAGATCGGATGCACCGGAGCTCGTCTCCGAGATTGCCCCCATCAGCCGACGCAGGGACTTCCAACCTCTCTTCCTGCTCTCCAAACAGCCTTGATCACAATTACCCTTTATAAAATCTAGCGTGGGATCGAAACCGAGGTTCGCATATATTCGTGATGAGATACTCGCTCAGAATTATTGTGACCGAGACATGTGCTGGATGATGATAGGGAAGCTTCTCTGACATCCGGCCGGATGAATAATGTCTTTCGTTTGTCTGTATCTGATGGCAACGAACACGAGAAGATCGCAGCGCGGGTTCCTTCATGCAAGTCTCTCTCCGTTTGTATCTAGCACATTGCCTCTTCCACTTATCTCCAAAAATATTGTTTTCCGTGTTCACTCTTAGTCTGCCACATCTTTCACTCTCACACACTCTCACACCCTACTACACGGCGAACAATCCATATCACCCGCTTCACTTATCAATTTGTCTTGTCTCTCTTGCTCAACACTTGGCGGAACTCACCCAGCCGCCGAAACTTCGTAGTTTCTTCACCTCTCGTCGTGATTTCCTACCTTTGGTTCGACAACAAAGCCACACCCAACTATCTGCTTCACTCCCCTCCGGCACACAGTGCGCAAGCTCTTGTTCCACGCTTCGATCACTACCTAACCAGTGAGTCTCTTTGTTTCCCACGCGCTTCATCTTTGAACCGTTTGCGCGCATCTTCCCTCATCATCACAACCACTGCGCCCACCTCCGTCTACCACCTCCTCGGCACTAAATCATAACACAGATCAGAATGCCGTCGAAGGGCGACGCGGTCGGCGCGCATCATCTTCATGATCTCATAAATCACATTGTTCTGCCGCCAAAGCTACCGCAAAAGGCCGACGAAAAGCCTGAAGTCATCGAGCGGAATCTGCTAGGCCTTGTCCAACATGTTGTTTCTGTCATGGACAGCGTCATCTGCTCAGCTTGGACCGATATCGCTACGATGCTCAGAAAGCTTGACAATATCAAGAGGTTGCACGCTCTTGACTCTTCTGTACTCGAACACGAGCTCTCGGCGCTTTCGCCTGGTGGTATGTACTTTCTTATGTCGAGTGTCCCACTTACTGACCGATGGCAGACTCTCTCTGCCTCTATCTCGACGCCCAGAATGCGGGGATCTTGATTCGTCACAACAAGGAAGAGCGCATCATATTCGAGACCTTCGAGCTATCAGCTTCTTCAGACAGCGTGATGTCCAGCTCCGGCCGACTTATAAGAACGTTTCCTGGCCGTGCTGTGAGCATTCCTGCCACCAGATTCTTTGACGATGCCTTTCGTGTGGAGTTGTCGAAACTGTTGTCTCGGCTCAATGGCGAGTCGATTGGTCTATACCAGCCGATCAGCAGAAAGGCTGGTGCAAGCATGAGAGAAGTGCGCGAAACAACACATCCCGGCATGGTCTCCGACTGTCTCATGACTATGCTCTGCGCGCTAGGCGACAAAGAAGACGTGCAAGTCGTGCAGAAATTCGTGCGCGATGATGTTCTGTGGGACAACGCCTTGCTTCCTTGGAGAAGAGCCCCCTTCTGGCTTTTGCTCAAGGTTTCAGTCCTTCGGACTTTGCTCACCTCCAATAGGCCAGTTGAGGCTCGCAAGCAGTACAAATTGTTCATGATTGAAGTCGTCGCCTGCACCCTACGTAAAGCTTCTGGCGTCGTCACAGAGCCCGATCTCATCTCGGTGGTCCACGTCAAACTCGCCCGTCGTGTTCACAAGTTCGAGCAAGAGTTCGGTCCACTTCGTCTTCCGCACGTCTCAGCTATTTCTAAGGAAGCCCGGCAGAAGCTGGACGCCCTGTGGGAGGCTGAAGTCTCGCGCGAAAAGATGGTGAGTAGAATATCGACTAATGATTGGGAAAGTGCTACTTTCCTGTCTCTTCCAACTGCTCGCGAGGTTCTGCGAAGAGCTATCGAACCTCTCACAGCCTCTGTCACCCCTGCTCAATTTACCCCACCCTCTCAACCAAGAACACACACCGACAAGCTTCCGTCCCTAGAGTCCCTCGCACTCGGAAAAGCACCCGTTGTGATGCTGGCAGAAATTGAATCTTGGGTGGAGCGACATCTAGTAGCCTGGACCATCTCTGCCATCAGTGATTTGAAATTCACGCCATTCGATGATCTTGTTACACTCATCACTGACTACTGGTCTCTCGCCAAGTCACAGTATGAATGCAGCCCTCTGGAGAAGTCTAACGCTTTGTTGATCATACTTGAGCTTTGGGTCGCTCTGGACAAGATCTGTGTTTCGCGCGTCCCGTTGCTGCGAAGACACTCGCCCGAGATAACGACTACCTTACTGTCACCCTTGTTGTTACCCAAGAAAAACCAGATGATTCGGCTGTCGGAAATTGAGAAACACATCAACGAACGGCGTGCACAAGCATCTCATGGAGCTACAAGTGTTTTCGCAAGGCCCACCGTTAACAGTATCCACGTTTGGTACTATGACATCTCCCCCAAGCTTCAACAATTGCGCTACAAGATCGATCAACACGATCAAGTCAAGAGACAACAAAAGCTTGAGGAGCTGAGGGTATCATCGCAAAAGTATCAAGACCTCATTGCGAAGTCCGAGAACGAACTTCTCCACGCAACTCGCCCCGGCAAACATGAGCCTGAACATGATTCCCTCAATTGTGTAAAGTGCCGATACCACAAAGAAGCTACGGCCATGCGCATACGAGTCGACGAAAAGTCTTTGCCAAACGATGTTGTACAGCTGAAAGCCGTCGTTTTCGAGCTTGCTATACCTTTCGAGTTCGCTGCTTGGCGAGATGCTACTTGGTCAATCATCCAGAACATCGGTCAGCGTGACTCACAACAAGGCAACCAAATGTTCAACCTGGCAGTAACTTACGAGCAGCTCCGTCCTTTCGCGGAGAACAGAGTCCGCCAGCCTCAATTGACCCTTGGCTCGAGGACAAAGACATTCATCCAAGCTCACTACAGTCACCACGAATTTCCTACTACTGAACAGATGATTTGCGTCGACAACGCTCTCCAGTATGACATGTGGGGCAGAAATTCTGGAACCTGGCTGAACGATGTTTCCGGCGAGTCGAGTTTCAAGAATCACTCTACCCTTTCCCTTCCTTCTGGCTCCTACGCCAATCTTGAGTGGGCTCTTCGCACGACCGATCGTACGATGAACCAAGTCATGGCCTTGCAAAGCGAGTGTTCGGACAGTCTAGAGATTCGAGAGTTCATTGCTTTTGGTAGTCTCAGGTCAGGAGAGAGAATTCAGTGGCTCAACATCTTGAGAGAGCTAGGATGGAGTAATCTGACTCTCAACGATCCAGCTGTTACAACACTGATGCTCCAAGCATCTTGGGAGGCAGGCAGCCCCTCTGATAACGAGTTTCGAACGGCACATGACGAATTACGAAGCCAGCCATTCTGCAACAAGATTCTCGAGATGCTCCGCCGAAAGCTCCTTTCCATCGAGCACAACTGGCAAGAACAGCATAGTATGATGACGCTGATACAGCTCACTCTCAGAGTACTTTCGCTGGTCTCGGATGAGTCGACTGAGACGGTTTGTTTTCACCTTTTGGCGATCGCAAGAAGAGCGTGCTTGGATTGGTGCCGCCAGATACAGCTGCATATGACCAACAACTCCACAAGAGCGGACGTTCAACAAAAAGCCGTTGTTCAGCTACTTAGTGCAGCTTTACTATGCTACGGGACCTTCGATGTGGACGGAAAGCATATCTATCATGTTTTAGCATCTACCGAAGATGTTGCGATTCTTGGAGAAGCTCAAATTACAATCTGCGACACCACACCAGTGACTCGTGGCGCCCTACCACTTTTGCTCAGACAAAGCTTGTTGCACCATACTATCATTGCCCATAAGTTTGAATCTCACTTGAACAATCTCTTACGGGTCGACGGAACAGGACTCAACCAGGCGGTTCAACAAGTGTGGAACGGTGCTGTACTGCAGTCTAAATGGCGTACTGTTTCTGACGACGCTCGATCGTGGCTGATTAACCAAACGTCTCCCAATGGCAGTAGACCACAGATAGTCCACTACAATCTGCTTGGTGGTGATCTTCTTGTTGACGGCAAGCCTGTTGGTAGGCTACCCGACGATCTAAAAACTCAGACCTTGTTCCAGCAGATCTTTGGACCTGCGATCCTCAACGTGTTTGCGTCAAACTTACCTGGGATGGACTATGCCGTTTCGCAGCACATTCACGAGAATGAGATCCACATTGGCTCCCGCAGCGGCGATGTGTTGATCAGAGCTCGTCTCGGAGACCAGATGTACCAAGCGATTCCTCAGTCCGCATTCGCTGGCCAACTGCCTTCACACTTCGTGGACGCCTTCACACACTGGTTGAACGAAGCCACTGGCGAGATCGAATTTCGTCCGCTCGGACGTCCATGGGAGCCTTCGGAAAAGTACTGGAGGCTGACATTTTCTTACCTGAACTTTCTCCATGCAAGAAGTCAGATGCGATGTGGATCTCAAAGATTGATCGAGAACCAAAGCCTGGTGGGCAAGTCCGTATCGGATATTCTCAATGTGCTGGACCACACTCATCACTGCGAAACCATCATTGATGACTTTGGGCCCTCTGAGCTGAAGGTCTACCTTCGAAGATATAACTTGCATTTTCTCGTCACCCCGACTGGTGAACTCTTGTCCCTCGAATACAACTCAGTTGTCGATCCCAACCAAAACATTGGTACTATGGTGGGCCTCCAAAGCAAGCTTGTTCTAATCGATGCGGTTCCTGCGAATGGCCTGCGAGAACGGCGTGTTGTTGTTCCTTGGGGTACCGTTGTTGTTGCAAAGAGCGAAAAACATGTTACAGTTGATATCCAACGAGGGACCGGAAGCAAGCAGAGATACTTTGCGTACAGTTTGGATCGCCATCTCCAGAAGCTGCGAGGTCAACAAGACGTTCTAGGCACTCTGTACAAAGCCTATCTTCATGCAGTGACGTCTTTCATTCTTTCGGATCCTCTCACTGGACGAACTGGTACAGAGGAGTCTCTTTCGACTCTGAAGGAAGCATCGCTTTTTTCTTGCACACCTCTGGACCAGAACGAGATCTACGTATTGAATCTCTTCGCTGCCTTGACACCGTCACGATGCTACTATCCTCAGCACTTGAAAGTCATGCAAGTTGTGCAATGGAAATCCACCATGTCCCCACTTGCACAGCACGATGACTTCCTGTTGGCAGCCAAGGCTATTTATGACCATCATTCCACAACAGAGCCTTTGTTTGACACACTCGGCAAATCTAAAGGCAAGATGATAAGTCGTGGCGATGCTACGCTTCTCGAGAGAGCTAGAAATCGCAACGCATCTGTCATGAAGTCTGGGCTGTTCTCTGCATTACCGGTGCTGCAAGACTGTGACTCGGTCTACCCCGGTCGTGACAGGTTTGATCGGAACGAGCGGGCATCACGCGTCTTTGAGGTTGTGTCGCTCATCAAGGAGTGGCCTTCCCGTATTCCGACTCACGACTCGCTGACCGCTGTTGTCAAAGCTTGGGTACAAATTTCTGGGTACAACTCTGGAGCTTTCAATATCTCTCCTTTGCAGGAGTTGAGCACTCTCAAATTCAACGAACACTTCGGCTCTCTTTATGAGCTCTGCCGATACGCATCAAGAGCGGCGTCTACAGTCAGTCTCATGTTTCGATTCTCCGTCATCGCCGTTGGAGCCGAAGATAATATGATGAAGCATATTCGTACTCTGTTAGCTTTTGCGTTCAGCAGATCTTTCTTGAACATTGATCCGCCACCTACAGAACGCAGCTATAATCTTGGTGGAGGCTCATCACCGTCCGAGATAAGCGTCTTAAATGTCATCAGCCAAAACCTGAAAGACTACCAGCTGCCCAACCGAGCCACAAATGCCCAGAGACTCGAGAATAGAAGACAGAAGCGCGAGCAGACCGAGCAAATCACGCTCCTTTGTGCAAAGATTGTTTCTCAATGGCCTGGAACAGTGGTGAGTGCCTCACAGAACGAATTTCCCCGTATCAAGACTCCTGGGGTTGTTCTCGGATGTCAACGTCTCTTCACCGAATGGCACAAGAACCGCCGCTTTCTGGAACATATCGAAGCCGTAGACTCCGAGCTTACTAATCTGCAAACACAGCATGTTGAGTATCAGATGCCAGATGTGGACATGCATATGACCCACGATAGTCCACAGATTCCCCCACCTTTAGATCTGATTCGACTGTTCGAGGCTCGCGCTGGGGCCGTCCAATGTGAAGGCAACATCCAGGCCAGTCTAGTTTCACTTCAACCAATGAGGACATTAGAAGATGCTTCTCAGGTCAAGAGACTCGTCGCTACCATGAGCACAAAGGCAGACTCCACTCACAAGGTCTACGGCGAGGTTCTTCGTGCCAGCATCGATGCACTTGAAGGCAAGTTCTTTGACTTGGAGTCTCAAGGCGTACCGCTGGGCAGTGCAGTGTTCGAAAGACATCGAACCACCATGACGAAGAGCGTCAAAGACTATCTTCGATTGATTCACTCGAAGCTCTCACCTTCAGATGTTTCTCAGCAGATTCTCGAGGACGCCGACTTGTGGCCACGTCTTTCTCAACCATGTCTACTTGCTCAGTTATCCAGACGCCATGTGTCGAGAATTCCGGAAGAATGGAAAGACTCCTTGCTAGAGTTGGCAGAGATGATTGCACTGATGCAGCGAGCAGAACGTATCTCGAAGTTTCATAGCTCCTCCAATAACAGGAGTCTGTGGAAGGAGCTCAAGCATCGAGGGCGAGAAGGATGGTCAGCCAAGGATCATCCCAGCTGGTTACTACTCGAGATCGAAAAGAACATCACAATCAGACCGCTTCAAGCTAAGGTCGCAATGGAGATGATCTCGCCCAGTTCTGGACGCAACTCTGTACTCCAGCTCAACATGGGAGAGGGCAAATCTTCAGTCATCGTTCCTATGTTAGTAGCGGCCTTGGCAGATGGAAAGCGGCTGGTCAGGGTTATTGTGCTCAAACCGCTTCTACGTCAAACAGAGCAGGTTCTCACGCAATGCCTGGGTGGCATTCTTGATCAACGCGTTGCGCATGTTCCATTCTCGCGCAAGACCGCGATCGACTCTTCCAAGATCGCTACCATTCTGGATACATTCACGCGCTATGCAGGCAGCTGTGGAGTGATGGTCACGCTTCCCGAGGAGTTACTCTCCATGCGTCTGATGACACGCGAGAAGATGACTACTTCTCCTACCTTAGCAGCCGCTGTCTTGGATCTGTATCGTTGGCTCAAGAATTCAGCCCGCGATATCCTGGATGAGAGTGATGAAATATTGAGTGTTCGATCTCAACTCATCTATCCTGTTGGCGGCCAACAAATGCTTGATGGTAAGAACGATCGTTGGCAGATTACGCAAGCAGTCCTTCAAAGAGTCAATCTGCACGTCAAGGATCTTGCCGCAGTCCAGCCATCAGAACTCGAGTTAGACTATAGTGGAAAGTCGTTCCCTTTGCTCAAGTTTCTGCGTTCGGATGTCGGTGAGCGACTCGTGGAGCTCTTGGTTGACGATGCCGTCAATGGCCTTGTCTCGGGCCTATCTTTTGACTTCTATTCGGGAGACACCAGAAACGCCGTCCAAAACTTCATAAGCTTACGTGAAGTTTCGCAGCAAGATCTCACTGTCCTCGCTGCGACCTTACAGAGAGGCCCGCACTGGAACGCAGTCCTCATCCTACGTGGACTGTTTGCTCATGATGTTCTACTCTTCGCTCTCCAGCGAAAGCGTTGGCTTGTCGAGTATGGTCTCGATCCTCGTCGCTGTCTTATGGCAGTACCGTATCGAGCCAAAGGTGTGCCTTCTACAAATTCTGAATTTGGTCATCCAGATGTTGCGATTATCCTCACTTGTCTGAGCTATTACTACACAGGTCTCACTGTTGAGCAGATGTACACTTGCTTCACAATTCTTTCAAAGGACTCCAACCCCCAGGACGTGTACAGCAGCTGGGTCTCGGCATATGACGACTTTCCTCAGATCTTGAAGTCCTACGAAGCCGTGAACTTGGACGATAAAACTATGTGTGAAAGCAAGCTCTATCCTTTGATGCAATTCAATCTGGAGACAATCACCTTCTATCTGAATCAGGTGGTCTTTCCCAAGGAAGGAAAAGAGTTCTCGAAGAGAATCTCCGCATCAGGCTGGGATATTCCAGCCATGTCAACAGATGCCAGTCTCATCACCACCGGCTTCAGCGGAACCAATGACAGCAGAGCTGTTCTCCCATTTGCTATCAAACAAGAAGATCTCCCCGAATTGCAGCACACGAATGCTATGGTGCTCAACCTTATTCTCAGAGAAGAGAACGGCACTTACCTCCAAAGTGTCGATGCCGATGGTAGGAAGCTGAATATCGAGGGACTTCTTGCTCTCGTGAGGGCTCAGACGCCTCGTATCAACGCCCTGATCGATGTCGGCGCTCAAGTGTTGGAGGCTACAAACCTCGAGCTTGTCAAACAATGGCTAAACCTCGAGCTCGATGCGCACGCAGCTGTATATTTCGACGACAGAGACGAGGCAATGGTCTTGGATCGGAGTGGCTCTGTTACACCGCTACGTATCTCGCCCTTCTCTGGTCAGCTGGACGCATGTCTGATCTATCTGGATGAGGTCCACACTCGAGGTATTGATTTGGCTATACCTAGCGGTGCCCGTGCGGCAGTCACTCTAGGACCACGATTGGTCAAGGATCGACTCATGCAAGCTTGCATGCGACTGCGGAGTCTCGGCAATGGTCATTCTTTGTGCTTCATCGCTCCACCCGAAGTACACCGCAACATCTGTGACACAGCGATTGGTGGTGATCTGATACAGCCCACCTCTTTCGACGTTCTCGCTTGGAGCATGGAACAAACCTGTCAGTCGTTGGACATTGCTAGACCTCTACGAGTGATGCATGGTCTTGAGTTGCTACGTCAGAGGAGAGTTCTGGAGCAGTATCTCCCTGAGTCTTTGTCCTCAGCAGCCATCACAAGTGATTCCGCCTCGATGGAACAGTTCTGGGACTGCATCCAAGAAGATGATGCACAAAAGTTGGAGAATCTCTATGGTATCAATGACAATCGCGTTGGAGTTCTGCAAGGCCTTTTACGGCGTAACTCGAGCGATGAGACGATGCAACATCTTGTAGGAGAAGTGAACATAATGAGCAAGACCCTCATGCAAGATTCGAGCATGGACAACGAGCAAGAACGCGAGTTGGAACATGAGATTGAGAAAGAGCGTCAAGTTCAGCGGCCTCCCAGAGTGAAGCCTCTGGTACCCGAAGTCAGCAGGGGACTCAAGCAGTATATCGCCTCCGGCACCGACTTTGCTCTGAGACAATGTGATACCGAAAATGCTTTTAAGATCTTCCTTATGACCACTGCCGAAGATTCCATAGTCAAGCAGTTCATCAAGCTTGGGGACTTCACCGTTCTAGCAACAAAAGACTTTGCCTATTGTGTAGAGTTGGGAAAAGGATCCCGCTTGGACGAGTACCTTCGCCCGGCTGTCTGGGTATTGAGTAGCTCTCAGACAAGATTCCTGCTCATCATCAGCCCCCATGAGGCCAACGAGCTCCTTCCTCGAATCAAGGCTTCCGACAAAGTCCGCCTGCACATCTTTGCGGCCCGCTTGAGCAAGAAGATGGCACGTTTCAACCACATGAAGTTCTACACTCCCAACTCTAGAGCAAATGATGTTGCTCCTTCACCCCAGTCAATTCGCGATCTAGAACTGTTTGCTGGATCTCTGTACTTTGATAACATCACTACCTACGAACAACTCTGTCATTTCTTGGGCATTGTGAGTGCAGCCACTCGTCCACGCAACAGACCAGTTCACACAGATGGGTTTTTGGACGCCGAAATTCGTGACGAAATCGGATGGCTTGAAGACTGTCCGTTCGAGCGCAGCCCGCTCCCCTTCCTCAAGCAGGTCGTCTCGCTCCGTATGCATGGTCAAGCATTCTCACACAGTCATCTGGGCGCTTTGATAAACGGCAGGGCTTTACAAGAGCCCGCCTTTGAGGGTTGTCAGGAGATTGGGGAGATCCTCAAAGAGACGGATGTTGACGGTTAGAGAAGGACGGCGTTGAAGAAGTTTTCTGCGACTCTTGGTGGAGAAAGAATGAGTTCGCAGCAAGGTGATAGCCAGCTATGCAAGGTACTAAAATAGCTCCGTTACGACAAGTTTTCTTCTTCAATATGTTCGTTCACAAGTGTGCTTTTTCTGCCGGTTTTGCTAGAGAAATACTGCATGCTGTGGTGTGGATGTCGGATATCCCAGAGGCGAGTACTGTCCATCTTCGGCAAGCTGATTCTGCTCTTTCCTTCTTATTATCAGCTTCTTGTTGTGCCACAATTGCTGCTTTGCACCTTCTTATTTCTTTGATGCTTTGCTGACATTCTTCACCTTCTGGGTTCTAGTCAGGTACATTCATGGTGATCGAGCTCCAGCGTATGGTCGCACCTTCCTTCTGGTGCCGCAAGTCCTGCTTGCATCAACAAGAAATTGCTGTACCAAGCTGCGTGTCCCCCATGTTTCCACAGCCTAATCCCTCAAGTCACATTGGAAAGATTGTGCACTCCCAAGATGCAAGGCTGTGACACGCCTTTGCAGATCTTCTGCTCTCAGGTCAAATACTGCAACAAAACGAAACAAGAGCTAGTATCAATATTCACTCCCGGTGATTCAGGCCCTATCACTCCTGGCAAGATATCACTGGACATGAATTTCCGAATCAATGGAAAAGTGGAAAGCTACCCAGCAAAGGAGGAAGGAAAATTATCACTCACCAAGAGAAAGGGTAGTGGCAGATATGTTGGCAATGTGGACAGAACTTAACATGCCGATTTGCGAGTATCCGTTTCTGACAATGAAGCCCGAGTGTAAAGAAGTGTGGTTAAGGCTGTCTTTAGAGACATTGGGTATCGATGGGAAGGAGTAATTCGGTGATTGATTCCACACGAACGTCTAGGTTGTGCAGATCAACTGGGCTCGCTTGGGCGAATCAGTAAGCAACGAAGATGGGAAAGCGTGAAGACTTCTCTAAGAAATAACGATGGCAACTGAGAGAAATGATCCTCTTGTTCCAAATCGACCTTCCGGTGGAGAATTGAAGTGTGCGACACTCAGTCTAGTATGATGCGGACAACTCATGGCAGAAAGGCGTCTCATGAGAAGGAACGCTCTGTTTAACTGTTTTGTGGAAGACTGAAACCTGTGAAAATGCAAGAATTCGCTGCAAAGTACGGCTGTGTTTGTTGGATGGATTGAATTGTCAAGTTTCCACCGGGAAATAACGAAAACCGACACCACTTTGCGCGTTCCATCAGCCAGAAAGATGCAATTGCTAATCATGAAACCAAACCGTCTCTGTCACTCATCTCCGTCAAGTCAGTGTATTCGGTATACAGAAGATTTTTGAGAACTACAGGTGTATCCGCTAACATGCTAAGCTAGGACTTTCGCCGAAAGCCTTTCTTTTCTCTAAGTAACGCATAGTATTCTTAGTATTATTAAAATATACTACTTAAACTTCTAAAGCCTACGTCGCAAAATCCCAAAGTCCGATATCGTGCTACGGTGCTACGCGTTGCTACGCTTGCTGTAGGTTGCTGTAGCACGGACCTCCATGCTATGGCCCTTCCCCATCGTCACCAAGGCCCGCCTCGCTGCGCTGCGTTTACCACTGGCGTTGCCAGTGGCTGTCGGAAGAGCACCCCCCACGTCGCCGAGTCTCTACGAGTGCTTTCATTACCTTTGCCACTGGCCCTTCCAGTGGTCGCTGCAACATCCTCGCTCTCACATCCTACTGTATTATTGGCATCAATTCATCCTTTCAACTACACGTAAACAATCACGTAAGGCACACGGTGCTGCAAAGCAGAGAAGAATTCATTGCATGACTAGAACCCTTTATATCGAAGAGCCCCATGAGTAGACCTTAATAGAGTCTTCCGAATCGCCGTCCCCGTCCTTTATGATAATTTCGCACGCTCAAATCTCCTCCTCATAGTCAGCCGAACCATCAGGTAATCCCACGAACTTGACTGCGAGCACAACGTAGCGCTTGTCAACAACCTTGCCAGCAACATTGCCAACAACCTTGTCAAGGTAGGTAAGCAGCACCTTTGCAAGACTCTTGTCTAGGTCGAGAACCTTGAAGTCCTCGTTGACCTTGGCCTCCAACTCTTCCTTCATGCCAGGGCCACCATCCATGATAATGCGGTAGCAGCCACCAGCAAGGAACTTGGTAACATCCTCAGGTAGCTCAAGGTCCTTGCAGAATGTGGTCACCGTCTCCTTGACCTCTTTCTCCAGTCCAGATAGGGTGCGCAAGTCTCCGACGCCAGAGGCAGAGGAGTGAGAGACCGAGGCCGAAGATGAAGTGGGAGACGAGTCAGATCTGCGACCACCGGAAGGGCCA
>ERZ794946.713-NODE-713-length-12531-cov-3.848990_pt1 | contig 12531 bp, 10 predicted proteins | sample MGYA00433072_ERZ794946 | MGnify/ENA primary metagenome ERZ794946 (study PRJEB30137, sample SAMN04331413) | food metagenome | isolation source: Y3 must sample point D1 replicate A | place: Australia: South Australia | collected 2014 ...
CGTGGCAACGCTCTTCACGGCAACGGAATTGCCGAATCCTCTGATACGAACGCGCTCGTCCTCAACAGGCATCTCAGCCTTGGGATGTTGCTGTTGCCAGAGCCACCACAGACGATCGACCTGCATTTGGTGCAGAAAAAGAGGATCTACAAAAAGACAAACGTTAGCTCAAAGCTCTCAACATCGTATGAGAGTGATCATGATTTACCTTGAGGTAATTCCGGGGTCGAAAAGTCAAAGGGTGCCAAGTCGGTAATACGAGCTTCGAGGACGTGGACAAAGTCGTCGTAATCGACGGCAGACATGATTTCGGATACGAGCGCGGCATCGAGATGTTGTTTCGCGGCCTCATCGCGGATAGCAGCTTGTGATGATTGTGCGGTTGTTGAAGTTGCATCCGATGATTCGGCGGTGGTCGCGGGCACGGCGGTCCAGTCCAGATATGGCATGTCTCCTCTGTACGCACACTCATTGCGCAGAGCGGACTCGAGTGTGTGCATGAAGAAGCGGTTCCATGGGAGGTAGTCTGAGGTTTGGGTTGCATGCCAGCCAGAGGTGCTGTAGGCTGACAAGAAGTCACCGAGTCTGCTGCCGGTTCTGTCATTCTTGGAGGGAAGCTCAAGAAGGCAGCGCATAGCAGTCTGGTAGCGTCTCTGCTCTCTTGGCTTCATGCTGCGCCATTCACGACGGAGAGTGAGGTTGTTGCATGTGCTTGTTGGTGCCGATGTTGGTAGCGATGTACTTGTAGCTATGACACTCGTTGGCTTTTGGAGGATGTGTTGGCCATGTACGCGAGACTCTGGCTTGTTCCAATTTGAGGAAACTATCGTAGCGACTGTGCCAAAGACGAACAACAGCCATAGAACCAGGAAGACCGGTCGTGCAGGAGGGGGTGTTGCTAAGTCTTGACTCTCGAGGTCGTTGTTGTGAGGTTGCTTCTTCTCGAGATCCATCGCCAACTGCTGCTTCTCGGAATAGATAGTTTGCTCCGACATGTTGTTATGGTTCAGCGTGCAGAGTGGTGATGAGGTGATGGAAGTGATGATGGACGGAACGAGAAAAGCGGCCGTATAGGCTATATAGCACAGAAGGATCGTTATGGAGCCGGTGGTGAGCTTTGGCGAGGTGCATATATATAGGATGGTGGCTTTTGACGTTTGGAAAGACTATGGTTAGCGTTCGAGACATGTACTTAGATCTTCAACGGTCAGGATGGTGGTCATCAAATAAGAACGAGACGTTATTGCACGCTACCGTGCGCTCGGGTTCAGCTTCCACTTCTTCGCTGCAACGACTCCGAGGATGGCTTCGAGGACTGAAGTTTACCTCGACAAGCTTCAGCTGTGAGGTGCAGCTGATGGGCGGCTTATTTGGCGATCATGCCAATCGGCTGTCACTCGATGGTCTGCAGATCTGCCAGTTCCGTAAAACCATATCAAAACACATCTCCAACACCCCGCAAAGCACCTCCTGAGATTAGGCGCGACAAGCATTTTTTGAGTGCATATGTTAAGATTGGCAGAAGGATGGCATCCCTCGCGAACTGGGTCTGGCCAGTGTGGCGCCAAGGATTTGGCTACCTGGGAAGCTTGTGGTTGGAGGAGAACTCGAGCGTCGGGGCTGGGAGGGAGACAGCGCGAACGTCGAACACGAAGTATGATGGGAAATGGCGTTTTTCATGGCTGAAAATAGCCAATACCGAGGTGTCTGGGGCTGCCGCTGGACGAACACGTGCGACAGCAAAGGAAAGACAGTCTGCTCAAACATAAATCAACTGAGACCGAGTCAGAGACAGGCAGGTCTTTCTTTCTCCTGGACCCGAAAATATGATTGCGACATTCTTCGCGGCCCGCGGACAACGGTTGAGGGCGAGGGCTTGGGTCAAGTATTGTACTTGTGGCAGACACCTTCTCCTTTTCCATTGTCCGACGCTTGTTAAAGACAAGACAGGGAGAGGGTTGGAAGAAATATTCGCGCATGGTGAGATGGTGTTGTAGAAGTCGGAATGTCACGGCCGACGAAGGAGCGGGGTGTCGAGCCGCGAAAGGAAGGTTCAGACGATTTCGGCGGCGAGCTTCCCTGTGGGCGAGCTTTTTACACATTGAAGCCCGTCACGGAAGCTGGCCTATCGATAGAACAGATGCGATGTAGGTGTTTTCTTTGACTCACGATTGTTCAGAAAGACTTGAAATTTTGAATCCGCTGTACAAAAACATTCCATACCATCCATCAACGACGAGTCTCGTGTCGAGAAGCATCAAAGTCTTTTGAATAGTCACGACCTCGGCGAGCTTTCCCCGCATCTAGCCTCCCAGCATCGTCATCGTCAACAGGAGAGGCCTATCGCGAGCCGAGGACTTGTGGAAATCCATCAAGTCACCTCTTGCCCGAGTCTACCATGACCTTCATCTCTCGCATCGTCGCAAAGCCTGCATTCAGGTCATCATTCCAGCCCATCACACGCATCAGCATAGCCTCAAGATCATACGCCATGGGACACAGTGTACCTCCGGTGCGTGGACTTGCCAGTTTCCGAATCCACACAGAGCCGATGCTGACAGAGAGAATATAGCTCAACGACCCTTCGCTGTTCAAGCAGCAGGCCTTTATCAATGGCAAATGGGTTGATGCAAAGTCGGGCCAGACCTTCGACGTCTATGGTAACACTCGGCAAGGGGAGAGAGAAGAGTACTCATTCTGACACGACGGCAGACCCGGCAACCCACAAGGCCATTGGCAAGATGCCCGAGATGAGCAAGGAAGACGCTCAACTCGCCATTGACGCTGCCGCCGCCGCCTTTCCCTCGTTCCGCAAGACAACAGCAAGAGAAAGATCCAAGATGCTGCGCAAGTGGTACGACTTGATGGTTGAGAATGCCGAAGACATCGCAAAGCTCATCACATGGGAGAATGGAAAGCCAATGGCTGATGCAAAGGGCGAGGCCACATATGCTGCAAACTTCTTCGAGTGGTTCAGCGAGGAGGCTCCCAGAGCATACGGCGACACCATCTCCGCCACCGTCGCCGGCAACAGAGTCTTCACCCTCAAGGAGCCTGTCGGTGTTTGCGGTCTGATCACTCCATGGAACTTCCCCGCCGCCATGATTACCAGAAAGATTGGCCCTGCTTTGGCTGCCGGCTGTACAGTCGTCGCAAAGTCTCCTGGTGAGACTCCCTTCACGGCCGCCGCCCTGGCTGAGCTTTCCGTTCGCGCTGGAATTCCTCCAGGTGTCGTCAACATCATTACAGCCATGAAGAACACTCCTGAAGTTGGTGAGGCTATCACCTCTTCCGATATCGTCAAGAAGGTTTCTTTCACTGGCAGCACTGGAGTCGGCAAGCTTCTCATGAAGCAATCAGCAGACACCCTCAAGAAGTTGTCCTTCGAGTTGGGTGGTAACGCTCCTTTCATCGTCTTTGACGACGCCGATCTTGACGTTGCTGTCAATGGCGCCATTGCTTCCAAGTTCCGCTCTTCTGGTCAGACTTGCGTTTGTGCCAACCGTCTCTACGTGCAAAGAGGTATCTACGACAAATTCGCCGAAGCCTTTGTTGCAAAGGTCAAGGACTTCAAGGTTGGCCACGGCTACGACGAGGGCGTCACCCACGGTCCTCTCATCCACGACCGTGCCGTCAGCAAGGTCGAGGCTCACGTTCAGGATGCTGTCAAGCAGGGTGGCAAGGTTCTCATCGGTGGTCAGAAGCTTCCCGACCTAGGTGACAACTTCTTCCAGCCCACAGTCATTCGTGACATGACCTCCGACATGGCCCTCGCTCACGAGGAGACTTTCGGTCCTGTGGCCGGCTTGTTCCCCTTCGACACTGAAGCCGAGGTCGTGAAGCTTGCCAACGACGCTGATGTTGGTCTTGCTGGTTACTTCTTCTCGCGTGACATTCAGCGTGTCTACCGTGTAGCCGAAGCTCTTGAGGTTGGTATGGTTGGTGTCAACACTGGTCTCATCAGCGACCCCGCCGCGCCGTTCGGAGGTGTCAAGCAATCAGGTTTGTTTCATACTTTTATCATCATTGTCAGAGCCCTACTAATGAGTCTCCAGGCTTCGGACGCGAGGGTTCAAAGATCGGTATTGATGAGTACATGGTTACCAAGATGGTCACTCTCGGTGGCATGGGCCAACCGCTGCAAGGAGAGTAGAGAATTGACGACAGCCTGTTTTACGACCATTTGTACATCACATATAAGCTTCACGCTTCGAATCATATATTCTGCTTACCTTTTCAGTATCCTCTCAGAGCTTTGCTTCCTCGTGATCACTTCGGACAGTCATATCAAGACCAAAGTTGTTGTGTCTTCGACGGACGTTTACCGAGAAACGTTTCGCCAGGCCAAGTAGATTTCGGGTGTCGTTAATCTCATGCTGTTGACACATCCACGGAGATCTGGAATCAAGCACCAGTCCGGCTTTCATTCAGTATTCCACGCCTTCTCAACCCTCGCCATCGTCATCGTCAGCCATCAGTCTGACCACACTATCACTTCTGAGAGTGATCACTTCTGGCTTCGATTGAACACATCTCCAGGCCTTGTGAACTATCCTTTCCTCCGTCTGAATTGGAAGGTTGACATCACTTGAAGCTGCTCTCTCATACGATCACACAGTGCTCCACCAATACGCAGCTTCAAGTTTAACAACTGTCTACGCCTCACTGGAAAGTCTCACTCACGTCACACAGACTCTGCTGCTGTACAGCGAGAGTGACAAGTTGACAGCCGTATCGACACTTCGTTTGCTCAATCCTGGCATCCAACTTCGACTCGAGACCTTCTCTTCCTTTCACCAACTTCAAACGTCCCGACATCGAACAAGTCTCCAGCCGTCCATCCGCCATACTGTCGTTCGGGAAGTATTAACGGATCATCTTTCCTCCGACTATCTTTCGACATGTCGCGTCGCTTCTCGCTCAGAGACAAGACCCCTAAAGCTCGCAGACCGATCCTCACAGAAACCCAGAGATCAACACTCGTCTACAAATTCTGCGAACACGTTCTCCAGGGGCTCATTACTTCAGATGATGAATGCGTGCAGCCCTTTCTTGAGCTCGTGGATCGAGGTTCAGATGATGGTCCCGAGTACTACTCGACGATCGAACGTCCGATCGCACTCTCAACCATATCACGAAGACTCAAGAATGAGCAATATTCCGCAATCCATCAGTTCAAAAAAGATTTCGAATTGATGCTCAACAATTGCTTCAGGTATAACGAGTCGAGCAGTGAGATCTACAAACAGGGTAAGAGACTTCAGACTGCATTCAACACCACTATGGCTCTGAAAGAAGCTTGGGAGAGCCTAGAAACTGCTCGATTGTACCCAAGTTCCATCCCTTCCGAAGACTATGCTACAGGCTCAGACAGCGATGAAGACGATAGCGATACCCCTGACGAGTACGATTCGGGGATTTACCGCAATGAGATGGCGGGTGATACGGCTTCCGAAAGCAGCGACAGATCTGATGAAGATGAGTTTGCAGGAGATCAGAACAGTATTGCCGATGAGGATGACTTTGCACCTCATTCCGATGCCGAGGAAACACCTCACCCAGATGCTGGAAACACAGCCAAACCGGACCCCAAAGACGCTGCTCATTTCGTTATCGAGACCACTCAAGACACCACCCATATCACCCACAAAAGGTCCTTGGAAGCCACCACAGAACCAGAAACACCGACCACACAGCCCACTCAAACCCTAACCATCGACGAACAACGTCCAACCAAACAGCCTCGACTCCAAGCAACCCCAGAAGAGCAAGTACACCCATTCCCCACTCTGTTACAACATCACTAACAACACAACCAGCTCCGACCCCCTCCAAACCATGCTCGAAACCATGATAGAAACCCAAATAACCCTCCTCACCACCCGCATCACCACAAACGTCAACAACGAATTCACCGACCATCTATCCATCCTCTCCCAACTCTGGAGCGAGAACCGCAAAATTGCCTTCCACGATATGTGGAAACAAAAGGCCATGGACAGAGTTGAAGATATGGGATTCAAGAAGATCAAGGCTGAGATTGGAGGGCAGGTTGAGCGGGCTTTTGGGGAGACGGTCAAAGAGCAGGCGAGAGTGGTTTGTGAGGAGATTAGGGAAGGGGCTGCTGGGCTCGAGAGGATTTTTGGAGAAGATTGACGGAGGGCCTGATCGGGAGATCAGAGGACGGCACCGACGAATGGTATACTCGGCAGCTTCGTGGTGACTTCTACCATTGCTTCTTGATTGCAATCGGAAATGCTCATAGGTAGGGATGCACAATCCCCTTTCCAATGGTACAATGGTCCATCGGCATAGCTTTGGACACAGACTTTCATCAAGAAGACCGATCTGGAGCCTATTGCCGTCGAATACCCAAAAGCCTTTCATACTTGACTCTGGCCACTGCGACGCCCTCGGCTCTCTCTGCTTAGAACTTGACGAGTCCAGACATCTTAACCCGGGAAGCTCACATTAGCTTTGAGAAAAGGGAACAAGCAGAATAACTTGTATACAACTTCTTCATCTCCAGTACATATATATATCGAATGTAGCTCTCGTAGACGCTTCACACTCAAAGCTTAACACCACCACCCACAACGCCCTCCCAATCCCTCTTCCCAAACTCCGTATAAGCCTCAGCACCCACAGGCAACCAAAACAATCCATCCTCCCCAACTTTACCAGGATCAACACCTTGCTCTCTCAACCCATGTTTGGTATACTTAGCAGTGCCCGTAACTTCAAACTCCCTAACCACACGCAAGAACAAAGGGATCGCGAATTTCGGCATCTTTTCTCTAGCGTGTGCGGCTATTTCCTTGAGGACTTGAGAGGAGGGTGCGGATTTCAGCATTACTGCCGCACAGCCCGCTCGGCCGTCGTGGTTGGGCAAGGCGACGCCGTAGACGTTGATTTCTTCGATGTGAGGGGAGGTGGATAGAGCTTCGGCGACTTCGTTTGTGCTGACGTTTTCGCTCTTCCAGCGGTAAGTGTCGCCGATTCTATCGACGAAGAAGAGGCGTCCTTGTGTGTCTTTTCGCAACAGGTCGCCGGATCTGTACCATGCGTCGCCAGCTTTGAATACGTCCCTTAGGATTTTCGAGTCGCTTGCTTTTTGGTTGCCGTAGTAGCCTACGTATTTGTCGCTGATGTTGTTTGGATCGAGAGCGTTGATGTACTCTCCTGATTCTCCCGGGTTCACTCTTTCGCAGAGGTTGGAAGAGTTGCGGTAGGGTTCTCCGGTTTCGACATCGTGTTTGACGATAGCGGTTTGTGAGCCCATGAGTGTTTGTAGAGTTGTTCCCGCTCTTCCCACGGCACCGAGACCGAAGTTGTTCTTGCTCTTTATGAAACTGCCGCCGACTGCTTCGGTGGCTGAGTAGAACTCGGCGATTTCGAGAATGTTGAAGCGTTCCTTGAACTTCTGCCATACGTCTGGGCGAAGACCGTTTCCAAAGGCCATGCGGATGGTGTGCGACTTGTCGAAAGGAGAGGGCGGAGTGCTGAGGAGGTAGCGACACATCTCGCCGATGTATTGCATCATTGTCGCTTTTGAGGCTGTGGCCGAAGCGAAGAAGGTCTTGGGAGAGAAGTGGTGAGATAAGATTGTTGTTGCACCGGCGTGAAGGACGACTGAGATGTTGAGGATACTTGCTGAACTGTGGTAGAGGGGCATTGCCTGGAATTCTTGTTAGCCTTGCTCGAGTATCAGAGAGAGATGGGCAACTCACCGTGTAGTATCGATCCGTCGATTTGACACCGAGCCAGTTGCTCACTGTTCTGCCAGACAGTAGGAACTTCTTCCAAGGTACGACAGCAGGTTTGGGCAAGCCAGTGGTTCCAGAGGTGAAGATGAGCACTGCTGTATCACTGATCTTGTCACCACCTCTTTCCTCATCGGGCACTCGCAGCCCTGCGGTTGCAACAATTCTGCCCTCAGTCACGTCGTCTAGGACAACGGCTTGCACCGAGTTCGCAAGCTCTTGTCGAACCTCGTCTGTGAGTGCATCTTCAATAGCAGGATCCACAATCAACAATTTCGCCTTGCAAGCCTTGACACAATGCAACAAGGCCTTACCCCTCAGGTTTGTGTTGATAAAGGCAGCCTTTGCTCCCAAGCTGAACAGTGCGAACCACAAGCACACGAATTGAGTCTTGTTGGTATAGTCAATGGCGACCATATCGCCCTTCTTGACTCCATGCTCTTGCTTCAGCCATGCGGCAAACTTTAAGACCGTCTCATAGACTTGCTTGTAACTCCATTCTGTTGCTTGTAAACCCTTGAGATCTGCTGGTGTCGCAACGTCTTTTGGAATGTGTGGTGGGATGGCGAGGAAAGAGTGGTCGCGTGTCTTTGGATCGAGGGCGTGTTTTTCGAGTTCGTAGAAGAGGTTTACGCGGTCGTTCTTGACGCAATTCCTGACATATAGGGCTCCGAGTACAGTCGCCTTGAGGATGGCGTAGTCATTGGGGAAACTGGTTTTGGCTCGGAGGTAGGCGAGGGATGCTACTGCTGCTGGAGCTGCGAGCGTCAAAGGTAGTGCTGTGAGTAGTCGTCAGTAGTACTCGACGACTCGGTAGCTCGAGGAGGAACATACCAGCCATTGCTATCTGATATGCGAACTCAATTGGTACTAGGTAAGCAAGATAGCACTATGTACACGCTTGTCACGGAAGATGTTGAAGTAGTAGGAAGAGGAAATTGGGATGAGCAGCAATGAGAGACTTGACAGTTAACGGACCTACCTCGAGTCTACCCGACATCTACACATCGACTGGCGCGCGCCCCATGGCAACGGCACTCGATGACCGAGGGAAGCTCTATCTTTCCCATAGCATTTCCCGTGTAGGACGTGGCTTGTGTGACGTTCGAGAGGGGCGCGCAAAAATAAGCCGAGGCTCGGCACCAATGCCCGTCTGCAAATGCTGGGCATTTGCCAAATACTGACTGCTCGCTTTTGTGGGATAGCTCCTTCCGTGCCTCTTTTGAGCATGAGGTCGAAGACAGCACTCGATGCTGAGCTCGACGTGATACGGCGTCAAAGTCTCTGTATGGACATCGACACTTGCTGACGTTCATGTGCATATGTCGTGCATCCTTGACACCGCCGATCACGCACTTATGAGTACAACTTTGATGCTCTCAACATCTGTTTTATCTCTAGCACACAACGAACATGGGCGTAGCTGTAGAGAAATCGCACGACCTCGCTCTCCCTTGTAGACACGAGGTCGCCAACATGTTTTGAATATGTAGGATGTTCTTCATGTTCATTGGCCAGCGAGAGCGAGAAGAGAAAGCTATTCTTTTTACCTATTCGCCTGAACAACCTTCTCAAGCCTTTTGTATGCATCGAGTACTGCTTCTGTTACATCAACATGTCCAATGAATCCTTTGCCCCTTGGTCCGTAGCCGTTCTCGTCATCTCTCAATCTGACTACCTCGCCTAAGATGAGGCCCAAGAATCTGTCCATATCCCACAGGTCGTCCTCTTTGACGCCTTGGCTCTCGTCGAAACTCAATCTGCCATCTTTCTCGATGACTGAGGGTACAAAGGTGGGACAGGCCTCAAACGCCATATTGTCCAGTTCAAATGCCTTCTCAAAGGACACTTTCGTCCTCAAGCTCATGGTGGGATCTTGAATAATCAGGACATTACTTCCAGACACCAGTAATCCATGCTTCTGTAGCAACTTTCTAGTCTCCGTGGCATTGGCACCGCAATTGGTGCTTTGATCCTCGATCAACACTCTCACACCGGACTCTCTCACTCTGCTTCCGTCAAAGCGATGGTCGAAGATCTTTTCCATGACTTGGGCTTCCGGTAGGCCATTGATCTGCTCGGATAGGTCGGCATAGCGGGCATTTCTGGCCACTGCAGTGTACAGGTGTGGAGTTGAGTGTCCGATGCCGCCGCAGAGGACCACGGTGGAGGTTAGAGCTGAGCCATGTTTTTGTAGGGTGCTGAAGAATGTTTCGGCGCAGTGGAAGATGGCACTGACGCAAAGCACAATGCAATCATAGTGTTGGGGCGTGCTTGAAGCTGGGTCGAGCTGAATCTGGTCGTGGGAGAGAAAGGTAGATATCGTGTTAACATCTTCCGCGAGAGTCATCTTGGTGATGCTTGCAAGTCAAAAACCAGATAGCTGTAGTTGTGCTGTCGTTGGTCTGAATTGTCTTCTGGTCTTTGTTCTGATGCAGTCGGCAGAGAGATGGTGCCGAGAAACCGAGAGCTGACGAACTTCGAGACCAAGACGGAGTGCCGGAGTGACGCCATCATGTTCACCTGATTATGAGCGTGAGAGACAACTGTACACAACGAAACTCCATTTGAATGATTTGTTAATTTTCGAATGGCATTGATAAGGCAAAGAGGCATCGACAGGATCAAACCAGGGTTGCACACTTGACCAGACTCCAGCCTCGGCACCTCCGCTACTCCCCGCACGTCTCCACTGAACATATCCTCCCTATGAACATTACAAATAGGATTTCAAACAACCAATATTGTTAGATATCCTCACTGCCGAATCAAAATGTCGCAAAGTGAAGCTGTGTGGCAGTCGATTGCTCGACGAAAGAAGCAGGAGCAATCGAATCTGATCCCCAAAGACTGGACGCTCAAGACTCGGCCAACAGCCAACCGCAATGATGTACTAGCCGTACCTCGAGAATGCGGTCTTCTGAGCGACCAAGAGATTCAGATCACAGAGAATTATGATGCTACAACTTTGGTCAAAGAACTTGCAGCGAGAAGATTGAAGAGCGTCGATGTTGTCACTGCGTTCTGCAAGCGAGCGGCAATTGCTCAACAACTGGTTAGTCAGTCAGACCAAGGTGTTTCACGGGAGGCACTAATGTGAATCTAGACCAGCTGTCTTACCGAGATCATGTTCGAAGAAGCTATCATCAGGGCAAACCAGCTGGATGAACACCTCGAGCGGACGGGCAAGCCCATTGGACCTCTACACGGCCTACCCATATCTGTCAAAGACTCCTTCAAGATTGTGGGCAAAGATGCGTCCATCGGTTATGCGTCACTATGCTTCAAGCCCGCAGAGACCAATTCGGCATTGGTAGAAATGTTGCTTCAAGCTGGAGCTGTTATCCACTGCAAGACAAACATCCCACTTACGCTCCAAGCGTTGGACTCGCACAACAACGTCTTCGGGCGTGTGCTAAATCCCGCAAACTTGAAACTCACTGCTGGCGGTAGTTCAGGTGGAGAAGGTGCACTTGTTGCAATGCGCGGTAGTGTACTAGGAGTCGGCACAGACGTGGGAGGTAGCATTCGCATACCGGCTATGTGCAATGGACTTGTGGGCGTCAAGCCTAGCCATGGGCGCATACCTTATGCTGGACAAGAGAACGGTAGCGTGCCTGGCACGGAAGCTCTTGGGATCAGATCTGTTGCTGGCCCGATTGCTCACACTGTGAGAGATTGCGAATTGTTCTTCAAAGCCATCGGAGATCAGGAGCCGTGGGTATTCGACCCCGAGTGCGTTCCTCAGACTTGGGAGCAACAGATTGTACGCAGTGCTCTCAGGACACCATCACTCTCCGCCCACATGAGAAGGTTGAGAGTAGGCATTGTAAAGACTGACGGCATCACGACGCCACTTCCACCTATCCAAGCAGTCATGGAAGAGATCTCCAACACGTTGAAGAGAAATGCTGCTATCGAAGTCATAGAACTGGACATCACCTCTTTGCTCTCACAATGCCAAACTATCGCCAACGGGTTGTTTGGAGTCGACGGCGCAAACACTGCATTCGACCTCATGGAAGCGACCTCTGAACCGATTTCACCGTGGCTCAGTAAGCGCCTGCGCCGTAAGGCAAATCTCACGGCGGAGAAGATACGAGATCTTCAAGCACGACGAAACGCACTGCAAACACGCTTCCTGGACATTTGGAGATCAGGTGGTGGTTATTGGAAGGATGACACAGGAAGCGCCAGGAAGCTGGATGTCTTCATCTGTCCGATCGCGCCTCATCCTACGCCCGCAGTAGATTCCTGGAATACCGTCTCGTATACTTCATCGTTCAACTTACTCGACTATCCAGCGGCAACACTGCCTATCCGTCCAGTCCGAGTCTCGGATCTCAATGGCAATCTTTCCGATCAGTCGGCGGCACCGAATGGTTGGGAGAAGTATAATCGTAAGCTCTGGGATGGTGATCGTAGTGTTTTCCTCGGCGGCACGTTGTGTGTGCAGGTCATTTCCCAGTGCAGGCAAGAGAGAGTGTTGTTGCAGGCGATGACAAAATTAAAAGACTCGCTTGCGGTACTGAAGGAGGATAAAGCGGTGAAACCAAGGTTGTAGACATGACTGGTAGAGAGCGGATAGCAGCAGCATGAGAGTTGAAGGAACTTGAAAAACCTCTGTCCTCGACGGCTGACGGCAGTGGAGGCGGCATATTGCAGCTATTGAACAGCACATATATGCAAGAGTTGCATATCAATCAATGGTTCCTCATGCAGAAGCGGCTTCAGGTAGAATGCAGTTTCGTGTAACGTGGAAGTCTCG
>ERZ794946.714-NODE-714-length-12517-cov-15.820655_pt1 | contig 12517 bp, 6 predicted proteins | sample MGYA00433072_ERZ794946 | MGnify/ENA primary metagenome ERZ794946 (study PRJEB30137, sample SAMN04331413) | food metagenome | isolation source: Y3 must sample point D1 replicate A | place: Australia: South Australia | collected 2014 ...
TTCTGCATACCATACTCCCTATCCAGAGCGGATACACTGGAAATGGGCTAAACCCAACAACATGTCTCCGGATAATGTCTTCTGCATCTCCCTTGGCAAAGATGCAAAACAGCAATGCCAACAATATTTCAAACTGTTCACGGTTGTAACATCCAAACTCCAGCAACGTATCATCCCAGTACTTCTGCGACAATAATTCTATCATGTTGCGATTAGATTGGCTGAACATCTCGCGTTGCAGCCTATCCGCCGACGCGTTGAGTTGCGCATCGGGGAACGAAGATTGCGACCAGCCACCATATCCATATGGACCTAATTCGTTCCGCTTGTTCTCAAAAACCAATTGCAAAATGTCGATTCTCCGCTCTACTAGAAGAAACAAAAAACTCTCAAATATAGAAATAGCCTTCTTTGCATCTTCCACTGAGCAGTCGATACCTTCGACCCTTTGCATTTCCACCTCGTTGGCTACCCATTCATAATGTCCGTACCAAAGCTTAGGGTTTCTTACAATAAAGCCGATAATCATGAATCCTTTACCATCACGCTTAATGCGGGCGAAGACCTTGCCTAAGTTTTCCAGCTCTTTCTTTCGAAGCTTGCATAAAACGGAAACCTCATTGATAATCTTGCCCATACTTTTTCCAAAGGTGTGGCATTGGCACAATTCATTTCTCACGTAACAGTTAGAGCATACTCCCGGGAATGTGCATGAATCTAACCTCAGCAGAGCGTTCGGCGCCACCCCATTCAGCAAGTCCCTAAAACTCGGCAGATATATCTTGGATTCTTTCTTCAAAAGATCCCTTAGTTCGCTTCTGTATAATCCGCTTTCCTCCTGCAGACTTCTCATCGCCAGCTTCAGCATACCGGGAACGGAGATCGGGTCACCGGTGCTCTCAATCAGGCGAGCTGCTTCACCGGTCGAAACTCTCTGCCGCACCTGCTGTTTTAACTGTATAACCGATTCATCGATATTCTGATAATACCTATCACCAGTCACTGTGCCTCGCCCTGGCCCTGGACGTTCTGCATTTTGCAAACCGTAGAATTTGGCCACTGTCGCTTCAATTGGTACACTCCAACTCATTGGCAATAAATCCCGATGCTCAACTATTTCCCACCCGTTGGCCGCGGCTGTCGCATTCCTTCCCACATCCACCACCTCCAGGTACCCACTCCTACGGATACGCCCCACCATCTGCAAGAAATCAATGACGTTCACGCTACACCTCACGAGACACACATAGTTTACCGAAGGACAGTCTAGGCCGTTCGAAACTAGCTTGGTCCCCATCACTATTCTAGTTTTGCTCTTCGCGCACTCAAACTCGCGAAATATCTCTAGTTTTCTGGTCTCCGTCATATCTGCATCAACGGCAGCGACAGCCTCGTCGTCTTTCCAAATCTCATAGTACTCTCTCAGCAGTCGCTTACTTCCAAAGAAAAAGACAGCCTTGCCCTCGATTGTGTTACGCAGGTAGCTGTTTATGCGGTCGTATACTACATTTTTTGCCGCCCTGGCGTCGGTTCTCGTAATGTCTTTTAGCACGGCCGCATTGGGAATCTCCTGCACAGCGTTACTCCATCTGGCATTCCGCATGGAGTGTGACGAAAAGTTCATCTGCTCGCAGACTTTCTCAAACAGCCACCTGGGAAATGCTGCGCTAAGCATGACTACTCTGAGAAATTCTGACCATTTCAGAGACACTATCCTGTTCAGCTGCGGTCGAAACTTCCGCTCTAGCCATAACACATGTGCCTCATCCACGATAAAATACCCTTTCTCCTTCGTCGGCAGTTGTCTAAACTGTAACTTCCACTCGTTCAGCAATGAGTACATCCATTGAGCTCCAAACGACTCGAATGTCCCGACAATAACATCGACAGAGCTGAACGTAGTGCCATCCATCAATTCCGCATTGTGCACGAACCGTGAGTCAACGGCATCGAGGCCGTACGAACGCAGTCGGTTTACCGTGGCTACTTTCAACGATACATATGGTACTGCAACAAAGTGGATATACCGACCAGGTCTTGTCCTCTTCAACACTAACATCGGAAGCACGTAGGTCAGTGTTTTTCCAAAAGCTGTGGGCGCCTGTAATGCAACAAGCAGCCGGTCACTTTGCAACACGGTTGACGTAAATATCAATTGGTCGGTTGATTTGAACTTGAACTTAAACTCTTGGCTCTGGCGGTTCCGCGATGCTAACTCGCTCATCAGCACGCCACCTACTTCAGCTAGATCCCACGTGTCGCCAACGCTGTCCATCTCTGACTCTGTTGATGCGCTCGCACACCCTCCCGTATCGCTTGTAAAGTATCGGGGATCCTTCTCTCTTAATATTGGATGTGTCCTTTGCTGGAAGATCACGCAGAGCTTCTTGGCCATATAGTATCCAATAGCAGCATTACCTGCAGTCTTGCCATTATCAACCCCGTAGGATGTCCTCGACGACGACAACCCGTGTCCGAATCCGTTAGCAATTCCAGTCTCCATCGAGACCACATTGTCAACATAATCCCGGATGATGAAATGCTTCCAGATGGCGGCAAGCCCTTGCCGGAGAGTTCTGATCTTGTGGCTTTCTCGAAGAGATACGCCTCTCGGGTACTGCACTAGGGTGTTTGTGAAAGCAGAGTACCCTATCAGAGACATATTTTGCACATCGACAAACAACATTGTTTTCATCACTGCAATACCTCTGTCCCTCGGACTCAACAATTCCAGCTGGATCTTCAGTTCTCTTGAATGAAGGTGCAGCCGAAAATTGAACTCAATTTCCTCTGATTCCTCCTGTATCGACGGCTCATCGTCAGATTCAACAGGCTGCTTCCACATCCCGATGATTTCCTTCGTGTTCATAGCTGATATTTTGGGTTCCAGCAGCTGGATAGCAAAAGGGCGCAGAATATATATGAACCAAAATAGCTGGGCAGATACCGTCCGGTCAAGAAACAGTAATCGGGTGTCATATCTCGTGTTCTTATTGTAGCGGGAATGCACAATGAATACACGATCATCAGTGTCGAAGTATATGTTTCTTGACCCTCCCGCGAATGAAAGGATGCTCAGTTCTGGAAACCTTAGTGCCAAGCCCGGGTTGATCCACACAGACACCATCACGATCTTTGTTATCTCTTCTATTATCTTCAACACCTTCTTTCTGAGCCTTAGTATTTTTGGATCCTCCTCATTAACCACAGCAGGAACCTCGTATGTATTTTCACATTTATCTTCGTTTGCATGTTCTCGCATCCGCATCCGCATTCGAAATTCGCTAACAGCTTTCTCATGAATGACATCAAACACGGATCCTTCCTTTTCGAAGCTATCAACAACGGGAACGGTGTGGTTCGCCATGACTCTACTGTACACCTCGAAAACGTCTCCGAAAGTACAGTATTCATGTAAGTCTGCCACCAAATCAATGAAACTGTTCATGAGGTCTGTCTTCATATCTCTGATGTACTTGAAGTTCAATTGCTTCCCATTTACTATGACGGACTTCTCGCGGTGTTCAACGTTGACGAAAGTCAGCGTGTCGTTTCCTTCCTCTTTGATGACTTTACTATATATCCGGCGCAGCCAGGACCAAAAGTTGTTTAACGGAAGCGCGGAGCCCGATGAAAAAGTTTGTCCCATTTTGCTAATTTCATCGTTACTCTTTACTGTCGCAAAGCATGTGAACACCACAAAGCATCTTACGACGTCGAGTTGCCGTCTCATTTGCCCCGATCTGTGAACGGGACATGGCTGATGGAAGTCATTCCAGTTGTTGAAGCTAAAAGAACACAGTCGTATCCACCTGACCATATAGTCTCGGTGCGCATCGGAAGTAATGCACTTTTGAAGCATATCTCCCACTATTCTCATCTTTCCCGGAACTTTCAGCAAATCATCCATGTCTTTCCCAAGTATGTCAATTTTATCTTCCGAGATAAAAGTAAGATCGCGGAAGTTCGACAACTTCCTGGCATGCAATAGCAGAAAGAAAAGAGGACCCAAGCGATATCCGTATTCATCAACGGTATCCGGAGAAAATTTCTTCACCATTGCCGCTATTCCATCCTTCATGTCAACGTTCAAGTAGTCACAGCCATTTTTCTGAGCCTTGATATATGCGTGGTTCAAATACTTTTGGCCAAAGAACTTGTAATCGGTCGAACAAGACATATAGCTGTTCAAAACACTGTAGTCCTCTTCAGTGAATGTAAACTGCTGCACGCCGATATCCTTGGAGAAAACACTGTTGTCCTTTTCCAAATGAAAGGCCAAGTACCCGTTATTCATTCGCAAGCTAGTATCTGATTCAGATTGATTGTCCGGCGAGCCGACTAACCGTAGGTACTTTGTCTTTCGACCACCAAGATTTATTTTGTGACATCTTGCTTTGAACGTGTGCTTAATTTGCTGCTGATACTTTTGCACATTTGTAGGCACCATCAGATGAACAGAACCGTCTCGCATTTCACAAAATTCATAGAGTGCCGAGGACAGTGCTTCGAATAGCTTCCCGTCGCTGGTTGGTACAATGACACTCTCTGTTGTGGCCTCGAAGAAATCATGCCAATCATTAAGTGGCTGCGTGAGAATATGTTTCCTCGTTAGCGAAGCTAGGCCTCTGAGCGAACGAGGTGATGGTTTCACTAGCTTTTTTGCCTTATGATCAACGATCCACCCTCCCATAACAGTATACCTTTTACTTCCTCGGACCGGCATTGTCGCCCCGCCCCACATAAATTGAATGATTTTCCTTTTTGCTCTGCTCTCCCCTCTTTCGCCATACTTCTTTCCTGCACTATGTATGCTTTCGCTTTGTCTGCTGTAATCGGCCCCTTTTCCAGCCCGAGAATTTGCTAAATCGTAGCCGATCATGTGATACCTCGCGACCTACACTCGGCACTAAATCCGCGGGAATTCCTACTTGTTTTTAGGGACCACCCGTAGCCCGCACTGTTAGTATGCACTACCGTCAAAAATCCTGCGTTTCTACCGTCAAAGTGAATTCCCATACTAAATTTACTACCGTCAAAAATCCCTTAATGCTGTAACTACCGTCAAAAAGGAAAAAAGGCGTATAGGTGCCAATACCTACCTTCCTTACCTCACTCAAAATCACCAAACTAATTCACTTAAATCAAAGACTTTCACCAACTTTAACATCCATCCAATTATTCGATTCTTCATCTTCTCGTTTTCACCTTCATCCACTCAACACAACCTTCCTTTACCTCTTTTCATCCAACTACTTTTCACCGTACATCATAATTCTCAATTCATCCACTCAAAGATACCCTCCTATCCTCTATATACTTTTCACTTTCTAACCACCCATTTCAACTCTCTAATTACCCTACCTCCCCTAACCCTTCAATAATCGCCACATTAATTCAACAACTTCACCTCCTTCCATTCAACTATTTACTCCTTTTACTTCTCATTTACAACTTCACCCACTCAAAACAACCTTTCCTACCTCTTTTCACTCGTCTTCTGACATTTCAAATCTCATCAATCTTTTTCCAACTTTCACCTTCTCTTTCTCTTTCTCTCCTTCTTACTTCATCACTTTTCTCAAAGCTATACATAACTACGACCCCATTCCACCACCCTTTTACATCCTTACCTCCCCAGACCCACACATTCGCACGTCTTTACACCAGAAACCCACACATGTTGACAACGGATCGCGATATATCTCAGCCAATACTGATCTCCAGAAACTGAACACTTCACTAATCTGCTACTTCAACTCATCTCTATAAACACATCATATCTTTTACCGCCCATTATCTCAATTCTAACACAAGCTTCAGATCATATATTATATATTCATTATGTTAAGGATGATTGGCTCTTTCTAAATTTCAATATTTCGCAACTCAACATGAAATGAATTTGACCCAACCACAATGGGAAGATTCCGGATTTATCGAACCCTACCACATACTTCCGTAGCATCGCCTGACAATCCCCCAGCTCGAACATGCAATACAGCATTAGAACTAGCAACTTGAACTCATCTCTATTATCACACCAGAGGCCCGCGTATTCTTCTTCCCATAGCCTCTTCACCAGATTATCTACCATGCGGCTGTTGGCCCTGCTGAAGAGCTCGATATCCAACCTTCGTTCGTACCCGGCATATGGCTCGTGGCCACCCAAATCTCCGTTCACCTGAAAATTGAATGCCAGGGCGTCGTCAAAGACTAACTGTACTATATCTACCTTCGCCTTCACAATGTACCGCCAGAAATCCTCAAACCTCTGCACCGTTCTGGTGCCTGTCCCTTGGCTAATATCGATTCCTTCCACCTTATAATGCATCAGCTCGTGGACAGCGGAATCGCTACCATTAATCACCGAGTTCATAATGACGTACGCCTTTCCTTCTCTGATGTAATGAAAATACCTCTTTCGCAGCATAGCAACAGAACCTCCTCGATTATTTTCCCCATTGCATTGCCAAACGTCGAACACCGACACATGTCCTCCCACAGTTAGCACGACGCGCATATCGCTTCTGGCAGATCCATGCCTCATGGAACAGTCGTATGAGAAGTAACTCCACTTAGCAGATCAACCATGCCAGGCAGCGGCTCCGATGAGTGCTTCAACTCGCCATCCATTCACAACAGTATATCTGCTGTTTACGCGCACTTTCATCTTTCAACGATCACCCTACGCAAGTTCATTACTAAATATAGTGACAACAGCAACTACGGCAAATGTTGGCTTCGTTTTCTACACTTATATACGTCTTTTCCTTGAGTTTATATCTACACGTATCTTACTCTGTCATTAACAGCGCGCGGTCCGAGTAGTCCTCGAGATCTGATCTACGGAAACCGCGACTGTCTCCGGTGCCTGCCCAACAGACTGCTTTTCCCGTACAGGGTGATGTAAAATAGACACACATCTACGATTCTAATATTACTAATCTCTGTAAAACCACATTCCCCGAGGTTTCTATACTTTTAGATTATATACTAACCACAGTGGAGAGGCAGTATCATAAGTTTCAGCAACTTGCGCCATCTATTTCCACAGTTATACCTGTCTGTATATATTTGTATAACAGCCTAAATATTGCTTGTTATCGAGGCTGCGTGTTTGAAATTCATATGCTATGTAGCCAGAGAGCTGAGAAATTGCTATCCCAAGTTTGATGCTTTCAATGCTGTTTACGGTGAAATAATGCGAGCTGCGCCAAAAGCACATACAGCTTAAAATCACTGACGGCAAAAAGCACTCCGTCCGACAGAGTGTCGCATTTTACATCTAACGCCCCCGCAACCACGCAGCTTGAGACCGTTCCTTGCGGCGAGGTCAACGCCTGAAATACGCGGCAGAGCTTCTTGGCCAGAGCAAATGGCATCTCCCCAGGGCCAACAGATCGCGCCCTGTCAAACCCATATGCGGCAGCGTCCACCGCCATAGAGTGCCCAAAGCCGCGAGCAATTTCCTGGCTGACAACCTTGTTCTGCTCTGCAATGGGCGACGCCATGAAATGTCTCCACAGGGCTGCGAGTCCCTGACGGAGGGATCTAACCTTATGGCACTCGCGCATTGGCTTGTCCGAGGGATATTTCAACAGCATGTTCGAAAACGCGGCCCGCTGCACCATGGTCATTTTTTGCACGTCGACGAACACCATACTCTTGAAAATCGCACCACCGATCTCCACCGCATTGGCATTGGCAAGCCGGCCCTTCAGTTCTTGTTGGTGCAGGTGCAACGCGGCATCGAAGTTGATGTCTTCTGCCTCTTCCTCCACGCTCAGTGCCGCCTCGCCGGTCTCTTGCTGCGTCAGAGCTCCCATTATTGCAGACACGTTTATCTGAGCTATTACCCCCCCCCCCCCCCCCCCCAAGAAGACTTATTGTGAATGGCCATAGGACGTAGATGAGCCAGAACAGCTGAGCCGACACTCCGGCGTCAAGAAACAGCAACCGCGTGTCGTATTTCGTGTTCTTGTTGTATCTGGATCGTATGATAAACACTCTGTCGCCGGCATCGAAGTACAAGTTTCTTTGGGAGCCTCCGAAACTAAGTATGCTCAACTCTGGGAATCGCAGTGGCAGACCTGGATTGAACCACACCGACAGCATCAGTAGCTTTGTTATGCTGCTGATGACCTTCAGGATCCTGCACCGTTTATGTTCCTCTCCGGCTTCTTCTTGATTACGGAAGCGCATGCAGTAGCCCGCAACACTGCTTGCGTCCAATACGTTGAATACAGAACCTCGCCCCGATATATTATCGACCACTTTGACGCCTTTGTTGGCCATCACTGTTGTGTAGACATCTGCGACCTGCCCAAACTCAAGCCATTCTCCAAGCAGGCCCATCTGTACCTGGAAGTCTCGTGCGAGGTCTCTCTTCATTTCGCGCACGTATTCAAACGAGACCAGTCTGCCGTCTATCCGTACCGTCTGGCGGTCGAAATCAGCATTGACGCGCGCTGCCGCTTCGACACCTTCCTGTCGCAGCACCTTGCTGTACAATGCTCGGAACCAGCCCCAGAAATTCTGCAGCGAGAGAGATGACCCAGATGTGAACCATTCCCCCACTTCTTGCACATCTTCTGTGTAAGCAAAGCAGCTGAACATAACCAGACAGCGAATCGCATCGATTAACCGACGCACCGTATCCACAGGATAAATAGCACCTCTCAAGCCCTACCCCGTACTGGTTTATCGTATTGGGCGAGAGCTTCTTCACCATCGAGGTGATTCCGTCCTTCATATCGAGATTGAGGTGATTCGAGGCTGCACTCTCAGCCCGGATGTAGACATAGTTCAGGTACTTTTGCCCGAAAAACACATAAATGGTCTTCAGCTCCTTGTACTCGCACAAAATCTCGTGATCAGCCTCCGAAAACACAAACTCTCGCACTTTGATATCCTTGGCGAGGACACTATTGTCCCTCTCCAGCCGCAGATCAAGGCTTTCTCCGAGCATATCGACCTGACTCTCCTCCGCGACTAGTTGCGGGTATTTGTATATTTTTGCTCGAATGCAGACTTTGTGGCATGCAATCGTGAAAGACCGCTTCACGTGTCCCGGGTTGCGTCTCATTAAGTCAGGCGTTTTCAGTACTACCGTCTTGTTCTCTTTTTCGGCGAACTCGAATTTTTCTACACATAAGTGACTGAACAACACTGCGTCGGCACTGGGAACTATTAGCCCGTCCGATGAGAAGTGTTTCCCAATCGCAATGTTCTTGGTCCAGGATTCTACTTCGGTGCTCCGAGCACAGATCCGTCAGCTTTCTGCAAGAGGGCTTATCACCTTTTCTGCAACTTTGTCCACCAACCATCCGTTGACTACTACATGCCTGCTGTTTATTTCAACCAGCATGTTCTGCGTCACTTTTACCTTTACCCGGCTCACAGGCACAGATACCAGACAGACGTCTTTTTCTCGTGCGTTCTGCTTTTATAGGTTCCGGGATAGAAAAACTCATTTTGGCACAAGAATATGTTCACGTGCCCATATAGTCACCCTGCACGATGATGCTTGGCTTATTACAATACCTTTCGTAACTCCAAGGAGAAGTAGCGCGACAGTCGCTGCTATCCAAGGGGAGTTGAAGTCGTTTGAGGGTATACCATGGATATCTTTTTGAGCGACGGGGCACTCTCAATCCTGAGTAAAAGAGCAATTCAGATATTGAGAATGTAGTCCTTCAAGTCGTACTAAGGACCGCTGCTGACTTAGTTTATATGAATTAAATAGTCCCTATCGACTTTAATAACTATGCCCACTTTAGCAGTCATCGCAACACTTTCCATCATTTTATCGCAACCCCACCAAAAAGCAGACCATACGTAATAATGCCCGTCACAATCTCTGTCGAGAAAATCTATCTTCGCAACAGCAATTCTTTTCTTACTTATTAAGTATCGAGAAGGTGCTCCAGTAAGCGGATATAAAATGGGTTGGCCAAATTAATCGAAACTTTTAAGGGCGCGAGCGTACTCGGTCGAAAAATGCACTGTAAGACTGGGTTGAGACCTATCTGAATGCCTTTCATGTATCTTGTGTGCCGATTTTGTCGCCAAATAGCTCCTAAACCGAATCAATTACTCGGCAATAATTTCCCATCGGCTGTTGGATTTCCTACTCAAAAAGTGATCGAGAAGCTTAAACAGATCCGTTTGACTCTTCTCCCACATGTTTCGCTGCTACAGTAACAATTGATCTGGCATTGTTTCTTCTGACCGCTTTCGTTGAATTTTATTTGCAAAGACCAACTCTTATTAAAGTTTACAACTTCTGAGGGCTTCTCAGGAATAGAGGAATGGGGTGTTTCATACAGTGTGGTGAGAAATAGTTAACAGTTATGTTTTCCTGGCGACAGCTCCTTGGATGCAGTCGCCATGTATTATTCAACTGCAGCTATAGTTACCAGATATGCATGATAGAGAGGAGTGTGTACTGCTTTACGACGTGACAAGCCAAAAGATCCGCCCTCCCTCGGTTACTTTGTGGAATTTTTTTCTCTGTGGCTTTATGGTAGGGTTCTTCGATTTTTTATCACACAGTTGATGGGAATGTCCGCATTTCTCAAGGGCTGTATCAAACAGGTTATTCAATTATGTGGCTTAAAGCCACTTTACCTTGGTTCAATGACACCTTCGCATCGTATTTCTTACGTAATTGTCTGGGAAAATTTCCTCATTACCTTGAAAACTGTCTTAGAGTAAGAACAAATTATATTTGTCCATGGATAACAATCCGGTGGCAGTAATTTTCCCAAATTTTTAGTGCCACCATTAATCAAGGCTATCTTACCAGGTAAACCCATTTCTCTTGTTTCGTTCAGGTCCAGGTGTGGATAAAAATTGAAGAAAGAAAGAGTGGTAGAGCAAATGGAGAGCTACATGTCAATACCGCCGATTACATACTGCAAGAAAGTAGTTAGTTGCAATGAGAACCTGTCCTCCCTCTTCTATTGTCCAATGCAACGTTCTCTCAATAGGAGGTTAAAAGGCTATCATACTAATTCCGCGAATCGGACGGATGAAACGGAAGGAACAAAAACGTTGCTATGAAAGTACATATAAGGTGGCATTGCAAAAGCAGAGACGCTTAGACCCATGAATATTAATAAGATATAAATAGCCTGAAAATAGCTTCAATTCTATAGATTTTCGATATATACGAGTGTTCATAGACACCAAAAAATGACCACAAGGCCACAAAGCTAGCGTGAGGAGATTCTGAGAACGCCCGCAATGAAATAGTCAATGATTGACGTCTTTTTTTGTGTTATACGCCAAAAAAGAAGAGTATGATTTTTCCACAGTAAACATTATCATTGCGTCACTCATAAGTTTTCACTTAATTTATTTTTCACTGAGAGTAAAATCCGCTGAAAATGTTCATTCAACTTTGAACAGGAATGAAGGGAAAGGCTTCCAAAGAGAAAGGTGTGCCTACTGCTGCGTACGTCAGCAGAAAACACAAGTGGCTAAAAAACGCTGAAAAAGAAAAATATATATATTCTATGGGTAAAATATAATCTACATAAAGATAATTAATTAACTTAGTGCGGAGGTCTATAATAGATGAACGAAATAACAAGTCAAAAAGTTGCTTGATGCATCATAAGAAGGCTAAAGGTAGAGCCATAATCAAGCTGATTGCATGATTTAGGTATGGTCTAGCTGCAGAACCTGCGTACGTGCTGATAACAATAGAAGACCCAAAAGTGGGCGAAGTGGAAGAATATGAAGTAGCCGAAATGAGCTCTGGCTCTGTGAGAGAGCTTATTTGTAGCAATGTTGAAGTAGATTTTGAACCTTCAGTGGACATTGACTTGGAACCGCTATTTCCATTTTCTGTCTGTGTGGTGGGTGCAGCAGTAGGTGTAGTAGAAGAAACAAAAGCCGGACCACTTGATAAATTTGACTTCAAGCTGCTGGCGATTTGGCTTTCCGGTGAAACAGGTGAGGCAGCAGGATAGTCAGTGGTTGATACGACAATTGGCGCAGACGGAGTGTTACCCGAGCCACTCAAAGAACTTGACGTCATGCCAGCAACTTCCCCCTTTGACTGTGTATCAGAGGAAGCTCCAGGAGTGGAAGATGGCATTGAGTTAGTCGTGCCAGATGCATCATTTGGCATATTACTGCACGTAGAACAACTTAAAGTTGATGTTACTGTGCTACGCTCTGGATTGGTTTTCGTGTAAACAGTAGTTATACCATTTACGGTTGTGGTCACTGTGGAAGCAACGTCTTGCCCAGATGTCTTAGGCAATTCAGAAGAGGATATACTGAAGGTCTTTGAGTAACTTGAGGGTTCATTACTAGCGGATGAAGAGTTTGCATAATAAAATGGAAGAGGCGTTTCAACATAATAGATGATCTCAGGCGTAGTCTTGCCGTCTGTACCGACGGTTTGAGTGGTCTCAGTGGAGTAGGTCACAGTAGAGGCTCCGGTCCATGCTGTGAACGAAGTGGACACAACTTCTGGGGTCTCGACATGGTAGATGATCTC
>ERZ794946.715-NODE-715-length-12511-cov-137.017020_pt1 | contig 12511 bp, 9 predicted proteins | sample MGYA00433072_ERZ794946 | MGnify/ENA primary metagenome ERZ794946 (study PRJEB30137, sample SAMN04331413) | food metagenome | isolation source: Y3 must sample point D1 replicate A | place: Australia: South Australia | collected 2014 ...
TCACCTCTTCTGTTGAACCTACCAGGTCTAGTCAAGTCACTTCATCCGCTGAACCTACTACTGTAAGTGAAGTCACCTCTTCTGTTGAACCTATCAGGTCTAGTCAAGTGACCACGACAGAACCTGTTTCTTCCTTCGGGTCTACTTTCAGTGAAATCACCTCTTCTGCTGAACCTCTCTCTTTCAGTAAAGCAACCACTTCCGCAGAATCTATCTCCTCTAATCAAATCACCATTTCCAGTGAACTAATAGTTTCTAGTGTAATTACTTCCTCTTCTGAGATTCCTTCTTCCATTGAAGTACTTACTTCAAGCGGGATCAGTTCATCAGTTGAACCCACTTCTTTGGTTGGACCTTCTTCTGATGAATCCATTTCTTCTACTGAAAGTCTATCTGCCACATCCACTTTCACTTCAGCCGTTGTTTCCTCGAGCAAGGCTGCTGATTTCTTTACCAGATCCACTGTTTCTGCTAAATCTGATGTCTCTGGTAACTCCTCTACCCAATCTACTACCTTTTTTGCTACGCCTTCCACTCCACTTGCTGTTTCTTCAACTGTGGTCACTAGCTCTACCGATTCAGTTTCTCCTAATATTCCCTTCAGTGAAATCAGTTCCTCTCCAGAGTCGTCTACTGCAATTACGTCTACATCCACTAGCTTCATTGCTGAGCGGACTTCTTCCTTATATCTTTCGTCATCAAATATGTCAAGTTTCACTTTAAGTACTTTCACTGTTTCCCAATCGATCGTCTCTTCATTTTCTATGGAACCTACATCGTCAGTCGCATCTTTTGCATCAAGTTCCCCTCTCTTAGTATCCTCAAGAAGTAATTGCAGTGATGCCAGAAGTTCCAACACCATCAGTAGCGGTCTGTTCAGCACGATAGAAAATGTTCGTAATGCAACCTCAACATTTACAAACCTATCAACAGATGAAATTGTCATCACGAGCTGTAAGAGTAGTTGTACTAATGAAGATAGTGTTTTGACGAAAACTCAAGTTTCTACCGTTGAAACTACTATAACTAGTTGTTCGGGTGGTATTTGTACCACGCTGATGTCTCCGGTTACTACTATTAATGCTAAGGCGAACACATTAACAACTACAGAAACTTCCACGGTCGAAACAACTATAACAACATGCCCTGGTGGTGTTTGCTCGACCCTGACTGTTCCAGTTACTACAATCACCAGCGAAGCCACTACCACCGCTACCATTAGTTGCGAAGATAATGAAGAAGATATCACTTCTACTGAAACCGAGTTGCTAACTTTGGAAACTACTATAACTAGTTGTTCGGGTGGTATTTGTACCACGCTGATGTCTCCGGTTACTACTATTAATGCTAAGGCGAACACATTAACAACTACAGAAACTTCCACGGTCGAAACAACTATAACAACATGCCCTGGTGGTGTTTGCTCGACCCTGACTGTTCCAGTTACTACAATCACCAGCGAAGCCACTACCACCGCTACCATTAGTTGCGAAGATAATGAAGAAGATATCACTTCTACTAAAACCGAGTTGCTAACTATGGAAACTACTATTACTAGTTGTTCGGGTGGTATTTGCACCACGCTGATGTCTCCGGTTAGTAGTTTCAACTCCAAAGCCACTACATCGAACAATGCAGAGTCGACCATCCCCAAAGCGATTAAAGTCAGTTGCTCTGCGGGTGCCTGTACCACCCTGACTACTGTCGATGCAGGGATTAGCATGTTTACCAGAACCGGATTGTCTATCACTCAAACTACTGTGACCAACTGCTCAGGTGGAACCTGTACCATGTTAACTGCACCAATCGCGACCGCTACCAGCAAAGTCATCTCACCAATTCCAAAAGCCTCCTCGGCTACTTCCATTGCTCATTCATCTGCTTCTTATACTGTCAGTATCAATACCAACGGTGCCTATAATTTCGATAAAGATAACATTTTTGGTACCGCTATCGTTGCTGTTGTCGCTTTATTACTGCTATAGTGATACAATATAATCTTCACAAGCATATAAACAATTGTAAAATAATTTAAATTGACTTGAAAGAAATTTTAAATCTATACTTGATTCATGTAGCACATAATACTACGGTTTGTGAACATACTCCTATACACTTTGAATGGTTTGTATGATATACAGGTATCTAAACATTAGTGTTACCAGTTCGTATATTAACACTAGTTAAATTTGAATCCTCTAAGGTATCGCCAACAAGTAAAATTTTACATTTAATTGAGAAGTTTTTTAATTTTTCTAAGAAAACATTAAAAATATCACAATATGGGCTTCAGCCTAAAATTATGGTTTTTTTTTTCCCTCATCCTTCATTTTATTACCTCCGTTTATTGACGTGTTCGACAACTCACATATGAAGCTTTAAATACTTTGTTCACTGTTAGTTTAAATAAAATTTAGCCTTTAGGTTAAAAATCGTGTCAAAAAAGGAATTCTTCCAAGAACATGAACTAAAGCTCTTCTTAAAATAAAGTTATGTAAGATAGAACTACGCGGCACAAAGATGGAATTGAGAAATAACGCTCCATAAAGTTGACGCTGCTAAATTCTAGGTCACAAGGCATTAGAAATGAGGGCCTTTGAAAAAATTTATTCAAGTAAACTGCTTTCTGAAGAGTTCGCTCTCATCGACATTGGTAGAAGAATAGTGTAGTGTAGTAGCAACCGTTAGTAGTTTATTAATGTCTAAAATTCAGTATAACTAAGAATAGAAGCAAGTATTCTTATACGGTATAGCAGAAACGTATAACTGATGCGGCGATGACGAATGTATTCAAAATGATGGTATTTCAGTGATTTGCTATATTTCCAATGTAATAACTCGCATCCCTACGTATATTAAATTTGAATTAACATTGAATTAATAGATCTTTAACGTAACTTCTTCCGCTAGTTTCGCAGTAGTATCTTGTTTCCTAGCCTGGAGCTATGAAGTATACTGTTTGGTCACTTTATTCAGTTACTATGGTTACTAAAATTATAAACCACCCGTTCCGACAACGACAATGAAGATCTATTTTGCAAATTTGGAACAGAAATAACCATAACCATGAGGTTCGTTATCGTTGACTACATATTACAATCCGAAATGAACATTCGGCCTAGAATGCATTGTACCTTTACAATACTTTGTAAAACATCTTTCAATGTGTATTTTCCTAGCTTAGGTAACACAACTAGGTAACTTATTGGGATGGTTGAGTCTTAAGTGCAGGCCATTTATTATCAATACTGAATCTTGTATGTTTTTGTCAACTCTTGACAGAAAGCTTCAGTCAGCGAAGCAAACTTTCGACCTTCTGTATCATATTTTTCTGCTCTATTTATAGCGAAAGAGAGAAGCCTACAAGAGGATAAGTACTAATCTTGTGATTATTGATTTTCTCCAAAGATTGGGAAAATTACTTAGTTGCACAGCGGAAATGTTTCGATCTCTGACTTTGTAATCGTCAAAATATTCTAGCAGAGCGCAACTTATTTAATTCATACTGTGCGTTCTCCTTGTGGTTTCTAAGACAATCTTTGAGCATGTTTATGGATGCACTTAGGGGTCCTACAAGCCTTCGTATGAAGTTGCCCCTCGCAAGCACACTATAAATTCATGAACAATTGCGCAGTCAAAGTTAGATTGTAAGCCGAATTCAAACGATTTCAACAGTCGTAGCTAACGAGGCCTTTTGTCTCACACCCTTACAAAGGGACTGTAGAATGCAAGGGCAAACAGGCCTGAGGTAACTTTAAAATAATGTACTTTGAAAACTATGTATACATTGCATTTATTAAGCAGTAGGGTATTTTGTTTGCAAGAAATAAAGCTCAAAATATCTTTGGAGTTTGACAATAGTATAGAAAAAATAGCTCAGCAACCTTAATAAAAAAAGGGTCATTGGGCAAAGCGTTTTAAAAAGATTTAAGTGGTAGTGTTTAAAGTGAAAGAGATTGATATAGTTAAAAATTGTTGAGCTCAATTCACGCTGGATTCGGCGATCCGTTTTCTTCAATCCTCACGTGCTTTCTTCGTTTGAGTGCAAAAGTTCATATGATGCTATCTCCCGCTTATCTTATTAGTCGAAAATGGGGAGAATTTCCTATTTTATCTGTCGTTTAGCACATATGGCCAGGGAAATACATAAGGTTTCGCCGAACGACGGGGTCAATTCGTCCTTTTTGTACACATCGTTTAATTTATGAGGAAAAATTGATGAACGTATCCTCCGTAGACGCTCCTCTGAAAAGTTTCATGTTTCCTGCGCGTTCCTTTGATAGGCAATAAAACAATACAACGCGTGCCTTTGAAAATGCCAAGATCTATACGAGGCCTCTAACAAAACATCGTTCAGGAACAGAGAATGCTAGAAATGCAAAAGGGTCCCTGGGTACTCATTGAATAGAAATGATTGAAAATACTGCGTATAAAATAGCACGACTAAATGATACTATTTTTATGTCGACACGGTACTATTTCTTCTTTTTCAGATAAAAGTGTAGCATACTAAATATATACCCCAAGTAATGTCTAGAATTAGTATATTAGCTGTCGCCGCAGCATTAGTGGCAAGTGCAACCGCCGCATCCGTGACCACCACTCTATCCCCTTATGATGAAAGGGTCAATTTGATTGAATTGGCTGTTTACGTTTCTGATATTGGCGCCCATTTATCTGAATATTACGCTTTCCAGGCTTTGCATAAGACTGAAACATACCCACCTGAAATTGCCAAGGCTGTTTTTGCCGGTGGCGATTTCACCACCATGTTGACTGGTATTTCAGGTGATGAAGTGACCAGAATGATCACCGGTGTGCCATGGTACTCTACTAGATTGATGGGTGCTATTTCCGAAGCACTTGCAAATGAAGGTATTGCTACTGCAGTACCAGCTTCTACCACAGAGGCTTCTTCCACCTCCACTTCAGAAGCTTCTAGTGCCGCCACTGAGTCTTCTAGCTCCTCTGAAAGTTCAGCAGAGACCAGCTCAAACGCTGCTTCCACCCAAGCTACTGTTTCATCTGAATCTAGCTCTGCTGCAAGCACCATTGCAAGTTCTGCTGAAAGTTCTGTTGCAAGCTCTGTTGCAAGCTCTGTTGCAAGCTCTGCTAGTTTTGCCAATACCACAGCTCCAGTTTCTTCTACATCTTCTATCTCAGTCACTCCAGTGGTCCAAAATGGTACTGACAGCACCGTCACAAAGACTCAAGCTTCCACTGTTGAAACTACCATAACTAGTTGTTCAAATAACGTCTGTTCAACTGTGACTAAGCCAGTCTCCTCCAAAGCTCAATCTACAGCTACTTCTGTCACATCGTCAGCATCTCGTGTTATTGACGTTACCACTAACGGTGCTAACAAGTTCAATAACGGTGTTTTCGGTGCCGCTGCTATTGCTGGTGCCGCCGCTCTATTGTTATAGTGATCATGTGCGGCCCTGTACAGTTGTATAAATGATGTAAAATAATTGAATTCTCTTAATTTTAATATTTATAAGATATATACTATAAGCGTAAGGAAATTCCAAAGAAATTTGTTTTTTAGTTTGCAGTCTTGTGCTCCAACTATTTCCGGTCCTTTTCGAATTTCATGTCAGGAGCATTCCTTATTGCAGACAGCTTAACAGAAAAAAAACTGTGAAAAAAATAAATACCTTTAGATATTAAAGCCCTAAATTGATATCAAATTTTTTCCATATTTGGATTTTGTATTCCTTAAAGCCCACATCCTGTGAACGGTTACGCTCAAATAATGGCCAAGTAACCTACGATCCAATAGCGACGTATATATATCATATAGAAAAAGGTCATCCAGAAAATTTGTGTCAATAAGTATCAGGTCTTTTATATGTATTTATATTATTTTCCGTCAATTTTCAATCTTGCGCCCATAGTTTCAATTTTCTTGTCTGTTGTGATTCCTGATTGGACATTCTGAAATCCTTGTCCAGCTAAAATAAAGTTAGCCAATTCTGGATACTTTTTTCTTACTTGCTTGAAAGCATTATACATGTAGCCATATGGAGGAAGCTCCTCACCTTGAAAATTAGCAATGACTTTTTCGATAAAAGGAGTAGAGATGGTCCTTGCAGGCTTTCCTGATATTATATTAACCATTTTAGTTGTTGTTTCTCGAGTGAAGGGGCTTGAAAAGTTTTTTGATGCATTGGATTCACTGCAACCAAGAAAAGCAGTCCCCACTTGAACAGCGTCTGCTTGCTGTGATAACATGTATGATATATCTTTGGAATCCATTATACCACCTGCTGCAATGACAAAGGGAGTAGCATGTATAAGACCTTTATTTTTCATTTCAGCAAGTTCATCAACTGTTCTTTTCACCAATTGTACAGTTGATAAGTTTTCATCATCTTTGGGGTCATTTACTAAGAAATTTCCTCTATGTCCTCCCGCTTCATAGCCTTGACACACTATGCCATTAATGCCGAGACGTGCTAACAATCGAACTTCTCTTACAGAGGTGGCAGTCACAAAAATTAGAATTCCAATTTTTTGTAAATATTCTATTGTAGATTTCGACGGATGGCCAAAATGGAAACTAATGATTTTAGGCCTAAAGCCATCTGATAGGTACTGGAAAAAATCTTGAAGAGCATTTTCTTTTTCAAATGCCTTAAAAGATACATTACCATTATCGAATTTAATCTCATTCATATCAATCGGCACATTCATAGACTTTCTGTATAGCTTCGCCCAGTTAGCTGTTTGAAGATCGGTCGGTTTATCAACGATATCATGGCAAAAAAAGTTTAGGTTGAGATTGCCCTCTAAAGATTCATCGGCTACTTGATCTCTGAATTGTGAAACCATCAGTTTAAGCTTTTCAATATCATTGACCTTTCTGAAGTCTAAGTGGGATAGGGGTAGTGAAGCTATGGCGCCCGCAATACAAGCCTTAGCGGCCATTTCAATAGTCGTGACCCCCGCCATAGGGGCCTGGATGATAGGGTATTTCAAGTTTAAACATTTTTGGAAAGATCTGCTCATATCTTCTCTTTTATCCACCAACATTACGGAAACGTCTTGAAATATTAGTTGGTTTAAAAAGTACATGAATTGTCTTGAGTTGCTTCTAAGGTATGTATGGGCCCTTTTCTATCCGCGCAAAAGATGTCCTTGATACTGATAGGCCAGCACTAGATGACAAGAAAAAAAACGAAAGGATAATTTCAGGTTTCGACACACATTTTTTATTAGATCACTGCAAAATCCAGGAATTCATATATACAATGTCAAAGGGTATGTTATATTCTGACATGACCCCTTAACTCAGTAGAAAAAACGCTCTAGTTTTATTCTTTTTAACTTTTAATTACTTTACGTAGCAATAGCGATACTTCAGTTCAAATCAGTAACAACCCTTGACCAATTGCCATGCTCAGTCTCGCCATATTGGATTCCATTAATCCATTGTGCAACTTCTTTGGCCAATGGACCGGTTTGTTCGCCGGGCAACAACGGAATATTAATTTGTTCGCCTTTCCAGCCGATTTCCTTAATGGGAGAAACAATCGCAGCAGTACCAGAACCAAAGGCTTCAAGTAGTTCACCGTTCTTGGATCTCTCAGTAACTTCGCCTATAGTGAAGTAGCGTTCACTAATGGTCCATTCACTTGGTTCGAGTCTTTCTTTAGCAAGATTTAAAATGGAATCCCTAGTAACACCTTCCAAAATGGTACCGTCTAGTGGAGCAGTAACTAGTTCCTTCTTGCCCGTTTTACTATCTTTAAACACGAAAAAAGCATTCATGGTGCCGACTTCAGTAATGTTGTTATTTGGACCAAATAGCCATAAATTTTGTTGGTAACCCCTTGAAGCAGCTTGCAATTGTGGCAGGACGCAGGGGGCGTAGTTTGCACCTAGTTTCTTGTCACCACAGCCTCCTGGCCAAGCTCTTGTGGCATAATCAGTGGCTTCCAGTCTGACCGCCTTAAATCCAGTTTTGTAATAAGGACCCACAGGGCAGCAAATGACATATAGCAAGGCTCTATCAGGCGTGGAAACCCCTAAACCAGCCGTAGTGCCGATTAATGTAGGCCTGATATATAAAGAGTAACCTTTTCCTTCAGGAACTAAGTACTTATCTTGCTGGATCAGTTTCCCAATTAGGGTAATCAACTCTTCTGGGTCGAACGTTGGCAAACAGATTCTCTGAGCAGACTTATTCATGCGCTTCATATTCATATCTGGACGAAACATTGTAATTTTGTTGTCCACCGTTCTGTAAGCCTTCATCCCTTCGAATAGCTCAAAAGCATAATGGAAAACCACCGCGGAAGGGTCTAAAGACAGGTTCTGATAAGGTTTAATCTCTGGGGTACCCCACCCTTTTTCAGCTGTCCATTCCACAGTTAACATGTGGTCGGTGAAGCTCTTGCCAAACACTAACTCACTGTTCGGTTTTGGCTTAGATGCATGTTGTGTGGTAGTTATCTTAACTTTGGAGGCGTCTAGGGGTGCCAAGGTCATATCGTTCTTAAAACTCGTGGAGATGCTTTCCCTTAAATTTCTAAAATTTTAGTAGTTAGTCTGTTTTTATTAAGGATTTCTCAAAGGAATGAATTTTTTCCCAGGAAATAGTCGAATATCTTGTAAGCTTATATTAGTTATACTGTCAGCTCATTTCTGATCCCCTCTCACTCACGTACGGCTCTTAATTTCTACCTATTACTTCCGTTTTTGTTGACAGAAAAACGGACATAGAAGAACGACACCAAAAAGAAAAAGAGTCGGATCTACAGATTAGATAACAAGAGGTGTCAAAGAGGGAAAAGAAGCTAAATTAAGTGCCACCCGAAAGCGGAAAAAGAACGCCGTTTGCAAGAATGGTTCCGGGGCCAATGGAACATTAAACTTTGGTGTAGTGCGGTCACAGAAAAAAAAATCGTACACGTATATAGTGGTATGCTAGATCGTGAATGACCCTCAGAGGCAGGTTTTCACGTTCGAAGATGTTTGGAAAGGAGCGTTATAAGTTGTGTTGGGGTGAAGGGGCTAACTAGGATGTCACTGAACCCCAACTGCAAAAAATGGTGGAAATAATAGCGAGAGTAGTTGGAGGGAGCAATGCTGGTATCTTGAGGGGAGACGGGTCTGTTAATAATGGCTATTACAGGAAAGCTTGGGAGTAGGTTTCTCAGTCTCTTGAAGTAGATGAGATGTTCTTGTTGCATGTTGGGCGACACGGTGACGAAAAGAAGGTCGTATGCCTCGAGATGCAACTGCGGGTACCACTGAGTGGCCGTATCCAAAGAGCAGTTCATAAATTCGAACACGCCGGCGAAGCGCATCAAAGGTGTTTCTGACAATTCGGATGCGTTTGGTATTAGTAACAGCAACGAGTAGCGTTTGGGGCGCTTTGGTTGGCGTTGCTGGTGTTGTAGACAAGAGTCCGGGCATACAACCTTTTTGATGGCATCAAAATTTTCTTGAAGGAAGTTAGCGGTTTGGTAGGCGTGAAACTGGTGGTAGGAGATTGTCTGTAAGCTGGCGTTAATTTCCCTTATAATACGCAGACTATCTGCGTTTGTCGACTTAAGCTCATCAAGATTGCCCTGAAGCCTGTCAACATTTTTCACTAATTTCTCGAAGGAAGGCTTGCCGATGGCCTTGCTTAGAATGGAGTTCACTTTGAAAGGGTCCCAGTGAAAAGTACACTGCTTATTCATATTATTGATGGCGGCGACATTGGGAGTGGCGGCAGACTGATGAGCTTTAACCAGTGAGAGGCTATTAATGTTATCTTTTTGAAAATGAATGTTGGAAAACTCCACGCAGTCCGGGCGTTCCGCCTTCTGGAAGTTATATTTGCTCAATTGCTTAACGAATGCTGCAAAGGTGTGAATACCAAAAAATCGCTCTAGGATGACTTTGGTGAACTGGTCCGGATTCCAAATGACGAACTTGCTGCCATCAGTCGACCATTGTATTATGTTCGAGTAAGCGTTCCCCTGCAGCAGGTGGTAGAGTTTGCTTACAAAGACATCAGGCTGCTCCATCCTCGATGTTGCATCCATGTCTGACGTGCGTCGCTACACGAAAGAGACACACTTGGCGACTGCCCTGACTGGCAATATATACAGTCCGCAAATGTCGCGGACTGATGCGTCCACTTACTCTTCCTATATACCACCTGGGTGAAGAGGAGAAGTGAGCCCGTTCTGGAGATATATGTCCAAATATTTGCAGATCCAGTTTTGTCATTATAATGAGATGCCTTTTGGGCGACAAAGTTCGGGTAAAAGAAGGACGGGTCCAGGAAGGCCGTGGCCACAGAACAATGCGCAGAGAAGATTTCCGGTTTCTTTTTGGCTTTTCCAACTTTCATCTTTTAGAACTAAAGATTTCCTGCATTGGTAAACCTTAGCAATGTTTCTCTAGAGGGTTTTTGCACACCAGACACATCGCACGTGCTCTTGCAGAGACTGCTGCGCTTTCGTTTACACTCAGATAACATAGTCTAGCTAGCTTGCTGTCGTTCGGCACGAGATCTAATCCTTCTCCTGGCCTACCGTCTGTGCAACCATTAGTCATGATTACGTGTGTTGCGCCTTATCTTGTCATTATGGCAGCATACTTTTCGCAGTCCTTTCCTGCGCAGCTTGTCCATTTTCATCATTACGTAAAAAGTCCTAATGGAGAGCTGGGTACTGCATTTTTTCGATGTTTTCAATATTCAGTTCAGCAGGAAATAAACAAATAAACAAACATAAAAATATCCTGGTTTTTTTTCCCAGAGACGTGTGGAAGCACCCATGCATCCACTATTTATTTTTAAACAGCCGTACATTCTGTAATTTTGCTTCCTTTTTCTTCCTGCGTTCTTTTTTTCTTGAACTGTCGTTTTCCGTTATTTTTTTCGGTGACATCAGTCGAAAGTAGCAGCGGCCTAGGCCGGGAGGCCGTGTAGCTCTTTGTAGTCGTGGTAAGGGGGAGTAGCAATTCACTTAGTACGTGGTCTTGGAGTTAGGCTGGCTCGGACTGGCCCTGGCAAGTCCTGTTCTGTGTGGTAGTATTGAAATTTCAGAGATTGTCGGCAATACTAGTATATTAAAAATTATACTATAATTTAATCTAGTGTTGAAATACTTTCTTAAATAGCGATTTTTCTGCCCAAAACAAACCAAAGAATCAATACGCAAAGATGGCTAGAGGACCGTATGTTTGACTATAGACTTTGATTATAATTACGCAAGGATGAGAAGAATGATAGACAAGAAACAAGTGGAGTCTTAACCAAACGAATAGGAACAACAATGAACCAGTTTATGTCCATTTAATTTTAGATCATCCTGGGATTGTACAAATATTTTACGAGTAATGATTTACTAACGAGCACAATGAAAAAAAATAAAATGTCTGTATCTTCATTATACATTCATTTTTGCCCTTTTTTTCTCATTTTTTTCCGTACAGAAAGAAGCATCTAAAAAGATTAGCAGCTCCACACCACTGGTTATTGGACAAGTTGTCCGGTTGTTACGCCCCAAGACCATCTGCTGGTCCACACAAATTGCGTGAATCCTTGCCATTGATTGTCTTTCTAAGAAACAGATTAAAGTATGCTTTGAACGGCCGTGAAGTCAAGGCTATCTTGATGCAACGTCACGTTAAAGTTGACGGTAAGGTTAGAACCGACACTACCTACCCAGCTGGTTTCATGGATGTCATCACTCTAGATGCCACCAATGAAAACTTCAGATTGGTCTACGATGTCAAGGGTAGATTCGCTGTCCACCGTATCACCGATGAAGAAGCCTCTTACAAATTGGGTAAGGTCAAGAAGGTCCAATTAGGTAAGAAGGGTGTTCCATACGTTGTTACCCACGATGGTAGAACTATCAGATACCCAGACCCAAACATCAAGGTCAATGACACTGTTAAGATTGATTTGGCCTCTGGTAAGATTACTGATTTCATCAAGTTCGATGCCGGTAAGTTGGTTTACGTTACTGGTGGTCGTAACTTGGGTCGTATCGGTACTATCGTTCACAAGGAAAGACACGATGGTGGTTTCGATTTAGTTCACATCAAGGACTCCTTGGACAACACTTTCGTCACTAGATTGAACAATGTCTTCGTCATCGGTGAACAAGGTAAGCCTTACATTTCTTTGCCAAAGGGTAAGGGTATCAAGTTGTCTATTGCTGAAGAACGTGACAGAAGAAGAGCTCAACAAGGTTTATAAATTTCATAACAACTTAATTATTTTCTTCTTTTGTATATCTCCATTAATGTTTATTAGAAATTGAATTTTAAAATAATACATCGTATCTTCCTTTTTCGACTGGCAGTAATATAATGTATAATATATATATAGGTGTGTGTATATATATCCGTATTGTAATATTGATAGTAAAAATACGCTAACCCTGAAATAGAAGGCATATGATAAGACGTACTGACACTACGCACTACCACAATATATGCGTATGTGTGTGTGTGTGTGTGTGTGTGTGTGTGTGTGTGTGTGTGTGATTGTATTGGA
>ERZ794946.716-NODE-716-length-12503-cov-4.299486_pt1 | contig 12503 bp, 7 predicted proteins | sample MGYA00433072_ERZ794946 | MGnify/ENA primary metagenome ERZ794946 (study PRJEB30137, sample SAMN04331413) | food metagenome | isolation source: Y3 must sample point D1 replicate A | place: Australia: South Australia | collected 2014 ...
GAAGGGGGGAAACGTGAGGACGGAAGCTTGAGAGATGCGTGTAGACCGAAATTTGGAGAAGGCGCCTGGTACAGCTTTGAAGAGGAAGGTGCGCTGTGTAGGTAGTCAGCAAGTCGACCGATGTACACAGCGTATACTCTAGCCCCTTTGTGCGAGAGTCACAGCCCATAGAGCACTATCATGCATGCTTCTCAACACTAGTAAAAAGAGACATGCACTACTTGTGCTGTTGCGAATTACTTCAATGCTGGAAGCCATGGGCTTTTCGAACCACCGCCCAAGTCATTATAGCTGTTTTCTTTCTGTGCTGTACTGTTCCTTGGTAGTTGATGTTGTAGTCCTGCTCAAACTTGTGTTGTCGATCCCATGCTTGACGGAGTTGTCAGACGTGTCAACATCCGTGCTGCTGATCGTATCGGACCAAAGATGAGAATGCCGTAAATGTCCACTCACCCTCTCGAATAAGCCATTCAGAGACGACCACTGCTCTCGGGTCAGGGCTTTGACGAAGAAGTCTTCTACTGCGATATCTGCTATGTCAAGAGAGATGATGGAAGAAAGTTGAGAGCATGTTGTGGTTTCTGCTTGTTTTTGTTTTTGCTCTTCTACTTACCCTGACTGGTTACAAAGCAGAAGATCGAATCGCTATGATAAAATTCCTTTGAGGAAGCAGCGCAATCCCCGTCCACGTGTGTAGTTTGCCCCCGGTATCTCTTTTGAATGCCTTCTTCAAGAATGAACATGCATAAAGCCCCTCAAAAAGCTCAAGAACCCGTCCCTTTGTTTTGTCTGCTCCAAACGCCCGCCAACCGGTGTGCTAACTGCCGCTGGACTTTTGATGTTGCAAGAAAATCGTAATCGGAAGAGTTTGTCTCCTACCATCCGTTTTGGCCGTAAGGAGTTGCGCCGTAGGGTGTCGTTCCTCCAGGGACAGCACCAGCGCCGCCGCCCCAAGCACTGGTGTTGCCACCGCCGAAACCACCTCCATAAACCGAGCCAGCGCCGTATGCAGTTGTGTTGTTGTAAGCTGTAGCGGAACCGGTCATGTCCATCATATCGGGACTTTGTGGTGGTTGAGCGAGATCTTGTTGATGTGCTTGTTGTAGGTTGGGAGAGAGCTCTTGAATGACGGTCGCAAGCTTTTGTTGCAGAACCTTGATAGCGGTGTGGAAGACAGTGTCTGGGGGCATGACGCCGGTGCCTTCAATGTCGACATAGAAACGATCAGGCTCCTTGTCGTAGTCGAAGGCGTCACTTTCCTGCGGCGGCTCTTCCCACTCGGCATTCTTGCTTGGTGGCCACTCTTCCAGCTTGTCACTCTCGTACCACAGGTCGGCGTGACGCAGGGCGTTGTGTGGGTCGTACTCGAAAGAGATGGCGGCTGTCGGCATCCACTTTGCGTGTTCTTTTGCGATTCCCTTCTTTGCGATACAGCGGAGCTTTAGTTCCTGGTTGCGGCGCAATTTGCAAATGAGAGGGCCGTTGCCATCGGGATCCATAACAACAGGAGCACCGCGCTGGGGGCTGTCGGTATCGGTGTTTGCGCGGTATTGGCTGAATGAAGGGTCGATGACTAGATCTCTGGCAAAGACCTTGACAACATCGTCGGAGTTGCGGTTGGCGGCGTTGAGAGACAAGACGACGGCGCAGTTTTCACAGTATTGATCGCAGTCGCAATCGCGTGTGTAGAGCAAATCGTCAATGTTCTTTGCCGACAAAGGGATCAGACCGAGGCGGTGGGCCAAGAACTCGTCGGCCAGGACGGAAGTGTTTGATGAAACTTCGACCAGATCGATGGCTAGGGTGGGTACTTCGGCGTGCATGGTGCGGCGGATGCTGTTGGCCAGAGACAAGGTGGTGTTGCTGAGAACGAACTTGGCCGAGATGGGGGTCGTCTCGCTGATGTTGATGCGCGGACCCGAGTCGTCGGTGTCCATTCCCCGGTAGTCGTAATCCATGCTGAAGACGATGCGTGTGTAGAGGTGTCAAGAGACGGGGTTGTGGTGTCGACACGAATAGATGATGGGGTTGATCGATGGGTGCGCGTGAAAGTGAGAGTTTGGCGAAGCTGCAAACACGTCGGCGCCGGGACATGTCAGGCCGTAGACGGATCGTCAGCCAAGCAAGGACCCTTCGTTTACCGAGATACTGAGTACTATCAAGTGAAAGTCGCCTTCACTTTTCACCAGCATCAACCAAGAATGCGCACTCACGTATGGCGCAAACAGTTCAGTCGCCTCTCCCAGCGAGGTCAGCGCCTGCCGTTCCAGCGACCTAGAGCCTTCCATTCAGTTGCCCGTCAACTTGATGCGCATCCCAGCCCGAATCCAAATGTAGAAACGGCCAACCAAGAAAGTGCGCCGACCGAGACTCCCATCAGGCCGCCTTCCTCTTCTCGCCGCGCTGGTCGCTTTGCTGCTCGGAGGCCCAAGGAAGTTACGCCTTTTACCATTCCCGACTGGTTCTTGCACCACAATGTCCGCCTCCACGCTCCTTCGCCAGACGAGAAGGCCTCCCAAGAAGCTCGCTGCTGGACTCTGGTAGACCGCGACACTGGCCATACTGTCTTGACGCTTCCTTTTACAAACGACTCCGACCACCGAGATAACCACTTCTTCACCCCCTCGGCTCACCCCAAAGACGTCGACACTGCCTCTGTAGAGAAAGAGAAGGAGCTAGAGAACGCTCTTGGATCGCCAAAACATGACGTCCCTCACGAATCTCTTTCTCCAGTCAAGGACAAGGATGCCGACCTCACTCCTGCCACAGCAAAAGACAAGGATGCTGTTCAGGACGAAATCACTCGCGCCATCAACCACCTGTCACCCAATACCCTCCAGACCCCCGATCCGCGCCTTCTACTTTCCCTCCAACTACAGCTGCTTCTTCACGCCGCCTTTGATCGCGCCGGCCCCCAGGCCGCTCGCTATACCAAGTGCCACCTCGACCTGAACACCAAAGACTACTTCGCACACAAAGAGCTTGACACCTACGTTCACCAAATTGCTGATCTCGTACAAGCCGACCTGATCCAACTTGATGCCAACGATTTCGCCGAACTGTCTCAAGATTATGTTGAACCTAATGATCCCGCGCCTGGCTCAATCTCTTCCCTGGCTTATGACACTTTCAGGGGCGTTTCTGCTGCCCGTAAACGAGAGATACACGTTGACATCATTGACGGTGCCCAAAATGATGAAGCCAACGAAGACGAAGAGTCAGAACATGCTTCCGACTTTATCAGCTTCGACGGCCCGACCCTCCCAAACCCAGCCTCTGGAATCATGGATTGGATCAAAAAGAATCCCAAGCTCTTGCATGATGCCCTCAACGCTCGTAAGAATGGTATGGGCGCTGGCATCATTGCTCTGGGCGACATGGGCGGGAACAACAATGATCATGGTGATCATTCGTCCTCTGCTGACAGCCACTCTCGTGCCGCTAGCTTGAGTGATTGGGAGGAGCTGAAGCTGTCAACTCTTCTCGACACTCTTTTGGACAGCGTCCGGATCAAGAAAGAAACGCCTGTCCAGGACGCCTCTAATAACTTCTTGTACGAGCCCATCTCGACAAGCAGAGACGCCACTGCGCCTCCACCACCTACAAAGGATGGCCTTGAACGCTTCTTGGCCGATTTCCTATCAAAACGTATAGATTCTGGAAGGCAGGCGCATAACATGCAAGGAACCTTTGAGAGTGTCCCCAGCTCGTTGAAGTCTGAACAGCCCTCACAACGGACCATCGTTCATGTACGAGACATGGACCACATTCGTAACTCACCACAAGGAGAGACTGTCATCAACAAACTCGTACGTGTCGTACAGCGCCGAAGAAAGGATGGTGAGCAGATCGTCATTGTTGGTACCACAGCTAGCTCCCGTCAAGCGCCTTCACACCCTGGTGAAGAAGACGACGAGCTCTATTTCCAGTATATGAAATATCCCCTGGCCACCGCGGGCCCACAGAATGTTGGTCACCAATTGCTTATGGCACCTCACGTCCAGCAAAATCAAGAGCGAAGCGTAGCCGTGCCTGGTTATCACCGGCTGTTCGACATCAACATGCGTCACATCCAATCCATGGTACGCCGTCTAGGTCTGCCCGTCTCAGAAAACTTCTTCTCTGCTCAGACTCGTACACATCTCAATATTTCTGGCACGTTTATGCTAGGAGAGGAAACTCTGCCACAAGACGAGGTTCAAAGGATCGTCCTCTGCGCTGACAGCTTGCGATCACTCTACACCACCAGTCCCGCTCTCGAGACCTTCCACATTGCACTTGCCGCAATGCTGATCAACACAGTTGACAGCGCTCTAACGCCTGTAACAAATGATTTGTCCTTTGATTCTATCATCCCCACAGCGCTCAAACGCGGCGAGTCTGAAGACAAATCCAGCTCAACCAAAGATTCAGCTGCTCCCAAACTAGACATGGAGAAGCTGAAGAAGTCTTGTTCGAAGCATGAAACCCGTCTTCTATCAGGTGTCGTTGACCCTGCAAGTCTACGAACAACCTTTAACGATGTGCACGCTGATCCAAACACGATTGAATCGCTCAAGACTCTGACTTCGCTGACATTGCTCCGTCCGGAAGCTTTCAGTTATGGTGTACTGGCGGCTGATCGCTTGCCTGGTCTTCTTCTGTATGGTCCACCAGGTACCGGTAAGACCTTGCTCGCTAAGGCCGTGGCCAAAGAGTCCTCAGCTACTGTGCTGGAAGTCAGTGGCGCTCAGATTTACGAAAAGTATGTTGGCGAGGGCGAGAAGATGGTCAACGCCGTCTTCTCATTGGCCAAGAAGTTGTCACCTTGCGTTGTTTTCATCGATGAGGCAGATGCTCTTTTCGGCTCTCGCGGTGGTGCCAACAACCGCACCACTCATCGTGAGATCATCAACCAGTTCCTCCGCGGATGGGATGGAATGGACGACCACAGTGTTTTCATGATGGTTGCTACCAATCGTCCTTTCGATCTTGATGATGCTGTGTTGCGTCGTTTGCCCCGACGTCTATTGGTCGATCTGCCTCTTGCCAAGGACCGTGAGGGTATCCTTGGTATCCACCTCAAGGGTGAGAATCTCGACCCTGCCGTCTCGCTATCCGACCTCGCGAAAAACACACCTCTCTACTCGGGTTCCGACCTCAAGAACCTGTGTGTCGCTGCCGCGCTTGCCGCAGTGCGCGACGAGAACAACGCTCTTGAAGCTGCGCGCGCAAAGGGCGACACAGACTTCAAGCTGCCTGAGCGCCGCACGCTTGCACCCTCGCACTTCGAGAAGGCAATGCAAGAAATCTCAGCCTCTGTATCCGAGGATATGGCAACACTGGGAGCGATTCGCAAGTTCGACGAGCAGTATGGTGAGAAGAGGGCGCGAACCAAGAAGGCAGGCTACGGCTTCGGTCTTGGCTCTAGCAATGCTATTGACGAGACTGGAGCTAGAGTTAGACCTGATGAGTCTAGTCGCTAGAAGAGCATCTTGTTTCTCTTGTGCCCAAAAGTTTAAAGTGTGATTTTGTAAGACTAGCATGGTGAGAGAGATTGTACGATACATACGCATTAGCATAGATAGACATCCTGGGAATATTTAACATCTTGTTTTAGTTCATGTTTTTGTGCCGTCTGGACTGAGAGGTGTGACAGGCCAGTGCTGGACAGGGTGGGTGACAGTACTCGAGTAGACGCGTCGAATGAGACTTTCATGTCGGTCGCGGCTTCCTGCAGCCGACAACCCCTCGGCGCGTCACCGTGCATGGCGTTATGGTTTATTTAATTCAATCACGATAAGATTCATCAGTGCATCGAGGGAAATGAAGGATCAAAGATGAATTGGCGGATAAGCTCGCTCCTTCCTTCCAGCGCAGTACCGATACATTCCTCTGAGCAGCGGAATTGAAAGGTCGCCGCGACGACACTGCTGGTATACAGCAAATACATGATCTTCTGAGACATGCTGTTGATGCTCGGCTGGCACTCTCCTCGTATCCCGTGGCACGTCAGAAGAAGAAAAGGAGGAGGAAGACACATCCATAAGCCGACAGTATGAACACCACCCCTCGAGGCCCCCGCCATACGACACCCCAAATCGCAGCCAACAGCCCGTTCGCTCGTAACAATGTCACAACCTCGACCGGTCCACGTTCGCCCATCAAGGTCGGCACCCGCGATCGTCAAGAGCTGGGATTAAGTCTTAAACGAGTCATTGGAACCACCTGCCAGAGCGTTTTCTGCTTTGATCATCTGGCCTCGACCCGAAGCTTCGCCTATACCGCTGGTGCCGCTGCTGTTGTAGCCTCAGTGGGCCATGATGGGAAGATTTCACAACGCTTCTTCAGGGCGAATCCTGCGCAGCCTTCTCAGAGGTCTCACTTCCAACCGATTGTATCAGCCTCACCCGCCGATCCGAGGCTTCGCTCTCCTCTGCCACCACCCGATCGCTCTGAGTGGAACGACTCACCGACCGGCAACAAGAATGGTGCAGTACGCGAACGTGTCAAGGCTGCTACCGCCGTAAGCTTCAGCCCGAACGGTCGCTTCCTCGCCGTGGGAGAGACGGGCTACAAGCCGCGTGTTCTGGTCTTCTCGCTCGCAGACAAATCTTTCGCTGATTTACCTGTCGCTTCCATATCTGAGCATACTTTTGGTGTCCAATCCGTGAGCTTCGCCCCAGACTCCAAGTATCTTGCCTCCCTCGGCACTGTGAACGATGGCTTCCTCTACGTATGGAGCATTGACGAAAGAGGGGGTAGTCCCACCTTAATCGCCAGCAACAAATGCACCACTAGCGTAAGACATATGGGGTGGATGGGCTGCAGTCTGGTTACGGTAGGATTGAGATTCATCAAGGTCTGGAGACCGAATGACCTCCCAGCAAGCGTCAACGAGAACTCGGAACGAGGCTACGGGCTGTATAACCGCCAGCACAAGCCATTGGCCGGTCGTAATACCCTTCTAGGCGATCTACTCGACGCTACTTTCACGTGTGTTGCTCCCTTCTCCGAAACAAAGGCCGTTGTTTGCACCGATGGTGGAGACGTCTGCATTTTGGATGATGACGAGAAGAACCAGAGGTTGATCAGAGTCACAAACGTGGACTTCAGTATTACTGCTGCGTGTATCGGACCCGACTCTCAGGTCATCATTACTGGACTGGATGGCAGTATTGAGGTCTTTGACCTAGACGAGCTCAACAGAAGCTTTGTGTTGCCAAATACGCCAGCGGGGTCCAAAAACCTGACACGACCGTCGACTCCAGGCTATGTTGCCGTTGGCTCGGTCGGCGATGCTGTTGTGACTGTAGACAACAGTCACGGCATTCAATTACGGCACATCGCCCCTAAATCACGCGATGAGGAATCAGATCAAGCTGTAATCCAGAAACTCCCAGCACACTCTGATGCCGTTCTAGGAGTCCGTGCGATTACTGCACCAAATGAGCAAGACATCGCTTTCATCAGCTGGTCTGCAAACGGCACTGTTATATTCTGGTCTTCAGAATGTGAGGCAAAGGCAATGGTCTTTATCCCTATGGACCAACATGTTGACATGTATAATGTTGTCAATGAGCTCAAGACCGTGGTAGCGTTCTCGGATGTCTCGCATGCGGTTAGTGGGGACAAATATGGCGTTTTGAGGTCAGTCAACTGCACTTGCTGGAAACATCTCGTACTAATTGATATCCAGAGTTTCGAACGTCGACACCGGAGAAGACGTTTCGCGTGTCAGAGCTCATGCAGGGGAAGTTACCGACATAGCCATGCATGAAAGCGTAGCGTACACTCTCATAGCTTCAAGCAGCAGAGATCGTACCATACAACTTCTGACATGGAACCCAGGTCGACTTGACCTGCTACAAACCCTTGACGAACACGCTGGCTCGGTCACCTCTGTCATGTTTGCAAAGAACGGCGAACAATTACTATCGTGCTCTGCGGACCGGACTGTAGTGGTTCGAGGAGCTGCGAGACAGCACGATCAAGCCCCTCCGCTATTTGTTATCACGAGAACAATTACACTCAAAAGCTCGCCAACGTGCTTGCGGATGTCGCTTTTTGAAGACACACTCTTGATATCTGCTACGGATCGAACAATTCAGCTCGTGGGCACAAGGTACGGTCGTGTCATCTCTTGCTTCAAAGCCAGCGACACCGATGGTGGAGACGCTGTGATCATGTCAAGCCTTGTTCATCTGCCGTCAACTACAGGATCGCCAATCATCGCGGGCGTGGCTAGCAGCGACAAATCAGTCCGCATGTATTCGGAAGACGGTGCTCTGCTCGCACGCGACTGGGGACATACAGAAGGTGTTACTGATATCGCATTACTCAAGTCACATACCGCCCCTGATGATTTAGCAGCGATGAAGCTCGTTACGGTCGCCGCGGATGGCACGATCTTCATATGGGCGACAGTGCCCGAGAGACCAAGATCAAGGGATTCCTCCGATGCAGCGCCTTCGTTTGCAAGTATGGCACCGGGAATTGTGTCCGCAGAGCAACCACTACGAAAAGTCATTTCTCACAGCGAGCTTGCCAGATTCCAGCGAGCCAAATCCAGCGAAACGGAAAACACAGAGTTGTTATCTGCATCACCCAGCACACGGGAAACGACAACGGGGGGGCTGAAGAAGAAGCCTAGCAGACTGAGCATCAGACCACCACGGTTAGAGCCATCACCACTCGGGACTCTGCGCAATGGTCTGACAGCAAAAAGCAGACAGAGAAGCCCGAGTCCGACACCTCCGAGTCCAAGACTACCGCCTAGCCCACGAACACACCCACGAAGTGCACCCGGGCGGCACCGTCTTTCTGTCGGAGCAGTGCCACCTATTCTCGCAACCTCATCGACGGAAAAGACAACCACCAGAGACACCAAACCAGACACAACGACAGGATTTGGAAGCATTGCGGCATCCACGGAACAACTATCACGCATGTTGCGCGCATACAGACAGAAGCTTGACGGAAACTGCACCGGCCTGACAGGAGAAAGGCTGAGAGAATTGGAAAAAGAATTGGACGCAACAGTCCAGATAGTTCAGCAGAAGTTGGCAGGAAAAGACAGAAAGGGGTCGCAAGACACGAGTGCGGCGGAGGACAGCGGTACGTCGAGAACAGCGTCATCCTCCCAAGATGCTTCATTCATATCCGCAGAGACGAGATTGAACGACGAAGCTGTCGGCGGCGCTGAGGCGTCGTCGTCTTGATAGAGAGAGATTTGATCATTATTCATCAATGATTCCCACCCCAAATCCCAAACGAGCAGGCGCCATAGACCCTCAGAAATGGAGCAAAACGCTGCGTCCGTACCTCTAGCTATTGGAGAAGCCACGACTTCGTGAATCTTGAGATGCTACATCATAATAATCGTTCCTTCCTTTGATACGTCCAATCGCTCCCACCTTGCCTCGTCCCAATTGATCCCAAGGAATTGCGTGGGTTCACCTGCTTGGTCACTCCTGTATCGATTGTATGATGACTCCTACATGCCTCCCCATCCAATTTGCGGAACGATTTGTGTCCCCCCCTGATCGCGCGCGTGACAAGACGTATATCTGTCCAGTGCAATCGAAGTATATATTATTCAAGTTTACAAAGCCGACGTCTCTGACTGGAGTAGTATTTTCACCATGTTGTCGCGTGCGCAAGGAAGGGAGGGCAAAGCGAAATGCTAAAGTGGAGGAACTCACGATTCTTCAATCACTGTAGGGCGCGTGCTGCTGCTTCGAAAGAAAAGGGGTTATAGTGAAGTGAACATGCCCATCAGGCATTATTTCTTTCGAGTAGATGTGACTTTCTGTACAAGAATGAAAAGTGGAAAGCAGTAATAGTCTATCCCCCGATGGAAAAAAGAATTTTTGTTGTGCATGATAATCATGTTCGCAGGCCTTGGTTTGAAATTGAACCTGCCGGACCGCAGCTGAAGGAAGATGAAGTGAAGAAGATCAGATCAACTCTCTGCTGCAAAGTAGCCCTAGATTCCCAATGACCTCGAAGGATGTGAAAGCAACCCTTAGAAAACACCAGTGACGCCGCCGCCGAGATGATGACCTTTGTAACCAAAAGCAAAATAACGCCGAGTTGCTGCCCGTCGACCCTCTAGTCGACGGGAGCGTGCTTGAACAGGAAGGACACGGATTCGCCGTTGTGGGTACGACGGCAGGCCTCGGCGAGCTGTGAGATGGTGTTAGTGGTTGTCGTTGACCTGTTATAGGGGTCGATGACTTACAGTAGGAGAGATATCAATCGTCTCGATGCGGTCGCAGAGAGCCTTCTTCTCCTCGTGGGGAACAGTGTTGGTGACAACGAGCTTGGTCAACTTGGACTTGTTCAGCTGCTCAATGGCGTTGCCGGAGAGGATGCCGTGGGTGACAATGGCGATCGCACTACTGGCGCCGTGCTCAATGACGACCTCAGCGGCCTTGCAGAGGGTGCCGCAAGTATCGGCCATGTCATCGACAATGATGGCGATCTTGCCACGAACGTCACCGACCAGAACCATGCGGGAAACCTCGTTAGGACGAGCGCGCTCTTTGTGGATAAGAGCAAAGCCGAGGTCGAGGCCATCGGCAATAGAAGTGGCGCGCTTGGCACCACCGGCGTCAGGAGAGACAATGACACAGTCCTCGACCTTGAGGTTGTCGCGGATCCAGCGGAGGGTGCTGGGCTCGGCGTACAAGTTGTCGACGGGGACGTTGAAGAAGCCCTGGATCTGCGAGGCGTGGAGGTCCATGGTGATGACGTGGTTGCAGCCGGCAGTTTGGAGCATGTTAGCCATCAGTCTGGCGGTGATGGGGGCACGCGACTTGTCTTTCTTGTCCTGACGAGCGTAAGGGAAGTTGGGGAGGACGGCGGTGATGCGGCGGGCAGAGGCCGTCTTGCAGGCGTTGATCATGATGAGCAGTTCCATGACTCCGTCGTTGATGTCGCCAGGGGCAGTCGACTGCAGGACGAAGACTGGAGCGCATCAGTCAGCTTGTGTCGAGAGTTGGGAGTGTTTGGCAGGTGTGTCATACCATCCTCGTCACGGACGGACTCGCCGATGCTGATGCTGGACTCGTTGTTGGAGTACTGAAGTACCATAATCTTGGCCAACTCGATACCCAGACTGTTGTGCGCATTGTGTTAGCCATATGCGCGTCTGGAAGGGCATACGACGGGATGTTTGCGCATCGTGATGGTGGCTCGAAACTTTTTTGATTGGGCGCGCGGGGTGATGAATCTTTGAAGACTTTGAACAAAGGCGGAAGAGCTTACCGACTGGCGACCAGCTCGGCGAGCTGGGGGTGGCTACTGCCAGTGAGGAGCTTGATTGAATTAGTCGCCATACTTGTCACCAGAACTAGTAGGAGTTAATGCTTTACGTTGAAAGGGCCGCGATGGGAGCACCAGCCAGTGCCTCTCATGCGTTGGCCAGGAAGCATCACTGCCGAGCTTTAGGCGGGAGATCCGATACCTGGTACGTGCCTTGATAAGATCGTGATCTCACCACGTGATGTGGTGCTTTTCTACTGTTGTGGCGCAGGAGTTGTGGCGTTGATGCAACTCATACCTCCCTGCAAGCTGGAATTTCACGAGAGGCATTTGCCGCGTTTGCTAACTTTTAAAACCCAGTCAAGACTACGCTGTCGTTATGATGGCCTCTCGGAGCATTATGCGACTCTCTCTTGGTATAGCTTTACTACTATGCACTGCCGCAAACATTGACTACAGGGTGTACTCCAAAGACCACCCGCCGAGAGTCGACTATAGAACGACCCTACCTCGACAACAGCAGTTCCATATCAACGAAGACACACTCGCTTCTTGAAAAGTTACAGACATGGGATATCATGTTTCTGAAATATGTACAATATTCAAAACGCCAAAGCCGAGACTTGATCTAAATCGATAGCAAGCCCACACGAAATTATGCGTACCTTGACCCAGGTGTGTATGCTGGCGGAGGCGGCCCTTGAGGTGGTGCCCATTGCTGTCCGTATCCACCTTGCCCATATTGTTGCGGTGGTGGTGGGTATGAGGGGTTCTGAGGCATAGGTCGCATCTGAGTACCCCAACCAGGTGGCGGCGCTTGCACCTTCGCAGGCTTGACTCTGCGTCTGCGGCAAGCGCGAATACAACAACCCATGATACTGAGTAACAAGAGACCACCTACTCCGACACAGACTCCTATCACAATGCCCTTGTGGTCGTCAATCCATGATCTAATCTCGCCTCCAGTGTTGGTGCCTCTGCAGCGTCCCTGTACTTATGTTAGCGTTCGATCATGCTTGATCAGATATTGCTCAAACTTACATTGTCACATCTGCCTCCGCCACCGCAAGACGTACCGTCCAAGAAGTTCTGTTGGACTTCGAAGCAGACGTTGTTTCCGAATGCGGACGATCTACCACTGGAGCATCGGATCTGACACGACGAGCTGTCACAAGCCGAAGTGTTATTTCCAACTCCTTGATAACCACCCATGACACTTCTGCACTGCTGATCACGACTTGTACATTGGCCACTGG
>ERZ794946.719-NODE-719-length-12478-cov-3.462207_pt1 | contig 12478 bp, 4 predicted proteins | sample MGYA00433072_ERZ794946 | MGnify/ENA primary metagenome ERZ794946 (study PRJEB30137, sample SAMN04331413) | food metagenome | isolation source: Y3 must sample point D1 replicate A | place: Australia: South Australia | collected 2014 ...
CCCATATGAAGATGGTCATGACACCGAAGATGATGGCCAAGTAAGACAAAAGCTCTGCCAAAGCGCGGCGATAATACATGTTGCGAAGACTGAAATAGGTTAGCACAAGATATTATCGTGACGGCTCTCAACACAAACCGTTTCTGATTGCTCTTCAATTCGTTGTAGACAGACATTTCCGTGATCTTGCGATCTGGAAGCGCGGATGCCAGCGGCCAATACTTCTGCAGCACCAAGTCGACTGCAACGGCACCAAGCAGGAAGTAAAGAAGGCCAAAGCAGATTCCATATCGCGCCCGATCGTCAAAATAGGTGACAATCACAGGCCGTCGAGCGCTCATGACAATGTCGATCCAGCGGTCCATGAGAGCACCAAGGAACAGTCCCACGTTTTGTCCAAGCTATAGTTCGATGAGTCAATCCGTCGTGAAATGCACAGGAGACGAAGTTACTCACATCGTACTTAGAGTAGCGAAACGTGATGAACGGACTGTGCTCCTTCAGACCACGCATCAACTGCCGCTGGTTGGCAAAAGCAAGCTCAAGCTGCACGAACCAAGTGGTGGTATAACTTTCAGGCAGATCTGCTCCACCAGCTTCCTTCTCAAGAAGCCAGAGAGCATACGGATGACCAATGCCCATCTTCCTGACAAAAGGGTCCGTACCTCTCTCGTCTTTGAAGAGTTTGCGAAACAGATTTCTGTTTCGATATTTGTGAACCTCCTGTCTCAAAGCAAGACGAGCTTTGGCTGCAAGCTTCTGCGAGTCGTTCTCCAAGACAGACTTCTCGTCCTTCATCTTGTTGTTGTACCACGTCATCAGATCCTTCTCTTTCACTGATGGCACTTTCAGCAGCCAAGTTGTCCATTCGTGGAGGAGGTTTCGGAAGGTAACAAGGAGCGTTATGATGAAGGTGTAGATGATAAGGAGGTATATCAGTAAATCATGGCCGTTGACGAAGGTGGTGAGGATTGGCGATATGAAAAGGATGGGTATGCACCTCCACATCGCAGTGCGACCAGAAGTCAGAGGGCAGCCGAGTCGATGCATCGTGGCGAACATACCTGTGCAATATAGTCAGCATCAGTCGAGAGCACGGATTGCGTTGACCTACCAAGTAAGTTTAAGAAAGTCGTTAAGGCGTAAAGGTAGATGAGGAAAACGAAACCACCGAACCAGGACACCTGGGCGCCAAACGCGAAGAAGCCACAGAATGCTACGATTGTGGTCAGGATGAACGCCGCGGAAAAACGCTGAACAATAAAATGCGCCATGTTGTCAAACGCGAACTGTGCATGTTAGAACTATACACGGACTACTCATGAGTTCGAACTTACGCTGAAGAGATAAAAGCCACCAGTACTGCCCACCCAGCCAGTGATACCACCTGTCATCAGGAGTGCAGTAAGAATAGCATAGTTGGCCATGTTTACGACCACATTGTCCATGTAAGCTGTCAAGTAGAAGCCACGGCCGAGGAAGGAAAGCAACAAAACATCGATGACAGCAGGAAAACAGAAGATGGAAAGAGCGCCAAACGCACCAGCGGCGTCAGCAAGATATTTCGTTGAGTCTGGTTCGTCCAGCTTGTAGCCAGGTGCTTGCCCCGGCAGCTCTACAGGAGACCCAGAACCTGACATGACACCGTGACCTTCAAGCTTGATCCGAGCTTCTGTGTTCGAGTATGCGGTGAACACGTCCTTGCCATCCCATGATTCGGGTGGTGGCGGATGATCTGTCAAATATTCATGGTACCTGTCGTAGGTGATTTCTCCAAGTGTTCGTGGTAGGATGCCAAAGTATATCTCGCACTGCGAGCCTAGAACCCAAAGTTCAGAGAAAACTCCAGCTTGGTCGTGTTGTTGCAAGAACAGTGGACATCTGTCGGTGGTTTCGAGATAGACGTCCTCATACGCGAGCTTCCGTAAAGAACAGAAGTATATCAGCCCGTAGAGGTCGAGCACACATCCAGCCGGACGAGCCGTACCGATAGAATTGTAGGCATCAACTAAGGGACCTGACAGCTGATTTAAGGTGGATCTGTCGGTGGCGAATAAAGCGTCTTGTAGCTTTCGTTCGAGAAGCTCAGAGAGTTCAACAAGTCTATCCAGTCGGGGTAGTTCGTGGGCGCCTTGTTTTGCAAACTGTTCGAGGCGTAATTGAATGATCTCTGACATGCTCATCGAGTCATCGAGACAAGCGCGGGAGTGTATGGCTTTCCAGGTGGTCATGCTACTGTCTTCGAGCAGCAGGGCAGTACAAACTTCAATAATAACCTTATTAAATGGATGCTCTGTGTTCGCCAGTCTGATTTGTTGAACAATCGAAATCAATTCGGCTTCCGTGCATTGGTTCAGCTCTTGCTGTAGACTTTTCGGAAGACGCGCGCCTGGGAAGAACAACAGTTCTTCTTCGTAGCATTGCAGACGCGGTATGCCATGACGAGCAAGCCACACGTGCCAAATCGTGGCCGCATCGTGGACATTCTTGAGAGAGATGTATATGTCAATGACACGATGCCCTTGTTCCTGGTAGCTGTCCGATAGACCGAGCAAATGTCCACCATCATCGGGCAAACTAAGACCACTATCCAACCCTTTGTAGATTCGCAGGCGGCCCTTGGTAAGATAGTCGAGCATTCCTTGCAACAGTTTTGGTTGAGAAGAATGTTTCAGTGCTGTGCTCATGGTTTTGGACAGCGACATGATCTCGATGTCTGCATACACTTGAAGCATTTTCAACTCTTTCAAGCCACGCTGTGTCTGCAAGATCCGTTCATAGTGTTCCATGGTAATCTGATCCCGTAAGTAAAAACATCCAAGCTCGCAGAGTGGCACTCCACAACTAGCTACGTCCCAGATACTGTCCCTTCTCGGAGCATCCGTCATGTAATCAGGGCTAAAGACAGTCTCCAAATGTTCGTCCTTCACCAAAAGCAGATCTGGAGGCAGGGGGGCCGGTGCAAGGAGTGTTTCTGCCGGTCCGAGGACCTCCGATAGCTTTCGAATATCAAGATGATTGCTCCCAGTGTCGAGACTCGAGACCTCCTTTGTCGCAGGATTCTCAATCCAACACTTTTGAAGATACACAATCTCAGGGCGCTTGAGCCAGTCGAATCCGCTGAGGCACATGTCGGTCCGAGTGTTGTGCTGAGAAGTCGCTTGTGCTTGGATCACAGCTCCGAAGAAGTCTGCAAGCTTGAAAGCTCGTCGAAGCGTTGCTGCAGATGGCCTTACTGTCCACATCTCGAGGAAACCCATAAAAAACTCAGGACGAAGCTTCATCTGACGCTTGCACCTTGCGACACATTCTCTTACTTGTACTGCTCGGAAGAAATCTCGACGTTGACCATCAGGCAGAACACTGGCGTTCTGGACTATAAGGCCGTCCATGAGTCCAAAGTGGATTGATTCGAGGAGTTTCAAATCAGGATCGCCCATGAGAATAGTCGACACATGGAGGCTTCTCAACGCCTCAAGAAGCGCATTGATTTCTTCAGCAGAATTACTGGCGTCGTATGGTATCACCACACCGTGCAATCCTTGTTTGAGACGAAGATTGTTGATCAAGGCAGCCCTCTCTTGTATGCTCTTTCCTGAAAGTCCCGCAGTGGGTTTCGGCGCGCCGTAGAAGATTGTCTGGGTCTGACCTGCATCTTGGACGTCGGCGGACGCCCGAGGAGGGTGCATTGAGTCCCGAGCTGTATTATGGGCGGTGCTCCCTAGCGATTCTTGAGTCAAACGTCGGGACGAGACTGCGCTTTCTGAATGACTCTGCACTTCGAATGGCGGTCGCTCTCCATTGCTTTGAGTCGCAACAGGTGAAATAGGCACAGGCTCTGGCGCTGACTCGACTACTCTTTCCCCGGTCAGTCCAATAACGTGCAGGTCGAAATTGGAACGGAACCGTTGAACAGGAATTTCATGTTCGGATACGCAAAAGGTCTTGACCAGGGACAGTTTGGGCGGAGAGAACAGAGGCTTGAGCGGTGCTTTCTCATCGGAGATTCGTTCATCCTTTTGTGTTTTCGGTGATGGTTCTTTTAGTCGTAACCATGCTTTCAGGAGCTGGAGAAATCGTTGAATGCTCGGCGGTAAAGGGTCACTCTTTGAGCGTCGCTTCTTTCGTGTGTACTGCAATATCAAGTTTGCGAGCCCAAAGACGAAGAAGGTGCATCCGACTGTGATGACAAGGGTTTGGTACCAGTAAAGAGTGAGCTGAGATCCCTTTAGCGTTGCATTCCAAACAATTGCGAATTTGGTGCCAGGAGCAACATCGACATCCGGTCCAGTCAAAGATGGCTGAAAGAAGGATGCCATGATTATCTGGCATCTGGATGCTTGCAATGTGTGAACTCGGCCTTCATCGGTATGCCGCAGCGAAAATTCATCGAAGCGGTAGTATGCCAATGCTCTAGCCGAGTAACGACGCGACCTCAGTGATGACGTTCAGATGAATGTTTCCCATAGCCGCGAGCACAGCTCAAGGGGAACTATGGCAGATCATGTCGTTGTGCTAAGTCGCGCAAAGCAAGCCTATTTTAAAGTTAACATCAGCCTACCTTGACTTGCTGCAGGTCGCTGGAGGCTTCTTGCACCGCCTTGAAACTTAAATCCGACAAGTGGCCCTGATTGTGATACGAGTATTATACAACATTTTCCCTCACAAAACAGAATTTCGTGCAGCCAGGAACCGCTTGACTGATGACGCGTCGCGACCTTCAAGAAGGCGGCCAGGGGCCTGCGTTCCCAATGAGCTTCAGGATGTTTGAGTAGGTGTACATAGCGCTGTTTGTGTCAATCGCTAAAGGCTTCAGCTACTCGAACTCAAGACGGTCGGTGATGAAGCAGAAAGCAAGGTTGCGCGTTTGTCGCAGGGCTACAAAGCGGCGATTCGAGAATCTCGCCCCACCTTCCATTCTGGGACGACATGTTTTCGAACAACCTCGCATCGTGCTTCTTTCGTCCGCGTCGTCGCTTCCTTCAGCAATCATCAAACACGCCTCCGAAGCTCTCGAAGCTCTGAGTTTTCCGAGTGGGTCTTTGATGTTAATGATCAAAGTGTAAGCATTCAAGTCACAGCATTGCGTACGATGGCTACGCTGGCACGCCGTTCGCGACAAATTGAGAATAATCATCATCGGCTTTTGGTCTGACAATACCCACGTCGGTGTTTAGATGGGCCTTGTCAAGAAGTGACAGTTCCTCATGCTTGGCGCGTACAACCACGAAACCAGCAATCGATCACGACGGTGACTTTCAAACAAGCAAAACTGGATCTGACCCACGAAAGCACTTGGCCGACACATTGCGTTTAACAGTAGACTGGAGACTCGCCCCTCCGAACCCTTTTATTGCCGGCATTGACTCGATTTTGAACAAGCAAAACCGAGACATGCTTTGCGCCTTATCGATGCGGCTTTTATGGTCGAAAGGATGAAGCATCAGCTTGACTTCCGAGTCAATTTCACAGGATTTGGCCTTGATGTAACGGCATGCACGTATGGTTAACGCGGTAGAGCTTCAGATCTGCACCTGTAGACTGACGCGTTGTGTAGTCTGTGATGATGCGAATGTGCCCCTGGATCCATCATGGCATTTCAGCAAGGCAAACAGCAGATGTCACCAATTTCTTCACCAATTGATGCAGCCTTCACAAATCTTCAGGATACACGACAGTGAACACAACAATGCCATCCCACAGCCGGCCAGCTGAAGACTCGCTCCAGAAGAGAGCAGATCGCTTTCGCGAGGAGATCAAGTCCTACCCAGTATGCCTCGTCACAGGAGGAGCCGGCTACATTGGCTCCCATACCGTCCTCGAGCTACTCAATGCTGGCGTTGCTGTCGTGGTCATCGACAATCTGTGCAACAGTCATATGGAATCTCTCTGCCGAGTACACTACATTGCCCGTACCGAAGCTCAACGCCTCAGTCAAGTGAGCAAAGTCCCTCCAATCTTTTTTCACCAAGTCGACATCCGAAGCACGAAGTCAATGAACCAAGTTTTCGACTTCTGGCAGTCTGACAAGATCCGTGCCGAGGGAACTGTCTTTCCGGTGAGCATCGGTGAGGTCTCCGCGAACAAGGCTTACCCTATGCTTGACTATACAATGAATCCTGCGAAGAGAGCTCAGCCGAGCCCGCAGACGAAGGATCCGACGACATGGGGCAAGATTACCGCAGTCATCCATTTTGCCGCTCTCAAAGCTGTGGGAGAGTCCATCACAAAGCCGCTCGAGTACTACGAGAATAATGTTGCTGCACTTGTCGTCTTGCTCAAGGCTATGAAGTCTCACGATGTCAATGTACTTATCTTCTCCTCAAGTGCTGTAGTCTATGGCGTCGGGCATGAAGCAGGTATCACGGAAGACACAGTCCAAGTCGCCGGCAAAGGATCGGGTGGTGGCTTGCTTACCAATCCCTATGGCCGCTCAAAGTGGATGTCTGAAGAGATCATCAACGACTATTGCATCGCAGACCCGAATTTCCATGCCATCTCACTACGCTATTTCAACCCCACCGGCTCTCATCCTAGCGGCTTGATCGGCGAAGATCCCAAAGGCACGCCCAACAACATTGTACCTGTCATTCTCCAGGCATACCAACGCCGTCGCAGTCGTGTTCATGTCTTCGGCTCCAATTACGACACCTCTGACGGCACTGGTGTTCGTGACTACATTCATGTCAGCGATCTTGCCATGGGTCATTTAGCAGCACTGCGCAAAGCTACAAAGCAACCTGATGCCGTCCCTGAAGGTGAAGAACTCGGTGGCCAAGACCCTGTTGCCAACTACAACGTCTACAACCTAGGCACAGGACGAGGATACTCAGTACTGGAAATCATCAAAGCCTTCAGCAACGCCGCTGGAACTTCCATTCCCTTCGCAGTCGGTGAAGCTCGCGCAGGCGATCTCGGCACCGTCACCGCTTCCCCAGATAAGGCAGCCTCGGATTTGGACTGGCGTGCTGAATTCGACTTACAAGATATGTGCCGCGACGTCTTCAATTGGGCCGCCGCTAACCCCACCGGCTATGAGACGCTCCGTCGTCTTTCCACAATGTCAGGCATGGGCGCTCAAGACATGCGCCGCCAATCCGTCGCCACTGGCCTTTTCGACCGCGAAGAAGATTTCGACAATTTCATCAGCACCAGTCTACACTCCATCGACAAAGACAGCAATGCTCGCCGCATGTCCGCTCACGGCTCCAACTTCACCAATTTACTCAAAAAGATGCGATCGGCTAGTATTGTATCCCATGGCAGTGTTGGCGATGAGGGTGAAAATCCTTTCCAGAATAACTATGCTCTGTCCAATAGTCCTGCACAACCTGCCGGGGGAGCACCCAGATTTTCTATGAGTTGGGGTGATCCGGCAAAGACGCCGAGAAATATCAACAAAGAGACTATCACTGAAGATGCCGAAGAAGAAGACGAGGAGGAAGATTTTGGACCTTCGTTCAGTCCTTCTGCGAGTAGGAAGCAGCAACTTCCTGTGAGATCGAAGTGAGCTAGTGCACGTAAGATTGTTTGGGTCTTTGTGCTGTAGTTTCGTTAGTACAAACAAATGCAAGTGTCGTGTTATCTGCTTTATAAAGTGCGCTTAGCTGTTCCATCCAATTTCAAAGTCCCACTGTAAACCAACTGTCACAAACGAGACCATGTCCATCTCGCCAGTTGTGTAAAATGCTCGTTCTCGTCAAGGCTGAGATCAGTGATATGACGCTAACTCAAGTATCATCACTTCCACCTCCACAAGTGCTTCATGTCACGACACCCCCATCACACTATCGAGATATACTTCCACCCCTTGAACATATCTTGACACATACAATCTTCCATCTTACCCCATACCCATCCATTTCCACACATCCATCCCGACATTTCGCCCCTACTCCTCGATTTTCACCAAAAACCAGAACCAAACACATTCGTTTCACGGTCGAGCGTTCCAATAACTCGAACACCTAAATCACAAGTTTTGATTATTCAGCAAGCAACTTCCGAGCCAAACATAACCGAGTCACCTACAGTACACTCAAACGCCTTCTGTAAGCCTAGATGCGTATAGAAATTGTCAATTGACCCATCGCTGCCGTTGCCACATCCGTTTTCGTCCGATGACAGCTAGTCAGAGGGGCAACCCTGTCTTCAAAAAACCTCCATTCTTGCATCCTCGCCGTGGTCATCTCTACACATATACACTGTTACTACAGCTACCGCGGGATCAGCAAAGCGCGTCAATCGTACGCCCCAGATGTTTTCCTCGTTGCCTAGTCACCAAGATAATACTACCATAGAGGTTGTGCTCAGTTCAGGATCATGGTAGCATCATGTTCGTACTGCCGATATAATGCTTCACAAAGGTTTGGGACCGACTGACACACCAGAACATGTCAACGTTGGAAAATATAGTCTCATTCGAGATTAGCAATAACATCATCTTCCCATCTAGCAAGAGCCATCTACATCAACCCATGCCATCCTAAGCCTTCCATTCGTCTCATAACATCATCAAGCCTAGCCCTCTGCATTTCCTGCTTTTGCCTGTCTCCTTCTTCATCATCACCACCATTCTCATCCTCATCGACGATAGCTGACACTACATCATCTCGCACACCCAAGACACGCGAATAACTGCCTCTAAACATCTCAACCGCATCCACCAGTCTCGTCTTTTCGGCCTCGAAGCTTTGGAGATCAGTCGTCCATTCCTTTTGTGGATATCGACTCAGTGCTTCGGATAGACTACGAGTGGCAAAGTCTAGTGTGTCTTGCCAGGCGCATGGCATATTCTCAAAATTTTTGAACTCGTCGTCCTGCATCTCATCAGGATCTAATGGAGACGCAGATGGTTTTGTGATCTGCATGACGATTTTGTCTGCCAAGGTCCTGAAGCTGCAAAACAGTTCGATAGCTTGATTTGCTCTGCCTGTGACACGATTCACGTACTCGATGAATGTCAGACTATTTTCTACAAGTCCGAACATGGCTGAGAATAGGCGTAGAAGTCCAGCGTTGAGCGTCGCAGGTTCGAGAGTGACTGTGATGGCCCAATTGTACGCCGTGGCGAGCACTGAGGTGACGGCGCCAACGTCCGCATCCACACCTTCCTGGTCACAAAGCTCGAGGTCACATATCATATTATCAAAGACCACAGACATGGCATCAACGAGCGGTGTTGCCAAAACCCAACCGCGTGATGAGGTGTTTGTACATGAGATGTAGGCAGGTAGCAAAGCCGTGACCATGACGTTCCTGAGCCCCCGGGATGGTTTGCCAGCGAGAGCTTCGTACATTTGCTTTTTAAGATACTTCTGCTGACCATCCGACGCAGCTCGTTCGCTCACTGTTTGCACAAAGACAGCCAGCTGCTTGCGAGCCCGACCATCTCCCAGCTTGAATACGTAGCTCTTGAGTCTTGAGATGACGTACGTTGGGTCTTCGTGCGGGAGCGGGAAAGCAGTCGAATCCACAAAGAACGGATTGACAGGACAGATCTCAGAAGTGTATTGTTGCATCGACGAGATGACTTGTTGGACGAATTTGACGTACGCTCCTTCGAGCTCGGAGTGAGATGACCCACCAAGCCGGCCAGAGAAGTCTTGAAGTTGCTCGTATGTTTGTCGCATGTGTTGCATAGCAGCCTTGAGCATATCCACATATTCTCTCTTCCGTTCCGAGATGTTTGAAGGGAAATCGAGAGTCAGAGAAGCATGCATATTTGACAGTACACTGCTGATCAGGCTGGTTCGCCTCTGACGGAGTTCACTCAACGTGATACGGTACTCTCCAGTCTCGTGGTTGGCTGCAAACGGCAGGTTGTTCAAAAGAGGCTCTGATGTTGCTCTCTCCAAAAGGCTTGCTGTAAGTCGATGCTGGAACTTGAGCATGGACTCGCGCTCCATTAACGACACGAACCATGCTTTCATAAACAGATTGCGATGGTCGTTGAGACTTGACTTGTCGCCTTTGATGACAGAAGCAAGGAAGTAGCAAGTGTACTTGTGTCTTTGTTCCGTGTCTCGAAGTTGGAACCACGAAGTTGTGCTGTAGGTGTCCAAGAAATTTGACCAGTCATGAGAGCCATCTCGTACAGATTGCTGAGCAGTGGTGGTCCAGACGTCGACAATCTTCTTCAACAATGCGTCGTCAGGACTCTTCTCAGAACCGAAGCACGTGGACATGAGTTCGCCGAGGGGTTCCTGAAGGAAGGCTACCTCTGGTGTTTTTGCTGCTGAAGTTTCTGGCTCCTGCTCGACAACTTGATCCATGAAAGACCAGTCACCATAGTCCTGACTGTCATCACTACCTGGCTGACTCTCTTGTGGCACCGGCTTGATAAGCCTATTCCTAGTGAGCAGCAGCTCCTCCACGATCTCAAGTGCCTGAACAATGGCGACAGAAAGTCTCGGTTGATTGATGTCATGCATCCTCAGCACCTCAATCACATTCGACTGTTCGAAGACATGGCGGACTGGAAGCCACGACTTTGAGGTCTTCACGGAGTTGCGCATTGCCAAGAGTAGATCTTGCAGGATAGCAAAAATGCTTCGTTGGTTGGTAGTGATGATGGTCTCCAGCATGTCAGGTGAAATGTCGAACGATCCCTTGGATTTCTCAGAAGCGTACTCGGCCTCAGCTTCCGACCTTGCAAGTCTGTATTGAGATACAGCGATAGTGGCCATGTCCTTGAACCACGACGCTAGTACATCTGAGTCTTTGAAGGGTTCAGCTTGCGAAAGTTGATAGCGAGCAAGCATGCTCCAAGCATGAACACTGAGGCGACAGGCTTCACGATGCGAGTTTTCATGATCTACCAGATCTTTGATCATCTGCAAACGAGGTCCACATCCCGGAGGCATCACCCAGTAAAGAGTACAGAGCAAGTCGTGATGATTGCGTAAGGCGTCAAGGGCGTTATGCGTCACTTCTTGGTCTTTACGATACGTGCGGCCGTGGTTGGGGATGAACCTCCAAGCAAAGCCCCGGACTTTGTTCTTCGGAAGGGCTTCTTGCAAACCTCGCAACCCGATCACGATCAGCTTGAGGAATATGTGGAAAGCGCAATCCGACGGTTCGAGCGCAATTTCCGGATTCTTGTCGAGATCCTCAAGGAAATGGGGTGAGCCTTTGCCTTCTTCATTACGAAGTTGGGAGAGGTTGTGTCGGGCGAAGAAATCGTATATCGTACTAAGAGCAGTTTCGCATCGATGCCAACCCCAGTGAACGATCAGGTGATGCACTCTAATCAGACATGCTCGAACGTAGTCATTGAGTGTCGGCTTTCGCAGCTTGCTTGTTGCAGGGTAGAGCTCAAATGTGCGCTGCAGCAATGACTTGACGAGTTCCCAACCGTCGTTGCCTGCTTGAAAGCGTGACTTGGGACGATAGATGCCTTTTGCATCTATCTCGAGAAGGGGTTGTACCGAGAAGACATCATACCAGATCTGGTCGAGCGAATGTATATTGCAAGTCTTGCTGATTGTACAATCCAGATAAGCAGTCAAGATTTCGGGAAGCTTGGCAGATGCATCAATTGCCTTGAGAACGTGATTGATGGTCACAATAGATTTGGCAGCCAGATCTTGTTCTTGGATACCGGCGTCGCGTTCAGTATGTTGTCGAGACAATTCCAGAAACTCGCGCAGTCTTGTAAATCTAGGTGGCAGAGCGACTGGGATCAGCTTTCTGCTCAGTTGAACACATTTGTCCGAAAGAGCTTCTTGAGTCCTGTGATCTACAGCGGGATGTTGTGACATCCGTACGCATTGTGCAGATATGCAGAGCAAGTATAGTGTCGAGTCCACAACGAGTCTTTCAACATCTGCTTGTATATCTGCATGTGACATGAGGAGGTTTGTCTCTGATTCGACCATATCCAGGAAGTCATTGACAAAGCAAGAGATGCGGTTCAACCCAGCAGGTCGATCGATAGAGTCGAGGAAGTGAAGGCATCCGGAAATGTATCTTACGACTGATCGCAAAAAGTAGCCAAACCTTGCCGTGGTGTCGTCCATAGCAGACCTTCGCATCTCGTGACCTTCAAATTCGCCTACAGCATGGAGGTCTTCTGTACAAGCAGCAAGGACCTCACTAAGTCCGGTAGAGACGTCCTCGTCCCAGGCACTCCATTGAAGCGAGCGACCTGTAACCTCAACTGTGATCCGACCAGCGGGAAGGTCAAGGTCACGGTTACGCAACGTCAAGCAATCATTGAAGTCTCCACTACCTACGAATGTGCTGGCGGCAAAGTAAGTGCCAAGTTCGAGAGGCCTTATATCAAAGTCTGTGGGGTATCGTGTACCGAATGGCCCAAGGCCTTGAAGTGTCTCGGCCATGGGAGGTGCATCTGCAGAAACAGGTTCCGGATCCGCATTCGGCACTGAAGGAACATCGACAGGCAATGGCTCATCTGGTTGCCGAAATTGAGCGGTCTCGACATCGAAACGGCGAGCGAATCTTTTGCGGGCTCGGT
>ERZ794946.720-NODE-720-length-12471-cov-133.979623_pt1 | contig 12471 bp, 8 predicted proteins | sample MGYA00433072_ERZ794946 | MGnify/ENA primary metagenome ERZ794946 (study PRJEB30137, sample SAMN04331413) | food metagenome | isolation source: Y3 must sample point D1 replicate A | place: Australia: South Australia | collected 2014 ...
TTATATTAGGATTGTCAAGACACTCCGGTATTACTCGAGCCCGTAATACAACACATTCAACAAATATCAGGGCGTGTGGCGTAGTCGGTAGCGCGCTCCCTTAGCATGGGAGAGGTCTCCGGTTCGATTCCGGACTCGTCCAATCTTTTTTGTTATTACCATAACAGTACTATAAAGGTCTGTTAATGTATAAGCTGTCAACATGGTAAGGTACATTTAATAGCGGAAACATTATTTGAAAATGATGATATTTGATTTTTAGAAAGATAAAAAGCACAAAATAAAAACTCTATACATGAAAATTATAGGTGGGAAATGCAACTAATAAGAACGACCGAACATACAGTAATTGACAGCAATACGTTCACACTTGATACATTTTTGACCTTCATTCAATACAGGTTGGTCGAATGGGATACATAAAGATTTGGCACCCATACTTGGTGCCTTGTCATCTTCCTCGAATTCTTCACCATCGTCTTTCTTTGCAGAAGATTCCTTGATATCTTCTTCACATTCCATCACACCACACCATGGTGCTAAGATAACGTTCTTCTTGTTCAATGCTGGAACAAAACCACTCCATTCATTAACGATAACTCTGTGGGTGTCGAATAGCTCCTTGGCTTTTTTGAACAAATCTCCTTGCATTTCTTCTAAGATTTCTGGGATACGGGCTTCCAATTCGTCGAAAGAAACGACGTATTTCTTGGAGTCATTTCTACGAACGACAACGACTTGGTTTTTTTCAATATCCTTAGGACCTAATTCAATACGGATTGGAATACCCTTTAGCTCGTATTGGGAAAATTTCCAACCTGGTGTGTAATTATCGTTATAGTCACCAAAGGCTCTAATGCCAACCTTTTTCAAACGGGATTCCACACTTCTGGCTGTTTCATGAATGTGTTTACGCTGTTCCTCAGAGGTCTTCTTTGTGATGCCCACTGGAATGACAACGGATTGGAATTGGGACACTCTTGGTGGGATAACCAAACCCTTGTTGTCAGAGTGGATCATGACCATGACACCAATGACACGAGTGGATAAACCCCATGAATTTTGGTAGGCAAAGATCTTTGGATGATCAGAACCTAGTGGGTTCTCCACAGACAAATTGAACATCTTAGAAAAGTTTTGGCCCAAATGGTGAGAGGTGGCACCTTGAATACCACGACCGGTTTGTGGAATATAGCCTTCACAAGTTGTGGTGAAGTCACCACCAGCAAATTTTTCCTTTTCGGTCTTTCTACCCTTAACCACTGGAACAGCTAATAACTCTTCGTAAACCCCAGCGTAGAAATCTAAGATTTGCAAAACCTCCTCTTCGGCATCCTTAGCAGTCAAGTGAGCAGTATGACCTTCTTGCCACAAGAATTCTCTGGTTCTTAAAAAGGGCTGAGGATGCTTGAATTCCCATCTAACCACAGAATTCCATTGGTTTAGTTTCAATGGTAAATCTCTGTAAGACTGGACCCATTTTGCGTAGTAAGGATACATGACAGTTTCAGAAGTTGGTCTAATGGCGATTGGTTCTTCCAATTCAGAGGAGCCAGCTCTGGTGACCCAGGCAACTTCTGGAGCAAAGCCTTCAACATGGTCCTTTTCCTTTTCCAACACACGTGAGGAAACAAACATTGGGAAATAGGCATTTTGTACACCAATGGCCTTGATCTTGTCGTCGAACCATTTCTGAATGTTTTCCCAGATCGCATAAGAAGGAGGTCTTAAGATGTAACAGCCAGAAACATCGTAGTAGTCCAACATTTCACCCTTGGTCAAGATTTGTTGGTACCAGCCTGGGAAATCCAACGCTTTGTCTACGGTGATACCAATAAGTTTGGCGTCTTCCAAAGCTGCTGCTGCTGCTGCTGCTGCAGTGCCTGCCTTAGAAGGTTGCTGCTTTTTCTGTTGTTTCTTGCCTTCTGTAGCGGTTTCCTTAGACACCTCTTGGGAGAAATCAACCACTTTTTGACTATCCTCAAAATTGCTTAGAAATTTCATCATGTCAGATTTCTTCATATAAGTACTGTCGTTTAACTGCAAGATAGTGTCACCGTCAACAGTACCCAACTCGTGATCAATTAGCAAGTGAAAATTGGACGTGGCGTTAGCCAAATCCCCCAAGATAAAAGCTCTAGCGGATTCAGATTGGAACGCTTGCTTGACCAAATCATCGCGAGCCAATCTTGGATCCTTACTGGACGTAGCGTTGGCAATCAACGCAGAAGGAGTAGTAGTAGATTGCAAAGCCACCACAACGATAGGAACAGGGGTGGCGGACTTTGGAGTCTTTGGTTTGAAGACCAAAGACTTCACCGCAACGGCAGATTCAGCAGGAGGCTTCTCATTCACACACAACTTGGCAAACGCTTCCGAAACAGGCATATTTTGATTTGTTCTTCTACTCTCTTACTTTATGGTTATGTTTTTTATATAATGTGTCGAAGCACGGATGTACACCAACCTCTATATTCTCTTATAGGAAAGCTTTTCAGGCCGCCAGCAACTATCTAGCAAAAGTAACGAGCATACTTTTTCCAATCGAGGGCCAAGACATTCAGTGACTCAAGCATCGCTTATCCAATTTTTCATTTTTTACCAAATCCGTGGCGCGTCCTCCCATCGGACGCAAAAGTGAAAAATTTTCCATCGTGCATGGTGATCAATGCCCTGATAGTTCGATCAGTCATACTGTCGAGCTATCAAAGACGATCAAAAAGGTAGAAGAAATTACGTTTGGGCCTCAGATTGTGCGTAGTAGTAGTCGGTGCTGGGTCCTCACGCAAGTAGCAAGGTAATCTATATCCTCATTTTTTTCAAACATGTCATCTTTGTACATTAAGGAGGCTACCGGTGTAGACGAATTGACCACAGCCGGTTCACAAGACCATCCATTCAAAACCCCAGCATATGCTTTGTTCGCATCTCAGCAGAAGAGCGATGCCACGGAACCTAAGCTTTTCGTGTTTAAGACAGAAGACAACGAGTACCAGGAAATCAGTGCTTCTGCTTTGAAGAAGGCTCGTAAGGGCTGTGATGGTTTGAAGAAAAAGGCAGTCAAGCAAAAGGAACAGGAGTTGAAGAAACAACAAAAAGAGGCAGAAAATGCTGCCAAGCAATTGTCTGCTTTGAATATCACCATTAAGGAGGACGAATCGCTACCAGCTGCCATTAAGACTAGAATTTATGACTCTTATTCCAAGGTCGGACAAAGAGTTAAGGTTTCCGGTTGGATCCATAGATTACGTTCTAACAAGAAGGTTATTTTCGTCGTCCTCAGAGACGGATCTGGTTTCATTCAATGTGTCTTGTCCGGTGATTTGGCATTGGCTCAACAAACTTTGGACCTGACTTTGGAATCCACCGTTACTCTGTACGGTACCATAGTCAAATTGCCTGAGGGTAAAACCGCTCCAGGTGGTGTTGAATTGAATGTCGACTATTACGAAGTTGTAGGTTTGGCCCCCGGTGGTGAAGACTCCTTTACAAACAAAATCGCAGAGGGCTCAGACCCTTCTTTACTGTTGGACCAACGTCATTTGGCCTTGAGAGGAGATGCCTTGTCTGCAGTCATGAAAGTCCGTGCTGCTCTACTGAAAAGCGTTAGACGTGTTTATGATGAAGAACATTTGACAGAAGTTACCCCACCATGTATGGTGCAAACTCAAGTCGAAGGTGGTTCCACTTTGTTCAAGATGAACTATTACGGCGAGGAAGCTTACTTGACCCAAAGTTCCCAATTATATTTAGAAACCTGTTTGGCCTCCCTAGGTGATGTTTATACCATCCAAGAATCTTTCAGAGCTGAAAAGTCCCACACAAGAAGACATTTGTCCGAATATACCCATATCGAAGCTGAATTGGCCTTCTTGACTTTCGACGATCTATTACAACATATTGAAACTTTGATCGTCAAATCCGTGCAATACGTTTTGGAAGACCCAATTGCTGGCCCACTCGTAAAACAATTGAATCCAAACTTTAAGGCTCCAAAGGCTCCATTCATGAGATTACAGTACAAGGATGCCATTACCTGGTTGAACGAACACGACATCAAGAACGAAGAGGGCGAAGACTTTAAATTTGGTGACGATATTGCAGAAGCTGCTGAAAGAAAGATGACCGATACCATCGGCGTCCCAATCTTTTTGACGAGATTCCCAGTAGAAATCAAGTCTTTCTACATGAAGCGTTGTTCTGACGACCCCCGCGTCACTGAATCCGTCGACGTTTTGATGCCAAACGTTGGTGAAATCACTGGTGGTTCTATGAGAATCGACGACATGGACGAACTAATGGCAGGGTTTAAGCGTGAGGGTATTGATACCGACGCCTACTACTGGTTCATTGACCAAAGAAAATACGGTACTTGCCCACATGGTGGTTACGGTATCGGTACCGAACGTATTTTAGCCTGGTTGTGTGACAGATTCACTGTCAGAGACTGTTCCTTGTATCCACGTTTCAGCGGTAGATGTAAGCCATGATCTTTAGTTACTGAAGAGTACGTGAGCGCTCACATATATACAAATATTTATACCGATTAATATTTACGTTCCTCCCTCTCTCTAATTATTCATTGATTTATTCAAGAATTAGCGTTATAACAATAAATGGTTGGCGCAGGCAATTAATTTTTCTTTACTCTTCCAAACCCTCTGTTAACGACAATCAAATAACCTGATCTGCCAAGGCTCCATCATATCTGGCCTAGAACAGTTTTTTTTTTTCGATTATTTGTTCGTTCTTGTGGTGGTTACTCATTGGCAGAATCCCGAAAATCATGATTAGTAGATGAATGACTCACTTTTTGGATAAGCTGGCGCAAATTGAAACATGTGAAAAAAAAAAAAAAGGATTATAAAAGGTCAGCGAAGCACAGAACTCTGAGATAAGACTACCTTTCTTTAGCTAGGGGAGAATATTCGCAATTGAAGAGCTCAAAAGCAGGTAACTATATAACAAGACTAAGGCAAACATGTCAGACGGCACTCAAAAACTATGGGGTGGGAGATTCACTGGTGAAACCGATCCTTTGATGCACCTTTACAATGCGTCTCTTCCGTATGATTATAAGATGTATAAGGCAGATTTAGAAGGAACTAAAGTATACACAGCGGGCTTGCAGAAGTTGGGTCTTCTAACGGAGACAGAATTGGCAAAGATCCATGAAGGTTTGGCTGAAATCAAAAAAGAATGGGACGCTGACAAATTTGTCCGTCATCCAAACGACGAGGATATCCATACTGCGAATGAAAGACGTCTTGGTGAACTAATTGGCCGCGATATTGCTGGTAAAGTCCACACCGGTAGATCCCGTAATGATCAAGTTGTTACCGATTTGAGAATATACTGTCGTGACATTGTCAATGACACCCTCTTTCCAGCTTTAAAGGGCTTGGTTGAAGTTCTAATTAAGAGGGCCGAAGGTGAGATAGATGTCTTAATGCCAGGCTACACACATTTACAAAGGGCACAACCTATTAGATGGTCTCATTGGTTGAGCTCTTATGCAACATACTTCACCGAAGATTACAAGAGACTGGGTCAAATACTACACAGATTGAATCAATCACCACTGGGTGCAGGCGCTCTTGCTGGTCATCCTTACGGCATTGATAGAGAATTTTTGGCTGAAGGTTTGGGTTTCAATAGTGTAATTGGTAACTCCTTGGTTGCTGTTTCTGATAGAGATTTCATCGTGGAGTTGATGTTTTGGGGAACTTTGTTCATGAACCATATTTCTCGTTTTGCTGAAGATTTGATTATATATTGTACAGCAGAATTTGGTTTCATACAGTTGAGCGACGCCTATTCAACAGGTTCTTCTTTAATGCCTCAGAAGAAGAATGCAGACTCGTTAGAGTTGTTAAGAGGTAAATCCGGTAGAGTATTTGGTGATCTGACAGGATTCTTGATGAGTTTGAAGGGTATCCCATCTACTTATGATAAAGACATGCAAGAAGACAAAGAGCCACTATTCGATTGCTTAACAACTGTAGAGCACTCCATGCTGATTGCCACAGGTGTTATTTCTACCTTAACTGTAAATAAGGAAAAGATGGAAGCTGCTCTCACGATGGATATGCTAGCTACCGACTTGGCAGATTACTTGGTCAGAAAGGGTGTTCCATTCAGAGAGACTCATCACATATCTGGTGAGTGTGTCGCTACTGCTGAAAGACTTGGTCTAAGCGGTATTGATAAATTAACCTTGGAGCAGTATCAAAAGATCGATTCGAGATTCGGACAAGATCTTTTTGAAACTTTTAACTTTGAACAAAGCGTTGAAAGACGAGATGCTACTGGTGGAACTGCTAAATCTGCTGTATTGAAGCAATTGGATAATTTGAAATCCCAATTAAATTAGCAGATGGCGACGTTATGCGCAAGAATTTCATCAGGTCTGGTACTTCTAGGACTTCATCAACCCTTCTTTAAATACTTATTTTGTTATTAGTATTATATTTTCGAGATTGTGCTATGTATATATATACGTAGATAAGCAATTGTTATCTAATCAAGGATATTATTTGGATGATTTAGAAGATGACCGGCAAAAAAACGAAATAATGCTGCTATATACCTTGGCTAATCTTCCTCTCAAGCGTTTCAGGGAAAGACGTGTGTGATGGTTGAATATAAGTGAAGCAAATGGCCATGAGACTAAATAACTAAAACGGCCGCAATAATACACACTATTGTAACCTCCCAAAGTCGTTAACCAACTTAGCAGTTGTCTTAGTTTATACCCATTCGCACTCATTATCATTTTGTAAACTGGATAATGTAGGGCCTCGTGAATGTCTGAACCGGCCATTCTCAAAAATTTATAGTTCGATGGTTGTGACCCAATCTGCAGGATTCCAAGCTTGATTGTGGAAACATTTAACCTTTGATATTCCTTGAAAATTTTAAATAGTGAGTCGATTATTCCAGACGTTATAATTTCTGTACTATGATGGACTAAGTTCAGGTCCGCAGTCAAAGATGGATTGAACATAATTAGTTGGGTTTTTCTCTTCAAATGGGGTATAATGCTTAATAATGCTTGATAATACACAAATATACTTGAATGAATTTCAGATTCCAATGAGTCACATGAAATTACTCCGGATGGATGATATGATAACCTTGGCATAAACAATATGGATGCTAGCCTTGGTACATCAACAAAAAAACCCTCGAAGTCTTTTTCGCAGGTGGGATCAATGTAATATATGAAATCCTGATCTTCTTCGTGCTTCTTATAGACGTCTGCATTTTCAGTACAAATATATACTGTAAACCGTCTGCGATATAAATCCATCACCTGATTCCTTATGATAGGATCATTCATATCGCCCAGTATTAATACCACTTGAGATTCTGCTTCAGGTAAATTAGGTGGCAGTTTAAAAAAGGTCCTATACCCAAGGTATAAGCACAGGGAGGTGGCAGAAATTCCCAAGCCTAGCTTCCAATGATCCTGGAGCCCGATCCTCAAAGTTTTATATACTTTAGATCTGTTACTGTCGTTTTCCTGTAGTCGAGGAGTCTCCTTGTTGGATATCTTTCCAGATATGGATTCAATTGATTTTTCGACGTGGTTCTTGATCTCATCGCTCAAGACAGCGCTTTTCGAGACGAGCCAATACCCAGCATCAAATATCTGATCCACTATGTCCTTACCACCAGACCAAGCCATTTTTCTTTGTTTTTTTGAGAGCAAATATCTTCTGTTGTCTGTTTTATATTTCCTGTTTGTATGCCACCTACAACATTTTTACATGTTCCGACGCTGACCGAAAACGGCCTGAAGGGAATTAAAGTTGACTACCCCCCTAACTAGACCCTGTTCTTAACATTATCTATAACATGAAACTATCTTACACTTCACCGTAAAATTTTCAAGAGTAGTGGTAATATCAAATCCAAAATCCAAAAATGGGTATCAATAATCCAATTCCTCGAAGCTTGAAAAGCGAGACCAAGTATGTTCATATATATGCTTCCTGCTGCCCCTCTTCTAAACTTATGGATGCAGCTAAAATGTTCAAGATAGCTCTCTAGTCTGTGTCCATTGTTTATGGGGCATGAGTTTTCAAAAGTAATGTACTAACAACTTTATGATTGATTTATTTCGAATGTTTTAACTACAGGAAGGCCGCGAAAGTTCTAAGGAGTTTTGTTAAACCAAATCAAGTATTTGGAGCAGACCAAGTTATTCCACCATATGTGCTAAAAAGAGCTAAAGGTCTAGCAATTATCACGGTTTTAAAGGCTGGCTTCTTGTTTTCAGGGAGAGCAGGTTCTGGGGTGATTGTGGCCAGGTTAAAAGACGGTACATGGTCGGCTCCCTCTGCTATCGCTATGGCAGGTGCTGGTGCAGGTGGTATGGTCGGTGTTGAATTGACAGATTTTGTTTTTATTTTAAATTCGGAAGAGGCAGTGAGGTCCTTTTCTGAATTTGGTACAATTACTTTAGGTGGTAATGTGTCAGTTTCCGCAGGTCCTCTTGGGAGAAGTGCAGAAGCTGCAGCTTCTGCATCTACAGGTGGTGTCTCGGCAGTTTTTGCCTATTCCAAAAGCAAAGGTTTATTTGCCGGTGTGTCTGTGGAAGGTTCAGCCATCTTGGAGAGAAGGGAAGCTAATCGAAAGTTTTACGGCGATAACTGTACATCAAAGATGATTTTGTCAGGTAGAGTAAAAGTCCCACCAGCAGCAGACCCCCTACTCCGTATCTTGGAATCAAGAGCATTCAACTTTACACGCCACGACCATGATGACAACGCTAGCGGTGATGATTTTTATGATGACGGTCAATACAGCGACAACACAAGCCATTATTACGACGATATTCCAGATTCCTTTGATTCTACTGATGAATCCTCAACACGTCCAAACACAAGATCATCAAGAAGAAGAGGAATGTCGCTGGGGTCACGCAGTCGTTATGATGATGATTATGATGATGATGGTTACGGACGTGGTCGCGGGTATGGAGATTTTGATAGCGAAGATGAAGATTATGATTACGGAAGATCTCCAAATAGAAACAGCAGCCGCAATAGAGGCCCACAGATAGATAGGGGTACTAAGCCGCGTGCGAATACCCGATGGGAAGATGATTTGTATGATAGAGATACTGAATACTCCCGTCCCAACCATTCCGGTAGGGATTATGATAATACCCGAGGAAATAGGCGTGGTTATGGTAGAGAAAGGGGTTATAGCCTTGGTCATGGCCCAACTCACCCCAGCAATATGAGCAATGTCGATGATTTATCACATAAAATGTCGAAGACAGGGTTAGGTAATGAATCCACTGCTACAAATTCGGCGACACCAACGGCTGTTGCTCTCTACAATTTCGCTGGGGAACAACCAGGCGACTTGGCTTTCAAAAAAGGTGATGTTATTACTATCTTAAAAAAATCAGATTCTCAAAATGATTGGTGGACAGGCAGGACTAACGGAAAAGAAGGCATATTCCCTGCAAACTATGTTAGAGTTTCTTAAATTATCGTCCTCCATATGTCTCGTTCCTATATATAGAATTTTTTTTTAGAGTTATGAAGTTGAGGATGGGTTCCTTATTCAGCTATGTTTACGAAATGTTTGTAGTTATATAATCACAATGGAAAGCTTCGAGGAATCACTTCTTAAGTACTCACTTAGTAGGTGGAGTATTTCTTGAAACTGGACTATACGCCATTAAACTAAAAAAAATCGAGGCTGAAACTCCTTGGAATAATTCTGGGTAGATTAAGCTAGCAAAGAAAACAATACTCTATTTTTATAGACATACGTACTTTTGTACCGAAAATTGCATATTGATGAACCTGCCTTCTTCCTTTAAAAGGAATCAAACTGTAAATCCGAGGCTTTCAGCAGCTCTAGTGACTTGTTTTTGTAGAATTTTCTGTGATTCTAATGAAGTATTTGTCATTAATAAAAAGTGCGATAGCCTTTCTGAGTCATGCTCCCAAAATACGTCAAAAATAAACTCGGAAATGCTGCGCAGATTTTCTTCTTTATTTAAACCAGAAATACTTATACGTTGTAAATTTCTGTTTATAATTTTTTTTAAGGACTCAAGTATTTCTGCATTCTCCTGTTTAGTTCTCTTAGGCTGATGCAGTTTTTCGTCAACAGTATTTGTAATTAAATTAAATGCTGGATGAGGTTTCATCGGCGTAGCTACGAGAGAGTTCATGTTTGTGTAGGAATTTGAATATGATGAGAATGGGGAAACTACTTGTTGAAACTGTGACGTTAATCCCTTTTGATGAGCTGATAACTCTTGTGTGCGGAAACGCATCATGGAACTAATGTTGATTAATTTCTTATAATTTTCATTGTTGTTACCATCGTCATAGTCTATCTCATTTAGTATATTATCATTATTCTTTGACCATGATGCCTCAACCAAACTACTTCCAATTAGTCTCCTATCCAAAATATTAAATAATCTCTCAGCATCACTACGAGAAAAACACTCAACATGTCCACAAAATGTCCAATTTAATGAGTTATAGTTTGTGATCTTAATTTCACTGAATCTTATTTTTTCTTGTAAACATAGTTGAGAAATAAACTCCTTATTGCAATTGAAGCTTAAATTTTTTAGATAAACCTTTGTTTTCTTGTTCGTTCCAATTTGATTATGAACAGGCTTATCTTTACCAGGACCAACCCAAATGGTATGGTTTTTAAAAATTGTTTTATTCAAACATTTCTGTGCCTTTTTAGATTCTTCTTCATTTTTATATGTGACGAACGCTTTATGTGGTGTGTTCGCCTGCTTTTCAGAGATGAATACAGATTTTATGGGGCCAATAGTGCTGAAGTAATCCAAGACCTCTTCTTGTGTTGTGTCAGATGGTAAATTTTTGACTAATATTGTTTTCGAACGAGCATTATCTGATAAATTATTGCTAGCCAATAGTTCGTCTTCGATAACTATGTCGGAGCCAATCATTTTTTTTCTTTTTGTAAATTCAGGTCTAGCTCTTACTTCTTTGTCAAAATGCAATCCACATATAATTTTATTTCCAAAAAATTCTTGGTTATTGTATTTTTTGATTACATTTCTAGCAGAAATATCGTTATCGAAATAAACGAATCCAATGTTTTTTCTTCTTTCTAGAAGACATGACAGTACATTTCCGTACTCGATCATTATTAGATAAAATGATCTTGTGGTCAGTTGGGGATTTTCCAGTGGTAAGTTAGAGAAAAAAACATTTGTTCCGATGTTTTTTCTAAATAATGTATTTTTCATAGATGGCATTATTTTAACTTCTTGACCAAAAAAAACCGTATAATTAAATTCTTTCCTTGCAGATTCTGCATCGTTTTTATCCTTGAAATTCAAATAGCCATAACCCAATGATTTCTTGGTGAGAAAATCACGACACACTTTAGCAGATTCAAAAGATTGATACCTTTTGAATATCTTCCTTAGCATTTCTTCAGTGACAGTTGATTTAAGATTTCCTATAAACAAACTATTTGTCTTTGAAGTTTTCGTGATATATTTTTGCACGCTTCCCTTTGCAACAGTTTTTTCAAATACTTGCTCTTGTTCTTTCTTTTCTTGAGTTGCATTTTTACAATCGTATTTTTTGAGGCTATTCTTTTCTTTGACTTCAGCATCCTTTAATTTCACATCACCGAGCTTATATCCAGCTCCTTGCACGCGTACTAGTGCTTGGGCTGATATCGTTTTGAAGCTTTTCTGCCTTGCATCTTTATCATTTGGGCAACTTTTAGAAATCGATCTGGGATTTTGCTTGCTATTTAAAGAGATATTATTCAATACATTACCATGAGAGTTTGGCATCTTTTTTTAGGGAATTTTTCGTATTTCTGTTTTTATTGACTTGGGTAATTCATTATGTTAAGTAAGCTCTAATTGCTAAAAATGCCATAAAAAGAAAACTTATTGGAAAAGGACCGCCATTTCGAATGGAATTTGTGACACAAGTTCATTTTAGCAAAAAAGGTCCTACCCGGATTCGAACCGGGGTTGTCCGGATCAAAACCGAAAGTGATAACCACTACACTATAGGACCGGAACTTACTGGTCGATCTGAAAATCATGATCGAATACGTCATCCTTGCATTACCCCAAAATCAATTTTTAATGAAAAACATCAAATTTTGATTGTTGTTATGAAACTTTAAAATATCATCCGTTTATTAGTACTCATGCTACTAATTTATTGTCAAATAGGTTGTAAGAAGATGGCATAAACATTGAGAAACAGTCATCAATTCTAATGAAAGCAGAAACGCAAGGATTGACAATGTAATAGGGTAATGAAAAATATAGAACGGAAGGAGAAATAATCATAATAACCTTATGTCGAAATACAGATTCTGAGAATTAGGTGAATTTTGAGATAATTGTTGGGATTCCATTGTTGGTAAAGGCTATAATATTAGGTATACACAATATACTAGAAGTTCTCCTCGAGGATT
>ERZ794946.721-NODE-721-length-12468-cov-3.432208_pt1 | contig 12468 bp, 5 predicted proteins | sample MGYA00433072_ERZ794946 | MGnify/ENA primary metagenome ERZ794946 (study PRJEB30137, sample SAMN04331413) | food metagenome | isolation source: Y3 must sample point D1 replicate A | place: Australia: South Australia | collected 2014 ...
GATATAGTGTATTATTCCATGGAATGTGTCCATTGCGGCACAATTATAGCTCCCTTTGAATACGTAATGGAACAAATTTTGGGTTTGCTTAATATTTCTTAATTTTTCAAAATACGGGCAAGACATCGGATATAAAATTCAGCGGATATAAGCCTAATATCGGATATAAACCTAAAATCGGATATAATTTTTGGATGTCACGTGTTTGTGTGTTTACGTTGAATGTAGTTTTAGACGGAATCCTCATCTTTACGCGTAAGCAATATTAACCATTAAGAAATTGTTCAGCTTGAAATATTTATTTTAAAAAGCTAAAAAACAGAAAAACAACATCCATATAACTTCTTCCTCACAATATTTATGGATAAACTTGATTTTGAAGGTGTTTTAGCCACTCTCAATGATCTTCAAAGAGAAGCAACTTTGTTTGAACATAGACAGCTTCTCCAAATAAAAGCTCCTCCTGGATCAGGTAAGACCAGGATTGTAATTAGCAGATTGATGTTTTTAGTATTGGTATGTAAAATTCCTGCAAGCAAGATAGTAGTAACAACATTTGGTAAGAAGGCTGCTAATGAAATTAAAGAAAGACTTATAGAATTGGTTCCCACAGACCAAAGATACCTGTTTATGGATCTAAATGTTGGGACATTCCATAGTTTGTGTTTAAAGCTATTAATGAAACATGGTTACAGAATTGGTTTGCATAATCCTACAATTATTTCTGAGTCTGAACAAAAGCTTATATTTCAAAATGCCATTACTGCTCTCCCTACAGAATTATACGATTATTATTTGAATCACCAGAATATTGTGCATGTGGTTAAATGGGAAAAGAACGAGAAAAAGACTCAAGACGACAAAAACATTTTAGATTTTGATATATCAATGATTTTAAAGTACATTTCAAAACTTAAAAGTCAAGGTTTAACATCTGAAAAATATAAGCAAACAAGTGGTAGGAATCTTGATCAAGGAATTCTATACTTCTATGAAACATACGAGAAGGATGCGAATGAAATGCAGAAAGTTGATTTCGATGATCTTCTTCTTCAAGGATATAGACTTTTGAAAAATCACGAAGAAACTTTACCACATTATGATCATATTCTTGTAGATGAATTTCAAGATACATCTGCATTACAATTACAAATCGTCCTATTGTGGGCAAAAAGAGCCAGAAGTGGTATAACAGTTGTTGGTGATCCTGATCAATGTATTTATGCATTTAGAGATGCTTCACCATCAAACTTTAAGGATATGAGGCACCTGTGTGATGACTCAGTCACAGTGATTCCTTTAAATCAGAATTATAGATCTTCACAAAAAATCATTGATTGCTGCCAACATATTATCAAATCCAATTTCAATGACTTAGAAAATGAAAGTCAAGATGGAGGTGATCCCCAAATTGCTGAAGATTTGATTGACGAATTTGAATCTGCTCTTTGTGGGCAATTTGACACTGATTTTGGGCCCGTATACAGAGAGTTCACTTCTTTTGACCAAGAAGCGATGCATATAAGTAATGAAATAAAATATTTGACCAGTTTACCTGGAAATATCATGAAATACTCCGAAATTGCCGTTCTGGTGAGAACCAACAGACAAATTACAACTATAGAAAAGTACATGATAACAAATTATATACCCTACAGAATTATTGGGAGTAAAGGATTTTTGAGTTATCCTGAAGTTGTACTATTCATGAATTGCTTAAAGTTAGTTGTCAATTTCAAAAACAGAGACAAAACACTCTTTTCAAATAAGAAAACCTGGATACTGGAGATTTTGAATGAAATTGAAAATAATGGTATAGGTGAAGTGTCTTTGTTGAACATAAATAAGTATTTTGCTACGAAAAAAGACATAGACCCCATCGATCTTTTGTTGGAGGTGTCAGAGCATGACAAAATTGTCACCAATGTTAAAGGAAGAGAATATATCAAGGCATTCATGAAAACCTTTTTAATGCCATGTTCCGATTTTGCAACTTCTTTAGATGGAACTGAAGAAGGTCTAACCCGGTTTTTTGCATTCTTATATAGAAGGTCAGGTTTAGAAAAGTCATATAACGACATAAATACCAAAAATGAAGACGATAAATCTGAAAATGACAAGAAAAAAGATGAACTAAAAAAGAGTAAACATAACAGAATCATGACTTTGAAGGAAATGTTTTTGGGCTTCATGCCGGTAAAAACGCAAAAGAATAATTATACTGTGGAATTCATTTTTGAATTTATAGAATCAATAGACATGTTTCCTGTTGAAGAAAATGGAATTGATCCTGCAGCTGATGAAAAGAAGTCAAATGCCAGTGATATTAATGATGAAAACAATAGAGTGACTATTTGTACAGTTCACAAAAGTAAAGGTCTGGAATGGTCCACTGTGTTTGTTCCAGGATGCTCAGAAAAAATTATTCCATGTCTTATCAGCAGTAATGAAGATGCTAATAGCAATGGTGAAAAGCTAACTGAAGAAAATGTTTCTTTTGAGAAATACAAATCCCCAAATGCATCGTCAAATCAAATGATAGAAGAAGAGAAAAGAGTCTTCTATGTGGCCTTATCAAGAGCTAAACATTTATTGTATATTACAGCTATAGACAATGAGGATAAATCAGAAGGGGAAAGATCAAGCAATAAAAGACCTATGATTAGATCAAGATTTTTGAAAAAAGAACTCATAGATAGATTGAACGCTTATTCAAACGTATTCTCAAGTGTAAAAACAGTTAAACAATTATACGAAATCAAGTCTACAAATTTCAAGGCCTGTTTTGACCCAATCAAAGATGACTTTTCCTTGAAAACATTTTTAAGAGACTATGAAATTTACGTTGAGGAAAAATCATGGCAAATATATTGGAATGGCAAAAAAGTCTACAATTTAAATGCTTTGGACGTTACCAAAAACATAGGTATTGTCACATCCACTATGTTTGCAACAGGCTTTGTTTCTGCTAAGCAGCATGTTGAGCAAATGGCTGAAAAATATACAGATAACATAGAGCGATCAAAAGCTAAGAGAAGCCTGTCTTTATCAAAGCCTGTTACCGGTAATGCTCCACCAATAGTATCCAAGGTTTTACCCTCACCATCTCAAAATTATGCTCCAAAGGTTAAATATGTCAAAAAATCAAGAGGATTGTCTATACCCACACAAAGAACGTCTCCAAAGAAACTAAACGTAATGCTTTCACCAAAGAAGAAACCTGAATTAGCACCGAAAACCGACAGCGAGATTTTAAAATCTCCAAAGAGAAAGCCATTAAAAGCACCGGACTCGCCTACAAAACAAGTATCGCCTAGCAGGGCTCTTAAAAACAATCAAAATATACCGGATAATTGTGATATTAGTAATTTAAGCATTGATGATAAAGAAGACAATCCATTTGTCAACGTTGCTATCAAGACTGAAAAAAAGGAAGACCTGGACCCAACACAGCAGAAGAAAAAAGGATCCCAAAAGACGATTGATCAGATGTTCAAGTTGCAAAGAGGAAAGAAAAGAAAAAGAATGGAAACTACCATTGAAACAATTACCTTATCTGATTAAGAATTATATACATTAAACCTTATAATTTAATTTTATAGTGATTCAAGACACAAGCTCCTATGTATATAGCAAAACAGTACCCTACCAAAACAAAAAAGCTTTCAAAGATTCCTGCTTTTAATGTATCCATTGACATATTGACTAAGCCTGTTAAAACATTTGCTAGTAAAAATAGCAATAAACCATTGTCATTAATTAGTTTCAACATTGAATCAGTAGAGTCTCTCACAAGTACAGCATCAACTAAAGAGTAGCTAGTTAAAAATCCCAAGTTGTATGATACAACCCACAAAACATAAGGTAGATTGGCAAATCTTCTAGATATGTAAAACTTATCAAATTCTAAGAGTACTTGATTCAACACCCATGCACAAACTGTGTATATGGCTAAAGCAGTTGTGTTGGAAGTTTTATAAGTACCAAACACCAAAGCCTTTGTATCTTTTGGATTCTTTCTTGATGGTAGAATTATTGATCCACCGATTTCTTGACCTATTAAGAAAATAGTGATATAACCCACAAATGAATAAATACCCTCTCTGTTGCTTTCTAATAAGTTAATACGATTAGATTCTATCAAGAATTTCAAAACTCTTTCATCTTTGTTCATCCATAGCTCCAAAGAACCTGACAAAACCAAAGCAAAAACCCCTCTATTAATTTCTGTTCTTTCTATGAAAGGCTGTATGATAAGATCGTGGACTAATGGAAGTAATCCCAGTGTGATGAAAAAGTTCCAATGCACCCCATATTCGGTAACATGTTCTTGATACTCTAGATTCTTGACAAAAAACAATCTTAATAATCCCAAAACAAAAAGAATATTCGACTTTCTCAAGACTATTTTAGAAAAGAAGCATTTCTTCTTTTCTTCTTCTTTTTCTGATGTTTTTGGGTTGTACTTAACACGCGCAACTATACCTCCACTGAATATGAATGAACCTACACCTAAGTCCATCAATGAGGTTCCCCAAGTTTCAACTTTAGCCAATCTTCTTGGAAAGATATTAAAATCGACAGCAAGAATAGCAATCGCTGTTATTATAAGCATGTGAGCTCTATAAGCAGTCAAATAGTTCTTCTTTGTGCTTTGAGAAGATTTCTTGGCTTTCAGAGGATTGTAACCGTTCTGCATAAAAAAAATTGGCAGTAGACTGAATAAATAAAGTATTCCTTTGTTCTCGACATACAAAGTCACCATCAAAAGGGGGATTATGAAGTGTAGTACGAATCCTAAAAATCTGGACTCCTGTATGTATTGACTGGTAGCGTATATTGGGACGCAGATCATCATAATATTGATGATTTCTTGTGTGTCTGAACCTCCAAGGTTACTCACAAACTTCTCTTTTGCTGCTTTAAGTGACATTTGTGTGTCTTTATATAATGATTACTGCTTTGGTTTTAAACAAGGCATTATGGTAATGTTGTTTTCTTATGAGATTGCGTGTAAAAAGCCTACACGTGTAAACAGTGATTTTTCGCTTAGCTTGAAGTATTTACATGAAAAATTTTCAATTTGTTAATGGTAATTAAATCATACTTATATGAATATTTATATACTTGGTAAGGCGATTTGAGTGGATTTAACTAAGATCTCAAATCAACATCAATGGCATCAACTAAATATTTAACAGTTAAATGTCTTTTTAATTTTTCAGTTAAATCAGCAGCAACTTGAGGACCTAAGTTTGGTAAAGATTGCAAGTTCAAAATAGCATCATCCAAGGACTTTTGGTTAATAGAGGTTTCAATGTTGTTCAACTTTGAAACTATATCAGTGCTTAAACTCTTGGATGAAGGGTTTTCGCTGTTTTTGTTCAAAATACTGTAACTTCCTAGCTTGGCAATCAAATTAGGAATGATACCTTGTTTATCTTGTTCAATCAAAGAAGCTTCAATTATTTTGATTTTTTGTTGTTTGAATTCACTTAACAATTCTTGGGAGCTTAGTAAAGGTAAGTTTAATTCAGCATCCTTGTTTAAAAGAACTAAGGCAGCTTTGGTGATGGAAGTCTTGTTCTTGCATTTACAAGTACAAACACCAGCAGTCTTACACTTAGAACACTTACAGTCATTGCTTATGGATGATCTTACAAAGTCATTATATTGGCTTAAGTGAGATAAAGTTTGTTTGAAAGCAACAGGGTCTATTGTGGATGATAAAATACTGGTGGTTAAGGCAGACAATTCTTCAAACATCTTGCTCTTAGCAGTATTTTCTTTAACGAAATAATGAACTAAATCAACTTCTGGACCTAAAGAGAATGTGATATCTTCTAATTGACTTAGGTTTTTTAGCTCATCGTTATGGAAACTTTCAACTCTGTTTTTGATAATCTTTTGGAAATCTCTAATTTGTAAAACCATAGCAGAAGTCAAAACACTATCAATTCTATCAGAAGCAATCTTGTCAAAGTTATTCAATGATTCATTAAACTTGCTTTTGTTTCTGGCATCTAACTTTTCTTGTAGTTCATTGAATTTCTTGGTCAACTTTTCTAAGTTATCCTTTTTGGCTTCCCCTAACTTGGAATCAAATTCCTTTTGGTATGGGTCCAAAGAGATCAACTTTTCCAATTCACTTTTAGCACCAGATAAGTATAATTGTAGTTCTTCTTGTTCGTGTTCTTGAATTTCTATGGAGTGACTACTTAAATGGTTTAGTAATTGATTGTAGAAACCAGCAACTTGCTTCATTTCAGAAGATAAGTTGGTATCTGGAATAACTAAGTTGTTAAAGTCTATTTTAATTTTCTTTGTTTCTGGAACAGCTGCAGGAACTTGCTTTACTGGTTCTTCCTTGGCTGGAGGAACAACTACTTTGACAATTGGCTTTGGAGTAGAAACAACAGGTTTGGCATCCAAAGATTCATACCCAGTAAGAATTTCAGCGGATCTTAGTAAACGATCGGAGTAAGGTATGTTTTCAATAATCCACTTGTTAAATTTAGGATCCTTATGAGCTAAGTAAACACTTAAACTGTAGACTGAAGCTAAAGCGCCTAAACTTCCAAAAATCCAACCAGTAGTGCGTAAAGCAGTTGATGAGTTTGACTTAGGAGCAGCGTTGCTAGCTATGAATCTTTTGTTCTTTAAGAAAGCTTTGTGGCTTTGTTTAACAGAGTTTTTCAACATTTATGGGAATACGTGTATAAACTTGATAACAAATAAAATCAATCAAATGGTTTTCTCCTGAAATAATCCTCTATATGAACTGTTTATTGGGGGTTTTGCTTAAAATTATTTAGATGCTGTTATATTTATTATGATGCTTCTACATAAGGATTATAAGAGATTTTGAAAAAAAAAATGTATAAAAAAATTTTTCCCCGAATGGTTTAGAAACCCTCTTTCGGACCAACTAAAAGAAAGAGAATATGCAAAGCGCTACCAATAGTGCAAATATATCTTAAACGCTACCAATATTGTAAATATATTTAAAGCGCTACCAATAGTGCAAGAGTATTCTAAACGCTACCAAAAGTGCAAAAGTAGTCTAAACGCTACCTCTACTGCAAATATATCCATGAGTGTATAAGCAAAATGGGGAGGTTCAGCAGAACATAGTAGCCAAATAAAGGGGTTTGATTGATAGTTCTTGTATGTTACTATTATACATTTGATGTTTTTACAACCTTTTTGTATATAGTTCTTTTATTTCCGAGAAGAACGCTGTAAATGGGAAGCATCACTAATATGCGGAGATAAGCAGTGGATATACAGAAATAACATAATCATATGCTTGCAAGGATGAAACCTGTCTTAACAGACAAGTTTATATTGTTTAACGAGAGGTTTTCGATAGTATTTTGGTGTGTGTAGGGAGAATAGAGATATGAAGAGGGCACAGAATGAGCATAATAACAGCTGAAATAGCAGGAACACAACCAAAATGAGCACAGAATAAGTAAACTACAACCAGAATGAGCACAGCCGTAGCAAGAAATAGCACAAAATTGCAACCAGCAAGAGCACAACCACACCCAGCAACCTCCCACCCCAGCCAACACACACCACGTGACGGACCCACTAGCGCACACTCGCTCTCGGCTCTTCTCATCACGTGAATCTCCCCTCTCCCCGCGTTTTTCATGTTTTTCCCTGCTGTAAGCTCGCAACCTTCCCTATACGTAATCTGGGATAATTGTACTCCGGAAGAATTGCTTTATCTATGGAAAAATACAGTAAAGATTCACATATGGATTTTTTTTTTTAAAATATATATATTGACATTAACCAGAAACTTATAGGAATAGATAATAACGCTTGTAGGTAAACAGGTATTTATCGTTAAAATCGGAGAGATTTCTTTGGGGGCTTTTTATTCTTCATATTATCTACAACACATATCCATTTTTGTTGTTTCAAACTTACATTTAAGACCAATTAAAGGGTAGTTTTTCTTAGTTGTTTATACTGCACCCACAACTTCATATATGACTTTAACAAACAACTTCAACGATACAGTTCTGTCTAATATAGCAGCAAATCACGATGAAGCACCAGTTTTTCCACCAATTGATAAGAATATTCTTCAACTGATACTAAAAGAGCATACTTTCAAACATTGTCTATACGATTCTGCTTCTTTAACATGTTATATGGAACTAGCAGAAAATGATATAATTTACATGCCAAAACTGCCTACAACAAGAACTTCCAATAGACCTAATAATACTGCTAATAATAACAACTCTGACCAAAAACCACCAGTGCTCAGAGGCCATATAGTCATTAAAATTAAAAAATCTACTAAACTTAAGCAACTGTCTTTAAACTTAAACGGCCATTTAAACTTGAAATTCGATTCAAAATGTATAAGTGATCTTAATGATCCTGAATTTACAGACTCAGTTGTCACTGAATACGATATTTTAAACCATTCATGGTCTTTTTTTAAAGACAAGGAATATTCAGAACAAAAAAATGCTGACTCATTCTATACATTAAACGAAATTGAAAAAATAAGACAAACTTTAAAGTCCGCAGATAGCCAGGCTAATGTCTTTGAAGAGTACAAACATCAGCATCTTATCAGACAAAGAGCCACTTCGATTATAGATACTAGTGCTGGTCACCAAGATGTCGAAAAGCCAACCACAAACTCTCTAAAAAATGTCATTTCTCCTTCGGGTTCTATTTTTGGTGCCATAAAGACGTTTTTAAGTGCCAATCAACCATCACCAACTAGCAGTAATAATTCCTTTTTGAACTCTGAAACTTCAAATACCTCGGATCAGTTGAATCTTGCAATCAATGATGAATCCTTTCCTGGAAGAAGAAGATCATCTACTGTTAGATCTCAAGAGTCAGTCAGAAAATTATCTACTATTTTATCCAACACTTCAAATATTTCTGGCTCACATGAGGTTGAAACTGAAGATACTTTTGCCCCTGGTTACTATGTCTACTCTTTTGAGTACCTAATTCCTCTGATCTTCCCTGAAACTGTCAAAACTAATGCCGCGTCTATTATTTACAGATTGAAATTCTTTGCTGAAAGGGTAGGTGCTTTTAAATCTAACATAGAGGCGGTTAGAGAACTAAATCTGATTAGAATTCCAAACATTGATTCTGTAGAAGAATCTGAACCTATAGTTGTTTCAAAGGAATGGGAAAATTCTTTCAAGTATGAAATACTCATTTCCTCAAAAGATGTAATTTTGAATGCATTCCTTCCTATAAAAATTAATTTAACACCTATTGAAAAATGTGCTGTTCACAGAATAAGAGTGTTTATAACAGAAACAGTGGAGTTGACTGCTTATGCGAATGGAGTAGGGAAATATGATCCTATAACTGGAAAAAAGAAGAAAAAGAGATTGACTTCTGATCAACCAACCCAGAAGTTTTTATTGTGTGAATATAAAGCACCACCACTGAAGAATTTGCAACCTGGAGAACCTAAGTCCAAAGCCAAAAATTTAGGAAATCTTCTTTGTGAAGATCCAGAGGATCCAAAACATAGCTTCTTAACTTACAAAGAATTTCCATTGCAAGTATACGTGCCGGAATACATCAATGGAGCTTATAAATTATCCCCAAATATTTCAACTCAAAATGTTAAAATTACTCATTCTTTGAAGCTGAACTTAAGATTATCAAAGAATTTCCAACATTTTGAAATCTCTATTGATACTCCTATAGTGGTTCAGAATAAGCTATCAACACATAATACAACGCTTTTACCATCATATCAAAATCACCAGTTTACAGGACTGCTGGCTGATGAAGGTGTTGTTCAGCAAAGCACCAACAACTCTTTCCAAACTTCATCGGTTTCATCACAAAATAGAAGATCAAGTCTTTCAACAATGCCGGCAGAAACAAAACAGAATTACTACTTAAAGGATCCATCAAATATGATATCTGCAAATTTGTATAAACAACCAGAGCACCTTGAAGATGAAATCAGGTTGACATCTCCACAAGCTGTGCCGATGACTAATGTACAGTTACCTGACTTTGAAGAAGTGTTAAGTTTAGGGTCTCCTGAATATACTCACTCCCCAAACATATTTACTGAAGCCGTCTCTCCAAATATGCTTTCTCCTTTGTCCAACATCCAACAGTCTAGCTTTAATGACATATCCGGATTACTGCTAAGCACACCGGATGGCAATCTATGCAGCTCCATTTCAAATAACCTGGATTTGATAATGGAAAATGAAGATCCTATAGACGAACCACACCCACCAACGTATGATGAGTTTTTGAAAAGTCAAAACTTAGGACCTTTATCTCCAAAAATTAATTTAGAGATTTTCGATAATGAAGACATCGGTGATGATGGAATTCTACGCGATACTTATGTAAGTAAAGATTTAGAAGAATACGATGCTTTAGAAGGCGACAGTGATTCTGAAAGTGATCTGGGAGGTGGGTATTTAGACAGTACAGAAAATCCATTTGTTTGATTCATATATAAAGTACCTCATTTCATTAAATTTAATTTTCTTTGTTTTGATTTATAAATTATAAACTATCAAGTTTACGAGATAACTCTCTGGTATCAAATTTAACATATTTTTCCTTGTTCTTGAACCAACCTTTGGAATACTTGTCATAAAGAAGCTTGTACATAGGCTCGATTGTCATTTTAATGTCTTTTTTCAGTTTTTTCTTTAAATTCTTATCTTTGATCAATGGTTTTAAATTCAAAGTCCAATTTGCCAATAATCTTTCAAAGTTGACGTTAAACTTATTAAACTTTTCCTTAGCAACTTCTTTGTTTTTCTTAAAGTTCGAATCCGTGGTTTTCATTGAAGAGTTGTTGATCAATGGCATCATTGGTTGAATTAATTTCTTCCAGTTCACTAAACACATGTCCCCATATTTCTTTTCTAACTTGTTAATTTTTTGATTGACTAAGTCATTTGCTGTGTCGGAAGCAGCACTTGATAGTAACTGTTCAAATAATTTTATGTGTATGGACAAAAAGATACCAGAAATGCAAGTTATTTCATCAGCAGGTATCTGTATGCTATGTGTGCTTGGATTAGACACAGTATCAATTTGAACTTCATTGTAGTTATTATTGAAATATTGCGGATAGTCACTCTTCTTACCACTAGCCAATATTTTTTGACATTTCTTTTCCAAAGTATTAAATTGTATAGTAACAAAATCAAGCAAATAAACCTGGTACTTAATCTTACTAGCATTTATGTTCACTTCAGAGTTATTCAAGTAAGCTGAAATATCAGCACCTTTTTCACCAGATGGAAGCCAACTTTTGAGTTTTATTTCTGTATGCGCCATAAACTTTATCACGTCAGCTTTGTTGTCATCAATGTTTTGCTTCAACTTCGAGAAAAGTTCTATAGTCTTAGAATTCATACCAAAATCAGATGGCAATCTGCTCATTGAAGACGCCTTTGAAATATCTGTTATGAGTTCTGATAATTGGGAAACACAGATTTTGGCTAGAGTGGTGTGTTGATTGATAAATTGTTCAGCAATAACTGTATGTGTGCCATTCTCTTTGTCCATTGTCAACAATGAGTCAGTTATTTCTGACATCTTATTTGCTAAAACAAACTTATTTAAGCTATCATGGCCTGTTACATTAATTTCGTTCTTGACTTTTGACAAAACTTTAGCACAAACTGAAGAAACTACTTGTTGAAAAACAGCATAAGAAGTTAAAACAGATCCGCTATTTAAATCATTAGATTCCTCTTCATGTTGATCTTCAAGGTAAGAAGAAAATTTCAAGTCTTTGATCAAAAAGTTTTCGATAGAGATAAAACTGGAAACTGAATCAAAAGCTAATTTTAAATCGTCGTCTTTTTTTATATTACTTATGCTAACATATGACAAACAGCCCTTCAAAAAAGATTGCCTTTCAAAAATGTATGTTCTCAAAACATCAGATAGTTTATCTTGACTGCTATAAAACTCTATTATTTTCATTAAATTGTCTAAACACGAAACATCATCTAATATGGATGGGAATATTTGATTTCTTTGAATAAACACCACAGGATTAAATGGTTTGACCATGTTTAAGTAATATTTGAAAATAGAATTTAAAAGTCTTTGTTCAGCCTTTTCAATTATGTCATGAACATCAATATCGCTTTTATCAGTGTTTCCTTTTTGTGATTGTTGTAGATTTTCAGATATATCTTCCAACTTGTAGATGTACTTGAAAAACAAAGACAAATCAATGCTTTCAATGTCACTGTATAATAAATAATCTTCATACTTGTTAAGATCATATATGATGTCTTTGTACCTGCCAAGTTGTTGATAGCAAATGTCGATATTTCCTTGAATTCTTTGATTTTTTTTGTATTTTTCTAAGAATGGTTTAAATGAAGATACCAATCCTATGACGTTCAAATCTTCTTTAGGTTGAATAGCCAAATCTTTATTACTGACCAAGTCTTTCAAAAA
>ERZ794946.723-NODE-723-length-12438-cov-4.092223_pt1 | contig 12438 bp, 13 predicted proteins | sample MGYA00433072_ERZ794946 | MGnify/ENA primary metagenome ERZ794946 (study PRJEB30137, sample SAMN04331413) | food metagenome | isolation source: Y3 must sample point D1 replicate A | place: Australia: South Australia | collected 2014 ...
GCCGTAGGGGTCCGTGTCAGGGACGGCAATCGTTCTTCGATGCTTCGGGAAGAAATGTGTCAAGAGAAGATGATGCAGAAGACGAGAGACGTCACACAAAGGACGGATAGTCGAAACATCAACAAAGAGGCAGGCCGTGGTAAAGAATGAATTTCGGATCAAGAGAAAGAGAGAATCGACAAGAAACGATGGTAAAAACAGAAAAACATTTGGTATCATTCTTTCCCAAACAAACGAACAGCGCATCATATCCTGAGTCCATCTTTTTGGTGATGGACGACAAAATAAGAAAAAAGAAAAATTGACCAGGATTATACATTAATGAAACCACGATCCATCCATCCATCTTTCCTTCCTTTCCTCTGCATCCACATCTGATCATATCCCGGTCCCTCTGTTCTGTTGGTGTCCTATCTTCATCATATCCCTCAGTCGTTCAATCCAAACAACTTCCTCAAGCCTGAGAACTTCTTCTTCTTGGTCGCAGTGCTGGCCACGGTTCCCCCGTTGGCCACGCGGTTCAGATCGTTGCCGCTCATGCTGCGTCTGTTCATGTCCGGGCGCATAGTCTTCTTCATCGCAGGCACGCCATCGCTAGTAGTGGGCCTGGTTTCTGCAGCGGCATCATCATTAGGCGTGGCAGGCAAAGGCCAGTTCTGCGGTGTAGTGCGGCGCTGGAGTTTGGGTTGTTTGGCCGGACTGCGGAGAGTTGGCGTAAGGGGGTGTTGAGAGTCGACTGGTGAGGTCGGTACCACGGAGGAGCTGTTTCGGCGGAGGACGCTGCCGAGGAAGCCTTTTCGGCGAGTGGGGGTGAGAGGCACTTCTTGTCTAGGTGCACTGGGGCTTGCTGGGACTGGTGGTGGTTGAGGTACCCCTGGTTCACGACCACCGTTCATGGCTGCAACGTTGCGTTTGGCAATCTCCATGGCTGCGTCGATGTCAGATTGACTAGGGACAGCAGGCTTAGTGCTGGCTCTCCCAGCAACAGCCTTCTTCGTACCAGTGCGAGCTTCGTCTTCAGAGTCGGACAGATCGGTGGAATCTGAATCTTGGCCTCTACGCTTGGGAATGCCGCGGACTGGCGCGAGGTTGGACGGCATCTGCTTGGGAGGGCCAACAGGAGAGTCTTCCTCATCAGAGTCGGCAAAGCGACTGCGGAAGCCACCTCGAGGAGCATCGTCTTCATCGTCACTGTCCGCAAATCGAGATCTGAAACCGCCCGAGCTTTTCTTTGGTGCTGGCGCAGGTGCAGGCTTCGATTTGCCAAACCCGGACATGCCGAATCCTGACGAGGCTTTGGCATCACGCGAGGCTCGGTTGTTCTTTCCACGCATGGTGGGTGTGTTATCGACAGGTGCTCCTCGTAAGGACTGTCTGAGCTGTTCACCATTGTTACGACCCATGAACGAACCCGTGGGAGAAAGCGAGCGCAGACTGAATCTGCCACTTCCAGCTTTGGCGGGCGAGGCCACTTGTCTGCCACGTTCAGCAGGCGGCGGCGGCGGCCCCGCATCTACAGAACCAGAGCGCATTGAGCGCTTCATCGTGTACTTGCCAACTGAGTCAACAGTCGAGACGGAACCACGACGCTTGTTCTTCTTGAAGCTGGACTCGGAGTCCGAATCGTAGGCAGGAAGGGGAGCAACAACTGGCTTAGTAGGTTTCTGTGCGGGCTGCAATTTGGCTGCGGCTGCGGCTGCGGAACCGGCTCCAGGTATGTTAGCTGGAGCAGGAGGGCCTGAAACTCTCTTAGAGGCAGGCTTGGAGCCTGCGTCACCACGCATAGAAGTTCTCATAGAACCACCGTCGGAGCGGGCAGATCCTCCAGTACGCATGGAAGTGCGCATGTGCGTTTCGTTGGAGGAGGAAGAAGAAGGTGCTGCCTGCGGAGGAGGACCACGCATTGATTTGCGCATATGAGTCTCGCCAGACGTGCGCTCAGACTCTCCGGAGTCGCGCATTGACTTACGCAATGCAGACGCACGCGGTTGCTCTTCTTCTTCAGGCTCGAAGGGATCGTCGCGAGGGGAGACGGGTGCAGGTGCGAATGTCGTAGGATTTGTTATATCCAGTTGATCAACCGACTGCTTCTTCTTCTTAGGCTTGGGCGCAGACTCAACAACAGGGACGGTAATCGCAGCCTCCGCTTCGGCTTCGAGCTCCAGCTTCTTCTTCCTGCTCAGACTGCTCCAGTATGCGGTCGCCGAGTTCCAGTCAGTATTGTCGTTCATGAGCTGCTCCTCTGTAAGTGTAGATGCTTCAGGCATGGCTCTCGAAGGTGGAAGCGCGACAGCCGGACTGACCGGAGGGCTGGGGATTACAGCTGCAGGCTTAGTGACAGGGCTCTCGACGATCGCGTCCAGAGAAGCGAAACCACCATGACCGAGTTCAGAGAGATCCTCTTCAGCATCTGCAAAGTCCTCACTCACATCAGAGTCGGATTCGTAAATAGGTTGCAGTATCGGCGAATGGCCGTCAACTGAAGTCTGTGCTGGCTGCAAAGTTACATCTTCATCTTCATCGCTAGAGTCGTTTTCAGACATCAGAGCTTCGTCGCGGATGGCTTGTCTGGAAGGTCCTGCAGTCTTCGACTCTTCCCACTCGTCCCAAGCTCCAGGCATGCTGTTGCGCTGCTTAAGTACAGGTCTTTGCACAGTGACTGCTTCCAGGGAAGGTTCTGGCTCCTCTTCGACTCCTGGCGTGGGAGGTTGAATGGCGAGATCAGGTACAGCGAGTTCAATGGGATTTGCCTCAGGAGCCTCTACACGATGATTCGAGGGTTCTGCTGCCAGACTGGAAGATGTCTTCTCGTCGTTGGCGAGTGCTTTTTCGGCTTGGAACGGCTGTGCTTGCAATTCACCTTCGTCTTCTGAGTAGGCCGAGTCAGACATGTCGGCCGATGTTTCTTTGCTTGTGACTTGTGGAGGCAGTGGTTCGCTTGAAACAGGTGCCTGAGTTTCGGCCTGCTTGCCCTTTTGAGCGTAATGTTGAGCGAGCACGGCGCCCACGAGTTCATCGTTGGAAGCTTCGCGATGGTCTGGCAAGGTGCTTGCACTGTTGGTCATACTAGAGGACACAGTCTCGGTAACCTTTTCGGGCACTTCTGCTTGCTGTTGCTTGCGACCTCTGACACTGCTGAAGGATGGAAGCGCCGATCGAGGCTTCATGATCTCATTAATGTCGTCGTTTGCCCACGATCCTGAGAGCTCCCTTCTTCCATTTGGGTCGGCAGCCGGTGGGACTGGAACACTACCATCTTCGCTGATGCGAACACTCTTCTTCCTCTTTGTTTGTTTGATGCCATCTTGTGAAGTCATGGACATGGTGTCAGATGTATCGCTAGGGGGAGCTCTAGGGCCACCATTGATGCCGACGTTGGGCGAAATGTTTCTAACAGATGAAGCCGGAGACTGTCTAAGGGCCGATTTCATGGGCGAGATGGACCGAGGAGGGGGCTGATGTCTGACACTTAGAGGTGTCGCAAGTGACGAGCCTTCAACGAAATGGGCATGGACATTGCGCGAAGGGCTTGAGGAACTTGCACGCTGGCCATTGCCTCTCGGAACGTCTAGACTGACGGCCCTCGGGCGGGTGCCTCCAGGAGCGACATATGCCTGTACTGCACCTTCAGATGTTGTGATAGTAGCTGGAGTGTCACGAAGCGACTTCATGAAGTTGTGCTTCTTCGGAGCCGCCTTGGGAGTGGTTTGAGGCGTGGACTGAACTTCGGCAGTGGCTTCAGCTTCAGGGTCCTCGCGAACAACAGATGGTTGTTTGTGCAAAATACCACCAGCAGCGCGAGGAGAACTTGGACTAGCGGAAGAAACAGTGCTTGGAGAAGGATTTACAGGAGTTAGAGAAGCACCATCAGAAGCCTGAGTGTCCACAGGAGGCACGACGGTCGTTCTCTTCTTCTTTTTCGGAGTCGTATCTGCCTGCGAAAGTTGCGATTGGGCCTGGACGGGCTCAGGTGGTGCAGTGCGCATAGCGGAACCTGTTGGAGCCGTGTTCATGGTGCCATTTGCCAGACGAGCGCCCTCGGTAACGGGTTTCTTGTTCTTTTTGACGGGCGCATTTGCGGCATTCTGCACGTCCTGTTGTATTTTCTTGGCTGCCGGGGACGAAAAGTCCAAGGCTGATTGAGGCCTTGCTGGGACGGGGTTTCCGCGAGGAGTTCCATTGCTGACCTTGGGCGAGGTGAACCATCCTACACTCGAATTTGGGCGGGGTGGAGGAGAAATGGCACGAGCAGGACTCATTGGGCGTGAGTAGTTGACGCCGTTGCTGTCCTCTCTTTTCAGCTCAGGCATTCTGGGCAAGTTCAGTTGCCTTCCGCTTCTGTCAACACTAGTATTGCGCTGAGCGCTTCTTGGGGTACTCGGACTCGGTAAGCTGATGCGGTTTGGGACGTCGAGACTAGCAGCTCTTCGCTGTGTCTTGACCAGATTCTTTGGGATAGCGGGTACGGGAGGAGCGTCGGGCGCAGGCGATACGGCGTCTTGTCGCCTGCCGCCAGGAGAAGGGGATCGGAAGGTTCGATCCGACATGGACGAATTACTAGTCTGTCTGACCATGCTGTTTCTAGGATTGCCGCCCATGATAGCACCACTTCCTGTCGAGGACTGGGAACCTCTCCTGACCATGCGCTTGGTCTGGATGGATCCGATAGGTTCTGGTGAGGAAGTCTGGGAACGAAGGGCCGCTGCTGCGGCGGCGGATGATAGGGAAGCGGTCGACGGAGACTTGTTAAGAAAAGCGGCGCTCGCTGCTATCGCGGCCGACGAACTGGGGGGAGGGCCTCGTGGTTGCGGCTGCATTTGTTGTGAGTACTTGTCACGACGGTGCATGTTGCATGTCGACGGAACTGACCGGCTGCGAGCTCGCGCGCTTGCGATTAAATAAAGGCATCTTGACGGCGGAGCGTCTATCGCTCAATTGATGTCTCTAGGAATGGCTTGGTCGTAATTGTGCGTCTTGAGACGGAGTTGCGACTTTGTTCCAATGGCCACAGATTCCAGCGCGTCACAAAGCAAACATGACGTGGGGAAGCCTTTTGATTGGAAGTCAGGTAAAAACTTGGACAAGGCTGCAAGCGCTGTGCAAGTCGTGAAACTGGCTGTCCTGGCGCACAAGAATACTCGTAATGGATAGCGACTCGAAGATGCTAAGGAGCGAGGAGGAAAAGCGAAGACTCAACTCGACCGTTCCAACATGCCTCCTCGACATCTCCCACAAGCTTTCGCAACTTCCAGCCCATGACGATCCCGCCCGAGTGTGGATCTGATGACGGTCCGTGCGCTGTGTACCGCGAATGGGATTGAGATGCGACAACGACCTTTTGTTACCGTCCACTCGACTCCCCGTTTAGCTGATGGAAGTGGCGCTTGGAGGAATGTTGTGTCTTACAATTCCTTGATTGCTGTCACAGCTCTTCCACAAAGTTCAATCTTGTTCGCCATACCGCGACTGCGCATCGCAGTCTTATTGTTCTGCTCGGTCCAATGGTTTGTTGAAGCATTCGTCATGCAGATCTATATGTTCTTGGCCGACTTTCGAAGCCTCCGCGCATGGATTTGTCAAGGCCGAAATTTGATCTGAAAACATACAAAGAAACAGCAAGAGACATCAGAAGTTATTCTCGAGCGAGAATTCTTTGTAGAGACAACGTTCGGTTGGAAGGCAGCCTTCAACATTGTTGCATCCCAAAACCGCTGGGTTGGAACTTGGTTGCTGATCAGTCCGTTGATCCGTCTCCATACGCCGCTCCTACCAGGTTGATCTCCATGAGTCCCTCCGAGGAATTCCTGATACGCTGATGAAGAGTAATCAAGATACCATACATAGATCAGTGGGGTTCCTGGGACAACGACGCGACTCAAGACCTCTTTCGCTGTGTTCTTTCCGGATGTGGTCGCTGGATTCAACTACAGTATATGAAGTCCTCCCAAGATGAACAATAACTCATGTAGGCACCAGACCCTCAAACCACCCATGGGTAGCAATAGACATACGCCAAATCTGCGACCATATCCTTGGTGAATATGCTCAGCACGCTCACATGTTGATTCGCAACCTCGGCAAAGCTGCGGACCCTGTTGACTCCTCTCTGACGTGACATGCATCTCCATATTCTATCAAATACTCATCTCCAACCTTCAGCCATTCATACAACCTGCATTTAAGCACAGGTGCTGCTAATATGTCATCACTTGAGCCTCTTCCTTTGCCCGAAGGCATCGAAGAATCATACATTGATTGCAACGACTCCTGTGGCCTGGTATTCCACGTCATTTCTGCTGGCCAAAAGGACAAGCCCTTGATTCTCTTGACGCATGGTTTTCCAGAGCTCGCCTACTCATGGCGAAAAATCATGCCGGCACTGGCAGCCAAGGGCTACTATGTCGTTGCACCAGACCAGCGCGGATATGGCAGGACCACAGGTTGGGATACACGACCATTTGATGAGGTCGACTTGAACCAATTCACCATGACAAACCTTGTGAGAGATCTCGTATGCTTGGTCTACGCATTGGGCCACAAGGAAGTGCATTGTCATATCGGACACGATTTCGGTGCAGTTTCCAGTGCCATGGCGCCTCTGATGCGACCTGATATGTTCAAGAGCTGTGTCCAGATGTCACATCCCCATCATGCGCCTCCAACCCCGTTATTTGATGTAAAGGCTTCAAGAAAACCCATCACGAATCCAGGATCCACTTCGGAAGCTAAGCCAGATACACAAGCCGAACTTGCGAAACTTGATCCTCCTAGGAAGCACTACAAATGGTACAATTCGACCTCGGGTGCTGCAAATGACTGGGAAACGCCATCGCAAGGACTACACAAATTCCTGCGAGGATACTGGCACCTCAAATCTGCCGACTGGCCAGGCAATGACCCGACACCTCTAAAGTCATGGTCAGCTGCAGAACTGGGAAAGATGCCAAACTATTATATCATGCCAAAAGACACCAGTATGCCAGAAACAGTGGCCAGCATGATGAAGGGCGAAGATGACACAGCAACGACGAGATGGCTATCCGACTCGGACCTCGACGTCTACGTCAAGGAATGGCAGCGTATTGGCTTTCAGGGCGGATTGAATTGGTACAGAGCGCAGACAAGCTCATCAAAAGCACAAAAAGCGGACATGCTGTTGTTTGCAGGCAGGAAGATTGAGGTTCCTTGTGCTTTCATCAGCGGCGAACAGGATTGGGGCAATTATCAGCAGCCTGGTGCTCTAGACGGCTACAAGGAGAGTTGTGCGGACTTCCGAGGTAGCACGTTCATTCCACATGCGGGACACTGGGTACAGCAAGAGCAGCCTGAGAAGGTTATCGAGGCGGTGTGCAAGTTTCTTGATGGACTGTAGGATTGTAGATTAATAGAGGTCATCGGGTCTTGATGTGCATAAATATGCATGAGCGTTTCAGCACATGCTATTGTACATATGCGACTCGGGATAAATGACAATGATGGGTGCACGTGCCAAACGTCGACTTCGCTGCCTTTCCATGAACGAACAAAGAAAGATGGATAAACCGTCGTCTTTGGTCAGCTTCTCACCAACGACAAGAATTTCTTTGCAACACAAGCTCTCGACTCTCCCGACAGCTTCCACAGCTTCGTCTTCTCTTTCTTGTCGAGAGAATCGAAGAACAGAGCGACTTTCGCAAGACGACGTCAGGGTCTTCTTTCCCCTCCAAGGCGGATAGCGAAAGTTCGGCCAGACCCCGCCTAAATCCTTCCTCTTTCTTCAGTCATCGACCACATCACCGTCCTCCATCTTGGCTGTGCAACCACGACGCTTTCACCTCTCGCAGTCTTCTACCCTCTCGATATTGATAAACCTCTCATTCGGCGACGATGGATTCGATGCGCAGTCTCAACACATCGCTGCCGCGCACCTCGCCTCGTCGCACCCAACAGCCCCCCGAAGAACTCCTGTCGGCCTTCAAAGCTGCCGCTCTCTCCGTCACAAATCTATACAAGAATGCTGCGTCTGAGCAGGCAAGATCAAGAGCTGCTGGTTACCAAGATGCACTGGACGATCTGCTGTCCTTCCTCGACAAGGAAAATCTTGGCCTCGGTGACGGTGAAGGTTGGAGAGTGAGGCAATGGGCAACCGAACGCTTCGACGGAGGCATTTCTGGAGGTCGCGAAAGCGAAGACGAGGAAGAGGAACAAGAAGAGCCCGTCCGCAGTTCTAGCCCAGAGGTTGCGAGGAAACCGACCGCTCCACAAGAACAACTACAACCACAACCACAACCTCAACCAGAGCCCGTCATCATCAACTCTGAGCCTATTCAGCAACAACAGCAGCCACAAATTCTGCGCTCAGACATCACAGTCCCTCAATCCGACACTTTCTCATTTCGCTCCTCAATGGCATACCCCCCTCCACACCACGACCGAGAAGTCGACATGGATGGCACAAACAGCATACCCTCCGACTCTCCTAACTCAACAACATCCAACACAAACAATCCAGTCCGACTCGAAGTACACCCCAGACGACGAAACAATCACAATCACAACCGCTCCAACAATTCAAACTCCAACAGAATAGCCTCTGTGAACCTAGGTTCCCTTGGCTCAGGCGCCGGCTCCAAGCGCAAAAACTTGGGCGACTTTTTCGACATCTCCGGCCTATCATTTGGCAATAACGGAAGAGATGGTTCTGATCGTGGAGGGAAGAGGGGAAGACATGTCTAAGAGCTTTTCTTCCCTGGATTGATTCTGCGATTTTCCTCTTTCTGCCACTGCACTGCGTCGCATCATACAACATACCCCCAAATACCCATTAGTTCTTGTTAGATCATTCTTCTTTTCCTTTGTCTGCGATCTTCGGGGAGATCAAGGAAGTAATGAATTACGAGATGTCCCTTTTGTCCTTTTTTGTTTCTTGTCATGCTGGTTCAGGCTTCACATTTCGCCTTGTTCTGAATCTCATGTTTCTGGTCTTTTGCATAACAGCGTGCGGCATATGAGATGGCTGGTTGTTTTCTCCTAATACATACCAGATGCGGTACTTTTCTTATCGGCCTGGAGGAATGACCCTGCTGCATGGTTGATGTCTCGATCTTTTCATATATACAATGTTCAGTTTGGTGATCTATACCCTACTTGAAATGAATCAACGCGAGAAGTTTTTCTTCGTCATTTTCATCTTTCTTGCCGTGTCTTCCCGTGTTGAGCTGCAGTGGTGCCTGAATGACATGTTTCTTTGCATGTGCATATGAGGCTGCTGACAGTTTTGTCTTCAACCCGAGTTCTTGAAGCTCTTCATATGCAGGTCCCCATGAGGACATTGCAAGTAGCCGTGATCTTACATGTCCACCTTCCACTATCGTATACCACCTGGTCTCACTCGAAATTCTGCTAGTATACACTCTTTCTCGAACCTCTGATCCTAACTTCTCCCATCTGCTTTCTCACGTGAGGACCAAAGAGTCGAAAGAGGCAATTTTACATAAACGCCCTCCACAATCCCAAACCAACCAACATACCACTTAACCCAGTGATACCCAGTCGTCGTGCAGCCATGGTAAGTCTAGATCCAGATTTCATAATTTCCGCTTCTCTGGTGCGCAATTCTCTGTGACCGGACCAATATGTATATGCTCCTAATGTGCCGAATGCCGTGGCTCCTAGACCACCAAGAAAGATCAGTAAAAGATAGCTCTTTGGAAGTACAGAGAAGGAAGATCTTACCCATCACCCTACAGCTCAAACAATCAAAATCCGCTTGTTCTTTGGCGAGGACTTTTTTCAGAGGCAAGGGTGCGGTGTCTTGGGATGCTAGTTTGTTGTAGATTTCTTGGTGTTTGGGGTCGTTGGGGGATGATGACATTGTTGTTTGTATGAGGTGTGAGAGTGGGGGTTTGGAATCGACGTTGATGGTGGATGATCAGATGTCGAATGGCTGACTTGATTGATAATGTGGTATGGATGGCTTTCATGGATTGCATGGCTCGGCTTGTGAGAGATTGAAGACGCCGGATCAGGGACCGAGAGATGCTAGACTCGAACAGGAAAGGTCGGAAACAGAATAGACAGGACGAGACACGAGGCCTTGTGGGTCTTCTTGGCTGCATCCTCCACTCTCCGTCGACAAACTCCCCTGGGCCCTGTCTGCTCCGTCCTTTGCGCAACACATCGGATCTACCACGACAAGGGCCAGCACTAATAACAACCTTGTATTAACCTCGACAGCAGTCACTCGTTTTTTTGCTGTTTCTTCTCACTCTCGCTTTCTCTTTCTTCTTTGCAGCTGCGCAGGTCGTGTGTGTTTTATACTTCGTTCATACTCTCTTACGACTTCGCTCACCCTTCCCCTCTCTCTCGCGCCGGCCGTTGAAAAGTGGTCCATTTCGCGATAACAAAGGCTATCCACCCCTCGCCATCTGTGTGAACCCGTCGCGTTGTTACACGACCAGCCTCCTTGATTAATTACTCCGTCTGCTACAAGGCACAAAGGGAACAAAGCAACTCTTCCTTGTTCAGCGCCTTGTCGTTCTTGTTCCCCCGAGATTGCGACGCCGCCGCCGCCTCCTTCACTCTTCCGAATCTCCCACACAACAAAGAGCTTTGAGCTCGACCACCCTCGTGGCTATGGATTCTTCTTCTTTCTCGAATGGTGCGAATTTTATGTTTCCCTGCTGGACCTGTTGGTCAACAACATGATGCATCATACTGACATTCTATTATCAGTGCACCCTCATGTGGAAAAGGCATTGCACAACCTGTTCAAACGTAACTGCGTCGACTGTCCTGGAACAACACCTTCTTGCCCGTCATGTTCGGGAGGCAAAGTCTGCTCACTGGTACCTCAATCTTGCGACACTTGCGCATACACAACTTGCGTCACATCGAATGATGGCAGCTCTCACCACTCCGGCCCCAACGTCGGCGCCATCGCTGGAGGAGTCATTGGCGGTATCATCGTCGTCGGCGTATTGGTCTTCTTCTTTTACTGGAAAGTAATCCGACCGCGCCGTATCAAGTTGGAGGATCAATGGGAAGAGGAGGATCAGGCCGAAGACCGCAAATCCGCTTTCAACATGCAACGCTCCGAACGCGCCTCCGTACACACCGTGCACTCTGTCGCCAACAGCATTCTCAGCCGTGCTTCCAACTTCATCCCCATCGCCTATATCCCGGGCGTTATGAACAGAGATGGCAGAGAAGAACACGTTCCCCCGGTCCCTCCAATCCCTGCCGCTCATGGCCCTCCTGTGAGCGGTGGCTCTTCAAACGGAGAAGCCCTCTTCTTCCGCCCTCAAGACCTCCGCGATTCCACATACTCGGATACTTCCTCCCTCGACAACCGCAGCACCTTCTTCGGCCGCCCCAGCATCACTCCCTCGCTCGCCCGCAGCAGTATTGCAACCTACCGCGACGATGCAGTCATCAACCCCATGCCCGCTCAAACCGTCCTTCGCGGAAAAGCAAACGTCGTCAGCGTGAAGAGTGGAAACAGCGGAACACCCACCTCCACACCTCCCAACAGCACCCCAGCCGAAGAAATTGCGAACCCGCTCAACCGCAGTGCAAGTGGCAGGAAATTGAACATCGTCATGCCTGCCTCCAGCGATTCCGTCAGACTGGGCTCTTCTGGCTCTGACTCCTCACAACAAACACTTAGCAGTGCAAGTTATGGTAAACCCACTCTTCTCACTGTGGGCGGAAAACCAAAACCCAAGGGCCGCTTTCCCGTCTCTCCCGACTCCTCCGCCACAGCAAGCCCAGCACAAACGAAACCAAACGTATCATCACCGCTTGCGTCTTCGGAAACAACGACACCGGACGCAGAATATGACGCTTCTCCCTTCGCCGATTCTGCTTCCATCTCACCACCACAAAACCCTAAACGCACACCTGGTGGTCTTTCAGCTGTGATTGAGGAAACAGCGTCGAGTAGGGGCAGCTTGCCGAAAGGAAAATTCAGACAGAGTCAGCATATGCAGCCTAGAGGGCAGAGTCCTTTTGGTGATGAGCATGAAGCTTGATGATCGAGCCTCTAAACCGCATGTTTCTTTTGCTTCTTCACTTCTTCACGACCCGCCGCTTATTCCCGATTCTTCCGACTTTTCCGACTTGTTCATGTCCTCTTTGCTTCTCTGCGCCAACTTCGAGCTGACGACGCTTCTACTCTTCCTCACGTCACACTCTACCACGACCATCGAAACCTCTTTGCTACCTTTCTTTTCTTTTTCTTTTTCTCTCGATTCATGGTTCCGGCGCATGCGAACTTGCAATCATCATCTTTACTCTTGCGCTGGACGTTCTTGTAGATGGACTTTTTTCTTTTCTCTTCTCTTTCCAAAAACTTGGGTGGGTGGCTTTTGCACTTTTGCACTATTTGTTGCTCTTGCTCTCCTATGCTTGCCTTCTAGCGTTAGTGTTTTTTCTTCTTGGTTTTTTTTTTTTTTCGAT
>ERZ794946.724-NODE-724-length-12429-cov-4.147487_pt1 | contig 12429 bp, 4 predicted proteins | sample MGYA00433072_ERZ794946 | MGnify/ENA primary metagenome ERZ794946 (study PRJEB30137, sample SAMN04331413) | food metagenome | isolation source: Y3 must sample point D1 replicate A | place: Australia: South Australia | collected 2014 ...
ACACGGGGCTCGTGCATGGCAAGCACGAATTTTACCACTAAACCACTGCGACTGTACACGTTCACGTGATATAAGAAAGATCGTCAATTCAAAATATTGTTCCTCTCAATCGCGGTCATTGACGACAGGTTGATCCATGATATGATGACCAAGATCTAGATATGGTCGAACGAGTACTCACATTCTATAGGTGACATGTAATATCTTGTATCTATGCAGAATTTAGAAAGTTCTTGCCAATCATATCATTCATTGAAAGGCTGTCATGTTCTAGAGTGATCGTTGACTGGTTTTTATGACCATGATAGCAAAAAGCATTGATTTGACCGTAGCGACAGCAGCAATAGACCCAAGGCCCGCAATCTTCTAACAACGTGTGAGTGAATATTAGTCCATGACTTGATGTATCTTAAAGGGGTGTATATCCTCTACTTCGATGCAAACAAATGTATTGAGATCTCGGACAGGGTGATACTGTAAGCCAGAAAGTCTTGGTCAGATTGGCACTGAGAATTAGAAGGAAGCAAACACATCCACCGAAGCCCATATAGCATGATATACCGAGTATACCATATCTGATAACACATATCTGTCAATGTTAGGGACCGTTTTTGAAAGGAAGGACCAATTCAAAGACATAGGATGGAAAGAGCGATTATTAGCGCGCAGGAGAGGAACGATTGACAAGGAAGGGACGATTGATATGGAATGAAAGGTAAGGCGCGACCAGGTGAACGAGAAGGTTGCGCTCTCACGTCGGGAAAGAGCGAACAAGTTCGAAGCTGCACGATTATTTGTTGGAAGACGATCTGATCACGCCAATGTTGAGCGAGGGATACGACCACAATTTGACTAGAAAGGTGCCCGCATTAGGCAAATAGTATATTCGGTAGAATGAAGAAATGAATCTTTGATAGTCAGTCGCCATACAAGCACTTATTGCTCACTAAACTCCAATTTTTCTCATATCGCTCCGCACAATGTCTTTCTTCTCGATTGTGCCGTTTTTCATGTTTTTCATTTTTTTCGTTCTTGTTCATTCATTAGATGCCGCCATTGAGCGGTGCTGCTCCCTCGGTGACTTGCTGCGCTAAAGCGGCCTGCTGAGCAGCAATCTGGTCGGCTTGATTCACAGCCGTTTGGATGATTTGTTGCTCCTCGGGGCTCAGCGTTTTGGTCAGGTCTTGGTAGAGCTGAGGTTGTTGTTGCTGGAGAACTGTAGTCTTGGTTAGTCATCCGATCCGAAAAACTCGAAAATTCAACTTACGGAAAAGTGCGTGCTTGAACATGCCATACGGCTCCACCTTATCCAAAGGAGTTTCAAGCAATGACTCCTCTTCCAACTCGTCGTCATCATCATCGTCGCCAATGGAGCTGAATTTAGAAGCCTGCTGTGAGAGGAAGTCGAGGTAAGCAGCGCTCTCATCCTTGATGTCGTCGGTCTCGCCCTCAATCTCCTCAGCGGTCCAGTCAACTTCACCCTCCCACTCATCATCCTCTTCCTCGTCGTCGTAATCACCGCCGATGCCAAAGTCGTCTTCTCGAGTTGCCTCCTCTCGGTTCTTGATGGCCGCAGGAAGGGTCTGGAAAAGACGGACAATGCCCTGGAGCAGACGAGGCCAGCCAGGCTGTACGCTGACGGGCACCTGATCTGCGGGAAGAACAATGAGGGAGGTGATAGCGGCAATCGACAACTTCTTATCGTGGACGCGGGTGAAAATGTCAATACTTGAGAACCACAAGCTGAAGAACTTATTGGTCTGGCCATTTTGCTCAAGAATGTGCAGAGCAAGGCTGGGGTTGTAGTAGAGAGCGTTGATGACAGTCTCCATCAAGTGGATGCGGTACGACTTGACCTTGACATCATCGTTGTTCAGCACAGTCATGGCGATCATGATGAACTCGGGAATGTAGTTGTCGATGTGTCCGCGGAGGGTGAGCATGAGCATCTCAGCAAGCTTGCAACCGCAGATACGCTCAACACCACCAACGGAGTCGTTCTGGAAAATGGTGCGGATCATATCCACAATAGCCTCAAGGTATTGAGGTTGGTGGATGAGAGCCTCACTACCGTAGTTAACAAAGTTCTCAAGGGCAGGGAGCATGTCCTCGAGGTAAAGCTCAGCACCTGACTTGAAAGTCCTGTGAATCAGCTCGAAAGCATTCCACATGGTAGATGAAATGGTCTTGGCAGCGAAGGTGCAGCTGTCGATGATCTCGAATACTTCGTTGTAGAGATCGTACAACTTGTGCTCCAGAGTGATGGTAATGACGGGCATGAGAATAGTCTCAAGGTGGGCCAGAACGTCGGGAGTGCTTTCCAAAGTCAGGATAAGAGTACCGATGGTCTGGAGGACACCCAGAGCGGTGATGCTCTTATCGTCCAAGAAGTCACCATATTCGTCATCACCCTCCTTGGATGAGTTGCGCTCGATCAGCTCACGAACAATACGAAGGTAAGTGTCACGAAGCTGCTCGCTCAGGGCAACGGCGAAAGGAGTAAGCTCAGCGGCGAAGACCTCAACAAAGTCCTCCATGACGTTGGCAAGAGCATCCACATCAACTTCGTTAGCCAGCTTGAGAAGCTGCTGCATGATTTGAGGAATATCGCCTTGCATGGAGATGCGAATAACGTCGTGACGGATAAGAGGCTGGAGAGCGAGCGAGGCCTCAACACGGACGGGGAGCTCAGGATCGGCCATAGACTCGAGAATGTTGCGGTAGATGACCAGGAGATTGTTGGAGTCCTTGAAGTCAAGCGCCTCGAACTTCTCGAGGGTGTCGCAGGCACGAGCACGCAGGTAACCATGGGGACTGCGGAACTCGGGGAAAACATGTCTCACAAAGAAGAACTCGACCTGGTCTGCGATAGGGCTCTTCTTGCCGAGTATGACACCGGAAAGAGTTCCAATCATGCGCAGAGCACCTTCCTTCTCTCTTGGGTTCTTTTGATCCTCAGGGGCTGCCTCGTAACGGTTAACAACGTCATTGACGTAGTTGAGAACAGAGAAAGTCTGCTTTCTGCGGGCCTTGGTCATGGTAACAAGGAAGTTTGTGGCGGCGACATCGGGGGCGGAAACCTCTTCGTAGAAGTTGAGCTTACGGTGCAGGTACTCGGAGGGGTCGGTCTCGAAAAGTTCAATGTCCTCATCAGACTGGCACAGAACAGGGAAGATCAGATGTTGGATCAGGATCTGCATGTGCGGCTTAAGGTGGTCCCACATAGTCTTGGGCTTGATGCACTCCTCCATGAATACCAAAGTGAAGCTCAAGCAGGGCTTGCTCAGCCATGTCGTCTTGCCCACCCACTTCTCGATCTGGCCAAGGTAGCCCTTGAGAATTTCAGGGGCAAAGTCCTTGATGAAGCTCTTTGCGAACTCGGCGTACTCGGCCTCGTTCTTGGCCAGGTTTGTGGGGTTTCCGTATCTGACGTACAGTCTGTTCAAGTTGACGTATGACCACTTCTTGCACTTGAACCAGTGGTTCTGTTCGCGCTCGTCCAGGTCCTCGATCATCGACTCGGCCGGAGGGTCCTTTGCAACGACGTTCAAGAAAAGAGTGCACCAGCCGACGATCTGTTGTTGCTCGCGCAAGTGGCGGGGGAGCTCGAAATAGATGGCGTGCTTGTAGGCCTTGAGAATGGTGCGCAGCATCTCTCCAGCCTCGAGGCTGGTCTCGTTGACCAGGCTGTTGGCAATGTTGAGCAACTGGGGGAATGTCATCTCCACAATCTTGTCAAAGTCTTCTCTTGTCTCGCCCATCTTGAAGCGGTAGACGCGACAGATGGCCAGCAGACACTGCAGACCGGCGAAGACGCTGCCGGCATCTTGCTGGTTCAGAAGGTTGACGGTGATGTTGAGGAAGTCGGGCCACTGCTCGGGGAAGTCGTAGTGCAGGATCTTTTGCAGGGTAGCAACGAGCTGTGCGCGGATTTGCGGCGGCGATGCGGCGAGGATAGGGACGAGACGAGCGCGGATGACCTGCTTGTCGCCTTCAGGTACGGCCTTGAATCGTGATTGGTCGTTCTCGATGGGAGCCCAGCCCTTGGTGATGCGGTTCTTGAGGTAGACGACGGCTGGCAAAGATATCAGCTACTGTTCATACTGCTCCAGATGGCAGTGAAGCTTACTGGACAGGCGCACTGCTGTGTCCTGCTCTGCCTCGAGGATGTTCAAAAGCGCCTCGCAGAAGCCGGGAGTGTCTTCGGCCTGTCCTCCGTGTCAGTGGGGTGTCTTCACGACGGGGTGATCTGGGAGAGGTACATTTCGCAAATCCAACTCTGCCTGGCGACGGGCATCAGCGTTTGCGTCCAGAGTCGCCTGGATGCGAGTCCTCAAGCCGGCGGCGTCCATGGTGGATGTGTGTGTCCGGTAAAATTCCTGATTTCCTCCGCTGAAAGTACAGAGTGAATTTGACTGGCGCCCCTCCAGAAATTAAATTGTAAATCGTCAGCCCGGTCGGCTTTGAAGATGTTCCCTTTCAATCTTGCTTCAGGGTCCGGCCGTGGGATTTTTCGATAGGAAGCCAAGACAAAAGGCAGGTGCAGTGGCAGAAAAGTCACTTTGTCCGACGGTGCCTGTTCAACACCCGCTCTCCACAACAATCAAAACACAACCCGTTGTTGAGCCTTTTGCAATTTACAGACACGCCTTTTTATTCAATCACAGCTCGTCGTTGCCTCTGAGCAAGGGGGATCTGCTACCGTCTCGTGAAATCACGACCGTCAAAACTGCCTTCCACGTGCGCCATGCGCCCATGCATCTCAGATGCCCCTCTCCTGTGTCTTGGTCATCATTGAAGGGCACAGCCAAAAGCCCCTGGCAGCTGATATCACAACCACCTATCTGCATAAGAGTAGCAAGAGAGCACTGTGTTCGTGCATCCCTTCCGTCACAAAAAGTCAAGCCGATTTAGATATCAGTCAAGTCTCGTATTCCATGGCAAATCTTTTGGTTGTTTCTCTTGGCCCGCTCTGCTTAGACTCCCTTTGCGTTAGAAATATTCACCTACTTGCGTATCAACAGGTTTTTGCACGAGTGGAAACCCTCCACATTTCTTCGACTCACCTCATCCCTGCTCGAAAAAATGTTCCACTGAATCCTAATCGCACTCTCCAGCCAAATCTTAGTTGCATAACATAGTGTCTATCGTGTGATCCCTGGAACATATCAATCGCCAACTGCAGGAGTTCTCCAGTCACACCGAGCGAACCTGCAAAGTTGGCGGGCTTGTCGAGGCCAATTAGATACAAATGCGGTACAGGTAAGTGGTTGCCTTCCGGGTCGAAGGTCTCGGCGAAGACACGCTCTTGCATGTATTGAATGACGAACTCGCAGATGTTGTCATACCGATCGTTGTCATCGTCGCTTCGATTTTCTCAGAGCGAGTGTAGTCGTGCTGCTATGGACTCTGTAAGGCCTAAGGATTTGAAAGCAGCGATTGACCGATGCTGCCTGGGACTTTTGGGGGTTGGAGGTGATTTGAGAATGCTGTCGTTGCGCAGGACTCCGTCGAAGCACATGAACATAATACGAAAGTCGCCAAAAGAGGTGTAGCAATCTTTTGGGAGGCAGAATAGGAGAAAACATATCTATATATAATTCGGACACGGAGATAAATTCACTCAGTATTCTTGTGATTGCGAATGTCATCGGTTGTTGCAAGGCTTTGCAGAGTAAATTTCAGAGAATACCTTGCGAGGCTTGCCACTGTCTTCGTTTCGGAGGGACGACTGTGTCTGCACAGAGAGGGAGGTTTCATCACAGTCTTAAGTTGTGGTACCGTGTCGCATTGATGGCGCTGTCTGATGTTTCAGTGTCCCGCGGTCGATACTGATCAATATTTAGCTGTAAGAATGCACGAAACGTTTGGTCTTCCAATAGTGTCCAGAGAAAAAGTAGAGACTTCGAGCTCTCAGTGGAACTTCTTTGCATCTTCAATAACGTTGTACGTTTTTACAACTAGCAATAATATTCCTGTTGAGATAGGGAGAGTTGACATGCGCTGGAATCGAGGGGAGCAAAAAAGTCGATGTCGTGGCCGTGTTGATTGCGTCACCGGTCGATCAAACATCCACGTCCAGCTTCAACTGACAAGCCAAACGCTTTACTACCACACAACAACTCAGCAATACCAATTTGACTTCCAGGATGGATGACCTAGCGCCTGCGTTGCAAAGGCTACACCTTGCGGATGCGCCCTCCGGAGGAATTGATGCCATCCTTGATCAGCAACGTCCGAGAAAGCGCGCACGAAGATCGCCTGACCAGATCCGCTCGAGTCTGGAGAAAGACTTTCTAGTGCCATCTACATCTTTTAGCACCCCATGGCTCGATCGTCTACAACAGAGATGGGACTGCCCTATTAATCATGAGGAACTGTTCGAATTGGCTCCCACACAAACTCGCACCATCATCAGATTTACCCGCGAAGGTCTTGAGGGACGTGTCACTGGTTACAAGGAAGTCACTGTCCCCGCCAATAGCGCCACAGCAAAGAACTCGACTTCAATTTTGAGAAAGCCCGCAAACCGTGCAGATTTTGTTCGTGGTGCCGCTGGATTCTTCCCCTTCGCTCCCGGCGGTCTGGACGCAGTCGAGGCCACCGCTGCCGCTGAGGAACAACTGCTTCTCGGCAGCCAGGCCAATGGCACTGTCAAGCAAAGTGGTTTGGACAAGGTTATCAACTTCGGAGCCGACGGAGCACTACTTGAGCTACCTCCTGGATTTGCCCGTGGCCTTGACCTGCAGAAGAAGACTCCTTCAGATCAGGCTACTGCTCAGGAAGTCGAGACCGTGCTCGAAGAGGAGCCTCAGGACCCCATGGCAGCCAATGGCGACATTGTCGATGAGGCCAAGTCCGTCGACGATGAGGAAGACGAAGGCGAGGAGGAAGAATTGGACGCCCTTCTTCCAGTTGAGTTCCCGGCACTGGCCGCCAGAGGTCAACTTGGTCTGTCAAGCAATAAGCGATCCGGTCACGAATGGGCGCACATGGTGGACGTCAATCGTCCAATGCCAAACTTCCGTGACCTGGTACCAGAGATGGCTCGTGAATGGCCTTTCGAACCAGATACTTTCCAGAAGGAGGCTATCTACCATTTGGAGAATGGCGATTCTGTCTTTGTCGCCGCTCACACTTCTGCCGGAAAAACAGTCGTTGCAGAATACGCCATTGCATTGGCAGCCAAACACATGACCAAAGCCATCTACACTTCGCCTATCAAGGCTTTGAGTAACCAGAAGTTTAGAGACTTCCGCCAAGAATTTGACGATGTTGGTATTCTGACAGGTGATGTGCAAATACGTCCGGAAGCAAGCTGTCTGATCATGACTACGGAGATTCTTCGAAGTATGCTGTACCGCGGCGCTGATATTATTCGCGACGTCGAGTTCGTCATCTTCGATGAAGTCCACTATGTGAACGATCTCGAAAGAGGTGTGGTCTGGGAAGAAGTCATCATCATGCTGCCTGAGCACGTCACTCTGATCTTGCTCTCCGCGACCGTCCCCAACACGCTAGAATTTGCCTCCTGGGTTGGCCGCACCAAGAAGAAGAACATTTATGTCATCTCTACACCCAAACGCCCTGTCCCTCTGGAGCATTATCTATGGGCTGGCAAGGAGATGTACAAAATTGTCAATGCCGACAAGCAGTTCATCGAAAAAGGTTGGAAGGATGCAAACGATGTGCTGTCTGGCAAGGACAAGATCAAGGCAGCCGAGGAGAAACAAGAAGCTGCTGCAGCTGCCGCTCGAGGCGGTGGCTCGCAGAGAGGTGGCCGTGGCCAAACGCAACGCGGTGGTCCCCAAAGAGGAGGTGCTCAGCGTGGTGGAGCTCAGCAACGCGGTCGTGGTGCACCTGCCCAGCGTGGTCAAGGTAATATCGCCCGTACTGGCCGCGGAGGCGGCAGAACAACAGCAGCTCAAGACCGCAACATCTGGGTGCATCTGATTCAGCACTTGCGTAAAGAGGATCTTCTTCCTGCATGTATCTTCGTGTTCTCGAAGAAGAGATGTGAGGAGAATGCAGAAGCTCTGTCAAATCTGGACTACTGCACAGCAACGGAGAAGAGTCAGATTCACATGATTCTGGAAAAGTCACTCGCTAGACTCAAGCCGGATGACCGTCAGCTGCCCCAGATTCGTCGTCTACGTGAGCTACTCAGTAGAGGTATTGCAGTCCACCACGGTGGTATGCTGCCAATCGTTAAAGAGTGTGTCGAGATTCTGTTTGCCAAGACCTTGGTCAAGGTTCTCTTTGCTACCGAGACCTTTGCTATGGGTCTGAATTTGCCAACCAGAACTGTTGTTTTCTCTGGCTACCGCAAGCATGACGGACGCCAGTTCCGTGATCTTTTGCCTGGCGAATACACCCAGATGGCTGGCAGAGCAGGAAGAAGAGGTCTTGATCCTGTTGGATCCGTCATTATTGTTGCACCCGGAGCCGACGAAGCACCACCTGCTGGTCGCCTGAGACAGATGATGTTGGGTGACCCGACCAAGCTTCGATCACAGTTCAGACTCACCTACAACATGATTTTGAACCTTCTCCGTGTAGAAGCACTCAAGATCGAGGAAATGATCAAGCGTAGTTTCAGTGAGAACGCAACTCAAGCATTGTTGCCCGAGCACGAACAGAAGGTCAAGCTGTCTGAAGCAGATCTCGCCAAGATCAAGAGAGAGCCTTGCGAGATTTGCGACAAAGACCTCGAAGCCTGTCACACCGCCGCCATGAGATATCAGCAGCTCACCTCTGATCTACACCTTGCTCTTCTTGGCTCACCTATTGGAAGAAGAATGCTTCACCCAAAGAGACTCGTCGTGTACAAGAGAGATGGGATCAGGACTGTCGGTGTGCTTCTCCGAGAGGGAGTTTCGAAGGGAATCGCACCTAGTTTGTCGGTCATGGAAGTGGTTCCTTCCAAGTCGAAGAGACAGAATGCCGACTTGCTGCCTTACCTTCCTCGCTACCGACGTCGCTTTACCCCATTGCCTGAAGCCCCTGAGCAAATGAAGCTTAGACTCGCAACAGTACCATACAGCGACCTTGAATGCCTAACTTCAAGCACCTTGCAATTCGATGTTACAGGCGCTTCAAGCAAGATTCCAGAAGCCATGGAGCAAGTCAAGGAGCAACTGCTGGGCGCATGTTCTAGTTGGACATCGGCCACTTGGGATGAAGCTGACTACTCTCGCATCAAGGAGATTGGAATTCGCAACATTCTGGATGAGCGCAACAAGGCGGCATATGACGCTCAGGAGAACAAGGAAAGCCTTCTTTGTGATAGCTTGGACAAGCACTTTGCCATGATGCACGACGAATGGCTCATCAAGGAGAACATCAACCAGTTGCGCGCATTGATGTCGGATCAGAACCTGCAATTGTTACCTGATTACGAGCAGCGTATCGCAGTTCTGAAGGATCTTGGGTTCGTCGACGAGAACTCTCGCGTCGAGCTCAAGGGCAAGGTCGCTTGTGAGATTCACTCTGCTGATGAACTCGTGTTGACTGAGTTGGTACTCGAAAACGTGCTTGCCGACTACGAACCAGAAGAAATCGTGGCACTGCTCTCCGCCTTCGTATTCCAAGAGAAGACCGATCAGATCCCAACTATGACGCCTGCTCTCGAGCGTGGACAGGAGACTATCATCAAGATCTCTGAGAAAGTCAACCACTACCAGACTCTTCACCAGGTCATCCTGTCTGCAGATGACTCCAACGACTTCGTGAGCAGACCTAGATTTGGACTGGTCGAGGTCATCTACGAATGGGCACGTGGCATGTCTTTCAACCGCATCACTGATCTGACGGATGTCATGGAGGGTACTATCGTGCGTGTAATCACCCGCCTGGATGAGACTTGCAGAGAGGTCAAGAACGCCGCCAGAATCATCGGTGACCCAACTCTGTTCACCAAGATGCAAACTTGTCAGGAGATGATCAAGCGTGATATCTGTGCAACAGCATCGCTGTACATGTAGAAAAGAAGAATAGCTTCGCTTTAATACTACAATTGCTCTTGACTCGCTGATTTTTGACTCCAAAATGCCGTTCTACTGTATGTGCCGTTTCATAGTGACAGGGCAAGCTTCGGGAAGTGCAGCCGAGCGCCAACTGTCAGCGCCACCACAACGGTTAACCACGAGCTCCTTCCTCGACCTTTCGTCCGTTTCTAAGCAATGTGCCACGAGAAGGTGTAACAAGCATGATGGTAGCAATTCTTTAAATAAACAGGAGCCGATTGAACAGAAACTAGGAATCAAAGAATGGTGGGCAAGACGTGATGGCGCTGCCGCAGCAATGCACAGCTTCCTCGCTGACTATTTTCTTTCCCTCGACGTTTCTACTGCGTACTGCGTAAATCAACTGCACTAGTCACCGTTGCTCGTAATCACCAGAACTCCTGGCTAGATCTACTCTTTTTCTGAAGGACCTTCAGCTCAAAAAGCCACCCAATGGGTCTCGTTCATGCGCGCCCAGGAATGAATACCCAGGGCTACAAGAATACTTCTCTCCTTTTCTCACCCCCTTTAGCAGCACCTAAGATCGAAATATATTTCTTCTAGCTCTACTGCTTGGGCATACATCACCAGGAACACTCTTTACTGACCATCAAGGTGCACCTGGGCATGGGAAAATCCCACTAAGGATCAACTCTGAAAACTTCTGGAACCACGGGTCGGGCTGTTCACGATGTCAGCTTTCACTGTATTCACAGCATCGAGCTTCGTCTCTTCGTTAGTGATATACGTGCTCCCGAACACCAATGCGACTGATCTTGATCTACTCTCGACATGGATCTGCTGTGCTCTACTTCTCACCGTTTGCCTCTCGATGCGAAGCCGTGATGTGCAGCTTCAGGATCAACGGTACGAGCTTCTGGAAACTGGTTCGCCTGGATCTGCTACCCTTCCCGTTGGCTGGAAATGGGATGGCGTTTTGCTCACAGCGCTGCCTGCTGTGATGGTAGCAGCCGGAGTGCTTACAAATACTCAGGCTTCTCAGTACTGGTTACCTGGTCTTGTTATCACTTGCTCGATTCTAACCTATCTAAACGGGTCTTCTGATGAATCTGTCTCGCTGGGTCATAAGAGCAACATCGAAATTTCTGTTGTGGAAGAGAAGCCCTTCGAGGTTTGGCATCATGTTCGTTTTGTTTATACGATGCTTCTCAGCTCCGGTGTTGCATGGATTCTCTACCTCAGCATCTACATGGAACAAGAAGCGTCGCAACCGATTCCGATTGGAGTCGCCTTCTTGGCTTGCATGGCGATGATTTATGTTACCCTCCCAAAGTCCCGAATCATGATCAAGCAGTGTTCTGAGATGACGGAGAGCTCGGGATTAGTCAACTGGCGGCCGGCGACAAAGCTATCTACTCAAGCATTTCTCATCGCAACGGTGTTGATCGCATTTGCGCCACTCGAAATACAGCAGTCTTTTACTACAGTGCTGTCAGGTGTTATGCAGGCAATACGAATCGTTTCCATGTTCTACTTGGTAGGCTTTCCAAAAAGCGCTGCAGCAGGAAAGAAGCGCTGACAAACATGTTTAGGTATCGTCTGGATCTGCGATTGTGTCTGCCACTAGTCAATTGGCAGCCCTGGGACTAGCACAAGCACTGCTCCAGCAAGACTTGAGCGCCCTCTTCGCTGCTGCTTTTGTCGCCATATCTGCGATCGCGATGTGTGTTTTGTTCATGCCGGTTTCAGAGCGCTTGCCTCTATGGGCTTCATTCTTGGTTATGTTGGCGCCAGTACTACCTTTCGCTGCCTCAATGTTGCATATCCCTGACCACACACCAAAACTGCACCCAATTGAAACATTGTATCTGGAAGGAAAACGACAACTTGAAGAGACGCTCTCGCGGCAGTCAAAAACATCCGAAGAAGCAATTGTCGAATACCGCAGGCGCTACCAACGAGAACCTCCTGCCGGATTCGATGAATGGGCGAAACTTGCTTTGCGAAAAGGTCTCGTGCTCATCGATGAGTTTGATGGCATGACGAGAGCATTCGATCCGTTCCTCAAGCTCGATCCATCCATCCTGACAAAAGTCTTAGCGGCAACACCTCGTGATTTGGATGAGTTGGTTGAGGTCAAGATAAAGAACACGGAGATCACTTGGACCACTGACAGAGGTGGCAGCTACTTTGGTGAATACTTGCACAGTTGGCTGACGGCCGATACTGAATATGCGTCAATCTTGCCGAACACCACGATCTTGATCAACACTTATGACGAGCCAAAGACTGTGATGCCGGTCAAGATGCTCGTCGACGGGATCCAAGAGGCCGATTACGAGGCCAAAATTGAAGTCGTCTCGCTAGGTCGTCAGGATCCATGGTCCAATGTCACCTTGTCTTGCGCCGAATCATCCCCAGCGAGAGGAAACACCTATTCCACCAAACAACCACTGCAATTCGT
>ERZ794946.726-NODE-726-length-12406-cov-4.410331_pt1 | contig 12406 bp, 7 predicted proteins | sample MGYA00433072_ERZ794946 | MGnify/ENA primary metagenome ERZ794946 (study PRJEB30137, sample SAMN04331413) | food metagenome | isolation source: Y3 must sample point D1 replicate A | place: Australia: South Australia | collected 2014 ...
ATGGCTGGACAACCGACCCCATCACGCGCAAACCTCTCTCTCCGCCCATCGTCTCTGACTCGAATGGAAAATTGTACAACAAAGAGTCTATTATCGAATACTTGCTGCCTTCGGACGATGCGACCACCACCAAGGCCGACGCTGAGGCCGTCCTCCAAGGCGCTGTCAAGAGTTTGAAAGACGTTGTCGAGATCAAGTTCGAAGTCGACACCAACGCCGCAAAGGACATCAAGAATCTCTGGAAGTGCCCCGTCACCGGCGACCGTCTTGGTCCTGGAGAAAAGGCCGTCTACCTCGTTCCCTGTGGCCACGCCTTCTCCGCCACTGCTATCAAGGAAGTCTCTGGAGAGCGCTGCGTTACTTGCGACCAAGAATATGCCGCCAACGATATCATCCCGATCCTGCCTACTGTCCCAACAGATATCGCTCGCCTAGTGCTGCGCGTCAAGATGTTGAAAGAGAAGGGTCTCGCACACTCCCTCAAGAAGGCAGCAAAGGAATCAAAGAAGCGCAAGAAGCGTGAAGAGGCAGACGAAGCTCCTGCCTTGATATCTGTCGACAAGAAAGAGGCCAACAACATCAACAACTCATCCACCGCCGCCTTGACAGCAAAGGTCCTTCAAGAGCAAGAAATAAAGAAGAGAAAGATGCACAACGATAACCTCAAGACGCTATTCTCCTCAAGAGATCAGAGCAAGCCGATAGGCAAGAGTGCCGACTTCATGACAAGAGGTTATGATATCCCGGCCGGCGCAAAGAGGTGAAAGCTTCCCTTGTGTCAAGGCAAGGATAAGCCCTAATCTATACCAAAAAACGCCACAATCTGGGTTGCATTGCGTCGTCTGCTGTACAATACTTTGTAAGTCGGCAGCTTCGGCCGAATTACGCCATCTCCTGCGCTTACCCCATGGGTTGCGGGTTATGCCATGTCACAGGTATCAGACAGATAAGCATCCACGAGCTCGAATATGCCGTAATGGGGAAAATGCATCCTGATGAGCCTTCGGTTATTCGAGACTCTTTATCACTCTATCGAAAAGTGCGACCTTCAGCCGGCTGGGACTTTATCACAAGGACCCTTACATAGCACTTTAGACAGTCAGCTTGCTGCATATTAAAGTGGCGTGTCTGATCAGATATCACTATATCACGAATCATGGCATCAATATCTTACACTGCCGCTTTCGGCCCCACGTATCTTCACCCACTCAAATTCCCACTCAGCGTTCATCAATTGCATTTATGATTCGTTTTTAGATTTGGATATTTACAACTAGAACCGCATGAATAAAACACAACATGTGCAGGGAATGCATCTAGAGCTTAGCAAACACAGTACCAACGATGCCTCCCATCTCGACAAGCGTACTCTTATTCTTAACCCACGCCTCCAGACCCTTGCGTCCATTCTCCACTCCTACACCACTCAATTTCCAACCTCCCACGGGCATCTCAGCAGGTGACTCTCCCCAAGTGTTCACCCAAGTGATGCCCGCCTGCAATTGCGCGACAATCTTGTGAGCGGCGTTGATATCCTGCGAAAAGACACCAGCAGCCAAACCCATAGGAGTGTCGTTTGCGCGCTTGACCACCTCGTCAACGGTATCGTAGGGCAAAATGGACATTACAGGACCGAAGATTTCTTCCTTTACGATGCGCATGTCATCAGTGCAGTTTGTGAAGATTGTGGGCTTGACCCAGAAACCATCTGCCTGGGCCTCTGTGGTGGAAGAAGGCTTGTCGAAGCCGCCGTAGATGAGTTTGGCCTTGTCGGTGTTTACGCCGTAGCGGATGTAATCGAGGACTTTTTGGTAGTGGGTCTTGCTCACCAAAGGCCCGAAGTTTGTGTTCAAGTCCATGACATCTCCTGCGCGGACGTATTCCATCTTTTCGAGAAGGCGTTTTTCGAAGGCGGGGACCATGGCTTTGGGGACGAAGACGCGGGTGCCGTTTGTGCAGACTTGACCGGTGGAGAAGAAGTTTGCCATCATTGCTCCGTCGACTGCGTTTTCGACTGGGCAGTCGGGGAGGATGATCAAAGGGGACTTGCCGCCGAGTTCCATGGTCACGTATTTCATGTTTCCGGCTGCTGAGCCGGCGACCTTCATGCCGGTGCTGACTTGGCCTGTAAAGCTGACTTTGGCAATCTTGGGGTGGGCGGTAAGGTAGGCACCCACGTCTCCAGCTCCCTGAACGACATTGAAAACGCCTGCTGGAACACCGGCCTCGGTGTAGATTTCAGCAAGAATTTGGGCGTGCAGAGGAGTGAATTCTGATGGCTTGTAGACCATGCAGTTTCCTGCTGCGAGACAAGGTGCTGATTTCCAGAGGGCGATTTGGATAGGGTAGTTCCAGGCTCCAATGCCTGCGCAGACACCCAGAGCGTTCTTGGTAGTATAGACCCAGGCATCAGGGCGGAGCTGGGTGGTCTCGCCGTTCAGACCGCCAGAGGCGACCATGTTGGCATAGTATTCCAGCACATCGGCGCCGGTGACAACATCAACAGTGCTGGTCTCTGAGAAAGGCTTTCCAGTATCGTGAGTTTCGACTTTGGCAATTTCATCATTGCGTTCTCTCAGGAGAGCAACGGCCTTCAAGAGAATACGAGATCTCTCAATTGCAGGAGTGGTAGACCATGCCTGGAAAGCAGATTGTGCAGAGGCAATAGCCCTATCAATGTCGGCATGGGAAGCGGCCTGGACTTCTCCCACAGGCTTTGCCGTAGCCGGGTCTACCGTCTGAAAAGTGGAATGCGAAGTCGCGTTCTGACGCTTGCCATCGTAGTAAAGCTGGCGGAGGGGATAAGTGGTCATGTTGATTTGTGAAGAATAAGTCCTCTTTATCTCCAATGATGGTCGTAAACAGCGGACAAGAAGAGTCCTGGTCTTGAGGTGAGGCGACAGGATTATTGGCAATACGGTTGTGAGAGACCCTGCTGATAAGGCGAACAAGTAAAACCGAGCTTGGAAAAGTTTATAGTCGAGCAAATGTGTGGGAGGATTCACGTGTGAGCTTCCAGAACGAGGATGACGGCAGAGGGAGGAACTTGTGGAGGGTTTGAGGTTTTCGGTTTTCGGGAAAGGCGGGCGTCGCAGCGTTTACAAGCCACGTCGAAAAATGCTACACTGCGAAACGTAACTCTTGCCAGCAACCACCTTTACACATGAGTAAGTAGCCGATAGGCCAAGAAGATTCATCGCGTAGGACAGATGATTTGATAGGAAGCTCGAGCTTTTTCTGGTATCGAGTTCCTTACGTGTAGCAACTGATATGGTCTAGCAATCGACGCTAAAGCCACCTTTTGTCCACTACGGTCGTTAGGGCTGGCCTGCCAAAGCCCTCTTTCTGTGAGGTGCTTGGTCTGGGCGCGCGTCTTTTGGAGAATTTTTGTATGGGCCAGCGAAAGAGGCCCTGGCACCGCCAGGTGAAACTTCACTCAACGACATGAGTCGAGGATCACTCTAGGATGCCGTTAAGATTGAGGCGTTCAAGTGACGGCTAAGAGATCCCGCAATCGCGTGAGTGGTGGGTCGTTAGACTTTCGAGTACAGATCGGAGTTACATTTGTCGAATCGTCGAGGGTCGCAGAGCGAGCTCCTTCTGAAGCTTTGCTTTATATACGGTTCACCCGCTGACAGCCGCTGACTTTTCGCTCTTTCTTTCTCTACACATCTTCTTTTCCTCGTCTTGTCCGACATTCCTTAGAGGACATAGTTAGCCATCATGACTACTGTACACCTTCCCTCAAACCCCGAGAACTACTTTGACTTTGTCATTGTGGGCGGCGGGACTGCAGGATGTGTTATTGCCAGCCGTCTCTCCGACTACCTTCCTGACAAGAAGGTCCTCTTGATTGAGGCCGGTCCTTCGGATTTCATGGACAACAGAGTCCTTCTGCTCAAGGACTGGTTGAACCTCCTTGGTGGTGAGCTCGACTACGACTACGGCACCACCGAGCAGCCCATGGGCAACTCCCACATCCGCCACTCTCGTGCAAAGGTTCTGGGTGGATGCTCTTCCCACAACACCCTCATCTCTTTCCGCCCCTTCAAGTACGACTGCGAGCGTTGGGAGGCCCAGGGCTGCAAGGGATGGAGCTTCAAGACCTTCACCCGTCTTTTGGACAACATCAGAAACTCGGTCCAGCCCGTCCACGAGAGACACCGCAACCAGCTCTGCCTGGACTGGATTGACTCTTGCTCCACTGCCATGGACATCCCCGTCATCCACGACTTCAACAAGGAGATCAAGACCAAGGGTCAACTCACACAAGGTGTCGGTTTCTTCTCCGTCTCATACAACCCCGACAACGGCCACAGAAGCAGTGCTTCCGTTGCTTACATTCACCCCATCCTCCGTGGTGACGAGAAGAGACCCAACTTGACCGTTCTGACCAACGCCTGGGTCAGCAAGATCAACGTCAAGGGTGACAAGGTCACTGGTGTCGACGTTGCTCTCCAAGATGGCTCCAAGTACACCCTCAACCCCAAGGGCGAGACCATTCTCTGCGCTGGTGCCGTCGACACTCCCCGTCTCATGCTCTTGTCCGGTCTTGGACCCAAGCAGCAGCTCGACGAGCTCAAGATTCCCGTCGTCAAGGACATCCCCGGTGTCGGCGAGAACTTGCTCGACCACCCCGAGACCATCATCATGTGGGAGTTGAACAAGCCCGTTCCTGCCAACCAGACCACCATGGACTCTGACGCCGGTATCTTCCTCCGTCGCGAGAAGACCGACAAGCACAACGGAGATGGCGATGCCGCAGACATCATGATGCACTGCTACCAAATCCCCTTCTGCCTGAACACATCTCGGTAAGTTTTGAAGCCTCCTTGACTTTTCAAGCAACTAACAGTTTTCTAGTCTCGGCTACGACACCCCCATCGATGCATTCTGCATGACCCCCAACATCCCCCGCCCACGCTCCCGCGGCCGCCTTTTCCTCACCTCGGCCGACCCCACTGTCAAGCCCGCCCTCGACTTCCGCTACTTCACCGACCCCGAAGGCTACGACGCCGACACCATCGTCGCCGGCTTCAAGGCCGCCCGCAAGATCGCCCAACAAGCCCCCTTCAAAGACTGGATCAAGCGCGAAGTCGCCCCCGGCCCCAAGTGCACCACCGATGAAGAGTTGTCCGAATACGGCAGAAGAGCCGCACACACTGTCTACCACCCTGCCGGTACCACCAAGATGGGTGATGTGAGCAAGGATGAATTCGCCGTTGTGGATCATCAGCTCAAGGTCAAGGGACTCAAGGGTGTCAGAATTGCTGACGCTGGTGTTTTCCCTGAGATGCCTACTATCAACCCCATGTTGACCGTTCTCGCCATCGGTGAGCGCGCAGCTGAGATGATCGCCGAGGCTCACGGCTGGAAGGGTATGGAGAGACAGAAGCTGTAAGCTCAGCTTTACCTCTTCAGGCAGGAGGAAGAAATGTGAAGAAAGAAAATACTATAAGCATGTTGTTGTAAATATACCACAGGGAAATATCCAAGGCGCAGGGAAGGTGTTTTGATCTTAGTTACTCGAAGATTGTAGAAATGATATGAAAAGACCTACATACACTCACTACCTGACCATTGCATGCGTATACTTTGTGGCTTGCGAGCTTGACTTGAAAGTAGAGTGAACAGACTCTCCTCTGCATGGCTACAAGAAACGTGTTGTGTCATAAGGTAGGTTATCTTCAGTCATGAAGGCAGAATCACCTGTCACTGATTGGATCGGCTTGACATATAGCGTTGTTGAGATTAACGAATTGAATAGTGATAATAGAATGTGCAAAATCAGAAACACCAAAGCTCCTCATCTCATCACGCCTCTGCATACAGATTACTACTACTCTGCTATGGCGATATGGCAGGAAGATCACTACGCGCACGCTGAGGTTCCTGCTCATAGAGCACAAATCTATTCACCCTCTCAATTTCCTTCTTGCCCAATGGGACGAGATGCAGATTTGCAGGAAGAGGTTGTTCCGTGCTGTGATCCCATCAGTCATGTTCACATGTGTTGGATTTCTCTTGGTTTTGGTGACACTTACATCAGGAATTTGACCTTCATCTCTCTGGCTTTGAGGCGGAGGTCCTCAGGAGTACGATCTCCGAGTACGTTGTTTCCCTCCTCATCGATCTTCTTGAGGATGGCGTAGGAAATACCGTAGTCTCGAATGTACCTGAGTAAAGCTCCGACCTCTGCGTCCTCCCATGGTTTGCGTGCTCTTTGTGCCCTTGGTTGAGCTCTTCTAACCGCCAATCTGGTATTCAAAGATGCTATCTGTACGGCATCCGCTTCGTCATCACCAGTTGAGCGGAAAGGTTCGATGGTCGGACCTGGGTTTCTTCGCTTGTTTGGAGTCTCCACCTCGGAGCTCCTGCGTCTGCGTGTTGATTGTGTGGGCTCTTCTTGTGTAGAATTTACAACGGCTGCAGCCGAAGGCCTTGGTCGAGGTCTGGCAACAGGGGCATCGTCCTGGGTCTGGAAAAAGTTCTCGTCATCACTCAGCCTCTCGGTTTCCTCTTCGTTCTGCAAAGCGGGATCCAGAAGGTTCTGGTTGCTTGATGGCTGTCGTGAGGTGCCAGGCAGTCGGAACCTAGTCTGTGTGGCAGGTTGGGAGTCCGTGATGTCGTCGACTATCCGTACCCCATCAGGTTGAGGGTCAATAAATCTTCTCTTCTGTCTTGCTTGCTCGTCAAGTGCGTTTGCCCTTGCCAGCTTTCCCGCTGGATCCAGTCTTGGGGCAGCTGTTGACTCAACATTGTCAATGACCTCGGCATTGGCATCAACTTGTGTAGTCGTTCGAGTCCGCTCTGGATGTGCGGCGCTCGAAATGTTTGCACTGGTGGATGGTTTAGGGCGACCTCCAAGCAGTGTAGACAATTTAGCGCGTTGCTTTGTGCTAGCAGTTCGTCAGTCTCTGTATTTGCTTCAATGTGGATGACATTCACCTCGCTACCGATGCTGGTGTGGCACGACTACTTGTAAGTTGAGTATTTCTCTCGACGCTTGGAAGTGCTTGCTCATCTGACACATCTTCATTGTCGTATGCATGTGGGTTGTCAAGACGATTTCTAATCTCTTGCTCCAAAGCAGTAACGATCTCGTCAATGCCGCCCAGTTGTTTGATGCTGTTGTCAATCTCTGAGAGGCGCAAGTTGGCCCAACGTAAGAGATGTTTCTGGAATTGCTCCCAAGGAAACATTTTTCTTAACTTGGCCAAACCGGATTCTAAGCTTGCGGATGAATCAACGAAGGGATCTTTGATATCGCTGAAGAGTGCTGTTGTGATCTCGCCAGCGCGTCTGATAATCATTCCGGCGTACTCTTCAGTCCCAAGAGTATGTGGGTCGAGGAGCTCCCACCCTTTGGCGTAGCGATTATGGGATAGAGCATGATTGAGCATTTGATGCTCACTCGCATCGTCGCCATAGTCATCGTCGTTGTCGTCAAAATCAAGCATAGCGTTGCGGATCATGAATGCGGCAGCAGACTGGGTCATGTTGGCCTGAAGATTACCGACAAGCACCTGAGTTCTGAGCTCAAGAGCGAATTCGAAAGTATCCGGGATGAGATTGCTGTGACCAGGCATGGTTCTGCCTCCAGGAGTAACGAACTTAAGTGCGAAGGGCGAGGAAAAGATTTGCTCTGCACCCATCAGAGCGTCGATAGTGTCATGGTCAGCAGACCCAGTCATGACAGTGTGTACGAGGATGGCTAGATTCGCTTTGTAGATCACATCGTCTGGTCTCCAGGGCTTGGATGCTTTTGGTAATGGCTGGGTGTGTTTCTTTCTCAGCAAGCTTCGGAGAATAGTTTCGGGCTTCAAATACTCCCCACTACTTGTGAAGACTGATTGGAGAACTTGAAGGTCAGCCCAGCAATTCTTTACCTTTTGTCTTTCTCTTGAGTCGGGATTTTGGAACTGACGAATGAGCGATTTCAGTTCGTCTGCTCGTCCGGAAGGGTTTCTGAATTGGGCAAGGAGTTTTCTGGCTTGGGAGTTGAGGTCCTCGAGGTTTGATTCCATATTTTCGGGGTCGAGGAGCTGAAGTTCAGTCTGCGAAAAAGTGTCGTAACGCGGTCCAGTGGATTGAGATAGTCCGCCAGTTGATTGTTGGTCCACATCGCCATCATCATCGCCGTCAACGTTATCCTCAACCTCACTATCGTCTTCAGGCAGAGGCTGGAGCTCTAAAACCTCATATCAGTCGACAGCTCACATAGGTCAAGAATGTCAGGGTTTCCAATATCCAGTGAATGCCGCGTCCTGAGTGCACAAGCTTGACTTACGTTGCTGGGGTTTACGGGCATTGGGAGCACGACGTGGCGCTTGCGGGTCAGGTTCGCGACTTTGACTTCTCGTTCGCGCCATCTCAAAAGCTCAGAAAATAGCGATTTAGTGGTTTGTGGTAGATGTGTTCTGGTGCAAGAAAGACGGCTACAGGCAACAACGACGCGTCGCGTTTTGGGTTTTCTCCAGCTCGCGCAACACGTGACTTACGGTATTTCACTCCAACTCTACCCATGAATTCGAGTCAAATTCGCATGGTAAGTTGAGGTATAAACTGAGGTTTGAGAGTACACTCAATATCATTATATCAACAAATAGTAGTGATGCACCTCCGCAAAAACAAGGGAGGTGGGCGTTAGGGTTAGGGTTAGGGCCAAGATCAAGGTCAAGATTCTGTCCAACGCGTTGTTCAAACAAAGTGCATGCCACCACCAACGCAATGTGGCTTTGCTTGAGATGGCTGTGTTTGCTAGCAGCTCTAAACCGCCAGCTTTGCCGCGAGACTTGTTTATCAACGACTCAAGCGATGTTAGTCTTTGTGAGCTTGTCGGTCCAAGATGTTTCGTTGTTATATTGTTGGGATACGAAGTCGACCAAGCACTGGAAAGCATAAATATTGAAGGCGCTCAGTAGCTGTCACCTTTGCATCAAGCAATCGGGGTTTCTTAGATAGACAATCATACAGGGCCCGCAATTGAACGAAACAAGTTTGTGACGCGTATGTCTGATGAGCTGTCACAAGTTCCCAAGAGAGACTTACGAAGCTTGGCAATACTAGTTGGTAGAAAGGAGGCGTGGACCGCTCCAGATATATCCGTCCTGAAGCATTGAGTTGTTCATCCCTGAAAAAACAGTCGTGCGCCTCGAGTCTCCCTTTTCTTCTGTGTCCTTTCTGTTCTTTTACTTTACCGTCTTCTATATTGTCTATCTTCTACATTTTCCACATTGGACTTCATCAACGTTGCAGCCTCGAGTACTGCAAGAACGGGAGTAAACTTAGGCTAAAGCTGTTTTCGTCAGCAGCCCACCGATATCTACGGCGCATACAAACACGATCCGGACTTTCTGACGGACATTCGCCAATATGAGAATACGATCGCCCCCTTCGACTGTCTTGCTCCTGCTTCTACCCGCCCTCGTTTCTTCGGCAGCTCTTGAGCCCAAAGCGCAAGATGGTGTGCTCGTAGCCAAAGCACCTGTCGCCGGCGCAGTCAAGGACTATACCGCTATCACCACCTCGAGCTCACGTGCACCCACTCAAAAACCTGTTGTTGGTACCAAGGATGCGCCCGTTGACGGTCTGGACGGAAAGCCCCATGCTGGACCTTTTGTCGACATCACCCCCGAGGACAAGAAGAAGCCTGTAGCGGTCGCTGAGGATCTTGTGAAGCCTCTACCCACATCTCTATCGAAGTTGAAGGGAGCCGACGCCAAACAATTCGATGCTATTCCGGAGAAGAACGACGGAGTCATGGATGACGTGAACCGCCTGGCCCCGAAGGAAGGCACTACTGGCACTGAGGGAGGCGTTACTGAGAGAAACAAGAAAGATAAGGCAGTGCAAGGTCAAACCGGGGAGAAGGCTGAGAAGAAGCCCGAAACACCCAAGGAAGCCCCTCCGCTTCCTCACAGCGAGCAGGAGCGCATGGACAAGGATTCACCAGAGAAAGTCAAGGATGCGATCAACCCTGTTGGAAAGCCCAAGGGAGCTCAAGGACTTGAGGTATGATATGGTCCTAATCGTGCTTTGCGTGCACGACTGACGAGACTTGACAGAAACCCGCCGACCTGCCCGATAAGCCTCACGAGATCCCAGCCCCTGCGCCCAAAAAAGCCGCAGATTTGGACACAAAAGAGAAGGACGCTTTGGCACACGCAGCAGCTTTGGAAGCCGCTGGATCCTCAGGATCATTAAGTCACACCGTGGGCTCCACCCTCAAAGAAACACTCCCTTACACCGAAGGCAAGCAGGTGACACCTGGTCTTGCAGATGGAACTGAGGGCATTATTCAGCCTTTCCACTCGTTCGTTCTCGCATTCACCATGATCATTTTCTCAGAAATTGGCGACAAGACTTTCTTGGTCGCTGCACTCATGGCCATGCGTCATCCTCAGCTTGTCGTCTTCTCTGGCGCATTCTCCGCTCTCATCGCCATGACAGTGCTCTCTGCAGTCCTCGGTCACGCCGTACCAACTCTTCTTCCCAAGCACCTGACCGCATGGCTCGCAGCAGGTTTGTTCCTCATCTTCGGCGGTAAGCTGCTGCGTGAAGGTCTTGAGATGGACAAGGACGCTGGTGTTGGCGAAGAAATGCAAGAGGTTGAAGCCGAACTCGAAGAGAAGGAGCACCTTGCACGCAAGGAGGGCCGTAGACGCTCATCAGTCTCGCCATACGTGCTCGAGGCTGGTCGTGGCAGAAGATCTGGCTCGCGCAGTGCTCACAAGCTGCCTGCACGAGCACAGTCGCCTTCATCCGACTCTTCCAGGTCACCCTCTCCTTCTGGCCGTGGAGCAAAGGCATCTGTCAGCAACGCACTTGGCGGACTCAACAACCTTCTCGGTCTCCTTCTTTCTCCTGCATGGGTGCAAACATTTGTGATGACTTTCCTCGGTGAATGGGGTGACAGATCTCAGATCGCTACCATTGCCATGGCTGCTGGACAAGATTACTGGTGGGTGACAGGTGGTGCCATTGCAGGCCACTGTATTTGCACTGGTATCGCGGTCATTGGTGGACGTGCTCTGGCCGGCAAAGTCAGCTTGAGAGTTGGTAAGTACAACCCTTCTGCTACGAGGTATATTGATTCAAAGCTAACACAGGACAGTCACTCTTGGCGGAGCAATCGCTTTCCTTGTTTTCGGTGTCATTTACTTCTTCGAGGCTTTGTACGACTAGACGACATGTATACCAGTCGACAGCAGTTCGCAAGGGGGCAGTGTTGGAATCATTTTCTGGTCTGCATAGCATAAAAAGGATACGGACACACAGAGGTTTCGTGTAAGGGGAAAAGTGATACACAATAGTACTTAATGAACATCATCTCTTATCGGAACATAATACTCAGGAGCAAAGCATCGTACTCAGCACCCTCCTCCCATTCGGCAGCACACGAGATGTTGCCGAATTGGACGACTGAAGATGGGAGATTTTTGTGGAAATTGAACTGAAGCCTCGGCCAACTCGGCCCCGGACAACAGGGTCCGGTCGACTTGTTCGGCCCCGCAGGCAGTTTGGTAGTGGGGACACGGACTGCTGTCTAATATTATGTGAGCAAGACAATCGAACCATTATTGTCCCAAGTCTTTCCTTCTGCCCCTTTTAGAGACTCTTCTTGTTCTTCTACACATTGTTCAGCTTCCACACTTGCCCAAAAATACCGAAACATCCGAAACAAAGCTTCTAATCGCAGCTTCCCTCATCGACTCAACATTTTGTTGCGCTGTCGTGTGCCCCTCCTCGAACGCTCCTTCCTCACAAGATGGCAGACCGACAACCGCCGCTCAAGCGCCGGCGAGTTTCGAGCTCGGCCGAAGACATGCAACACAGTATCGTCGACCCAGGCACCATCAAAATCAACGTCAGCGGAGCCTACATAATCGACAATGGCGAGGCCCAATCACCATCCAGCGAAAGCGGAACCGAAGACCAAGGCTACGAGCATGATCGCCGCGACATCCGCCTACCAAACCACACTTCCGTTGTCAGCCATGTAGCTGCGGACATCGGCGGCTCACTTGCCAAAGTCGTTTACTTCTCGCGTGAGCCCGGAGCGAAAGAGCCTGGAGGCCGTCTACACTTTTTGCGCTTCGAGACGGAGAAGATCGACACGTGTATCGAGTTCATGCGCGAATTGACAAAGAAGCAAAAGAGAGCCAATGGCGGGAAACAATCAGAGCTATGCGTCATGGCCACAGGTGGTGGTGCCTTCAAGTACTACGATCGCATAAAGGAGAGATTGGGTGTCGATGTCATGAGAGAGGATGAGATGGAGTGTTTAATTCAAGGATTGGACTTCTTCATCACTGAGATCCCGAATGAGGTCTTCACCTATCATGACGAGGATCAGGAGAACCTTATACACTACACCGACGCTCGCGCTGATGTGTATCCGTAC
>ERZ794946.730-NODE-730-length-12334-cov-4.181611_pt1 | contig 12334 bp, 9 predicted proteins | sample MGYA00433072_ERZ794946 | MGnify/ENA primary metagenome ERZ794946 (study PRJEB30137, sample SAMN04331413) | food metagenome | isolation source: Y3 must sample point D1 replicate A | place: Australia: South Australia | collected 2014 ...
TGTTGGAGTTAGTGTTCCAGATACTCGGGATAGGATCGATGTCATGGAGACAAAGTCAATGCGCGACACAGCCTGTCAGACTGGGGATCATTTCGAGTCAAGTCCATCGTCTTGTTCCAGGCAATTCCATTGTTCACAAAAGCCTCGTGCAACAAGCAGTCATAGCAAGACTTCCAAGGCAAGAGCGAATATCTTGAGGCCTCGGTGCCCCTTCTTCAATTGTGGAGCTCCTCCTTGACATAATGCCAAGGAAGGAAGTAAGGCAGTTGGTGGAAGAACGTTGCCCGCATGCTCTTGCCTGTTTTGAGGATATTCTCGAGTGCCAAGGTTAAACCTCGGCGGCGGTTGAAAGTCGCAGGAGTGTTGCCTTCCGTTCTCATGCATCTTCCAAACAGCAAAATTACCAAGAGCTGCCAGCTCAAACCGCACCTCCGTGATCAAAATGGGGAAAGATGGTGTTAAAGCAGAAAGTTGTGAAGCATCTCATATACGCGTAGGTGAACTCCAACAAAAATATATACAATGAGTCCACCCAATCCCACCGTCATCATCTCCACGTGTCAAAATATCGTGAAATCCATCATCGAATATGCCATCAGACATTTCCACTACAATACATCAGAGCCATAGCTCCAATTCAGCTTCCAGCACGTCTCCTTGCTGACAGCGTTCCGACATCTTCCAAGCGAATGAAAGCGAGTGCTTAGTCCAGGCTGATACGGCCATCGTGACCCTCGGCGGCGTCCAAGGCATCGGCGACTGCAGAACCCTCGCCCTCGAACATGAAAGCATCGTAGATACCAGCTCCGGCGATAGCGCCAAAGATGGGAACGAAGAGAGGGACAACAAAGTAGAAGCCCTTGGCAGAGAAGACCTCGCGGCCGTAGACAATGGCAGAGAAAAGACGAGGACCAAAGTCGCGAGCAGGGTTGACGGCCTATGAGTTATGTTAGTAAACGATATATTAACATCTGATCTGCAGAATACTCACGTAACCAGTCTGCCATCCCATAGAAGCACCAATAGCGACCATCAATGCAAACATCATGAACTGAGGAGCCTTGAGACCCTCGTTCTTGGGATCGGCAACAGCAGAAGCACCAAAGGCGAGAAGAGAAGCACCGAGGAACTCAGTGACGGCAGCCTCCCAGTTGGAACCGAAGTGGGCAGCAGGGTAGGTGGCGAAGATACCAGCAGAGTGGTGACCTTGAGGCGACAAGATAGAACCACCAGGAACAGTAAACTCAGGGTCCCAAGCCTTGATGGCAGATCTGTACTGCAAGTATACCAAAGCAGCACCAACGAAGGCACCGAGGAACTGAGCGACCACCTTTCCAGGAAGTTGAGCCCATTGTTGCTTGGTAGGGCGGATAATGGCAGAGGCGAGAGTGATGGCAGGGTTCACGGCGGCGCCGACATAGCAGGAGAGAGCGACAGCAGATGCCCAGGCCAAGTTGACGGAAAGGAAGTTGGCGTAGTAAAAGTCTGTAAGAACAGCTTGGGCAACAACACCGTCACCGATAAGAATGAGCAGAAGAGTGCCAATGAATTCCGCGAGATAAGGGCGAAGACCGCTACGGTGCAGGCTGGCTGGAATACGGACGGCCATGATGTGGTATAGGTTCCTGAAAGAGGGTCGTAAAGTCGTGATTGAAGTACTGGAAAGACTGTTGTTTCCAAAAACTCGAGGCCTATGCTCTTATATACACTATGTCTCCGCGCGACGTCGTCGCTGCTGCTGCTGCGTTGGGGAGCCCTGATTCCAAGCTCGGTCCAAGCATTGTTTTCTTCTCACCCGCGACTCGGCGCGCTGGGCGTGAGTCGCGAATGATGATCGTCGTCGTTCACCGTTCGTTTCACCATCCTGACAGTGTGAAGAATCCACAAGGCGACCAAAGAAAAACTTCGAGAACGGCGGTGAGGTCGGGCCTTTTGAGAGTACGAAGTTCCGTGTTGAGGCTCCCCGGAACGGTGTCAACTTTATCGCACAAGACCCTGCAAGACGTCAACATCGACAAAAGCATCACGAAGCTGATTCAAATTCTTCTGGCAACACATTTGAATGTCTCGAAGTTATGTTTAGGGGTTTGAACATTATGGTATAGTTTGATTCAAGAAGATGAAACAGAACGCCTAAGGCGTCACAATCCCACCCCCAGCTCGTGTGCAGACCCTGTCAGGCCGCAACACTTTCGAGCCCAATTCATTTCATTTCCAAAACGTGCCAACAAAAAGATATATCCATGGTCGTCGTCAACTTCATCAAGGTAGTGAGCATAATTCCACACCGCCTCGGGGTTTTTAGTATGTCGTCAAAGCAGGGCTGCCAGCGCAAGCGGGTTGCGAGAACTTGGTCTCAACGTAGACCTTCTGCATGCCATCCTCCTTCTTATCGAACTTGTAGTAGACCTTGTCGAGGTCCTCCATGCGAACACGGTGAGTAACCATCTTCAGAGGGTCGATCTTGCCTTCTTGGATCATCTTAAGAAGCTTCTCCCAGTAGAGGTGGACAGGTGCCTGTCCGTTGCCGATCAAGCGGATACCGCGCTCCATCAACGAGCCAATGTTGAAGTGGTTGGTCTGTGGTAGAGTTAGTCTCACGTTAATATATGACAAGGATGAGGGTGACTTACGTAGCCGACGTAGACTCCAGTGATACCGCAACGGCCGTAGTTCTTGACACTCTCAATCATCTCGTTGATAATCTCGGGAGTGTCGGTTTCGAGACCGGCCATGAGTTCGATGGTGTGAGCCCAGCTCTTGGGGTATTCTCCAGCAACACATTCCAAAGCGACATCGGGACCACCATGCTCCATCTTCTTGAGAGTGCTGACAACAGTCTCACCCTTGGGGAGGTTGGAGAAGTCGATGGTCTCGATGTTGGGGTACTTGGACTTGCAGTAGTCGAGACGCCAGTTCTGGTCGATGACAATGACGCGCTTTGCACCGTTCATGAAGGAGAAGTCAATACACATCTGACCGATGGGACCGGCTCCCCAGATGGCAACGACGTCACCCTCCTTGACACCAGTGTCAACGACACAGTTCCAGCTGGTGCTGACAACATCGGACAAGTAGAGACCCTTCTCATCAGGGACATCGTCGGGAAGGTGAAGCAGATTGACATCGCCGCAAGGCACACGGGTGTACTCGGCCTGGCCACCAGCGAAACCACCAGTGAAGTGAGAGTAGCCGAACATACCGGCAGTGCGACCACCGTACATGGCATTCTCGATGGTGTTGGAATTTGTCTTCTCGCACTGGGACGACAGCTTCTTCTTGCAGTACATGCACTGTGCAACAATGTCAGTATGGTGTGGTTCCATAGGAGGAAACAACTTTGACTTACGTCTCCGCAGGCAATCTGGAAAGAGGCAACCACGCGGTCACCGACCTTGTGGTTCTTGACTTCCGAACCGACCTGGTCGATGATACCGCAGAACTCGTGACCGAGGATGTCACCCTTCTCAAGCTCGACAACTGAGCCGTGTAGCAGGTGGAGGTCCGAACCGCAGACAGTGCTGCCAGTGATCTTGAGGATGACATCGCGAGGCTCGATGAGCTTGGGCTTGGGGCACTCGATGACCTTGACTGTGTTCTTGCCCTCCCAGGTCAAAGCCTTCATGGTCTCATTCGGGTCGCCGTACTTTTCTCTGTCGTTTCCAGGGTTGGTGACGTCTTGGGCAGTGATAGCGTTGTCGCCGTGACCAATAGCCCTCTCGGCCAATGCTGCTGCTTGTGTTACTGCGGCCATTTTGTAGGTGTTCTTTGTGTTGTAGTAATGGAACAAGAAAACAAAGTGAGATGGACCCGGACTTCAACTGCGGCAGTCATGCATATTTGAGCTCTTCGCTCCTGCCTACGTCAGGTCGGTTGCATCGCCTCGACGTCACCATTCTTTAATCATCCGTACTGGTGCGGCTGGTATCCATGTTTCGCGTCTCGTGTCGACAGATCGCTGCGCCCAATTACATTGCTTTGAAGCGCTCTTAATCTATATCCACAACTGCCGAACGATTGACCTTCCCAAAGCTGGATGGCTTTCTAACTTCACGATGGAACTGTGGACAGAGGCTCTCCGAAAAACCTTGGATGACAGCTCGAGCCTCAGAGCTGTGACATCATCAAGAATAATCCCCTAACCCCGTGCGGGGCAGCTCGTGGGAAAGTGGGGCTTCTACATTGCGGGACTTGTCACTTGTCAAACAAAACAGCATCGTGGAGTTACTGGGGTGACATCTGGATTGAAGATGAAGTAGAATCTGCTGGTCGATAATGCTACGTGACTAATCAGACAGACATAACAAGCAGTGTGGTATCTCATAAACTCATAACAAAACAGCAGGGTCTTTCCGTAGACTTTTGACTTCGCCGAGTCTTGCCGGTCAAACGCCGAATGGAAACAGAATCTTCGGACTGCGAACAAATATTGTCATATAGACATGATGAGATATGTGGAAACCAGGTCTTTCAGTGTTTGTAAGCAGAGCGGCATATAATCTGCCAACTGATCAAGCATCATTGGTTGGTCGCTTCTTCTTCTTAAACAGAGGCAGCCGACGGGAGGTCGAGACGAGTTTGTTCATCTCCTGAACACTTTGCTGGGTCATCATGTACGACATCTTCGCTTGTTCGGCAGCTTGCATAGCAGCGTACATGTTCCTCTCGGCCTCCACAGCACTGGTGACAGTGTCAAGCATGACTTGAGCAAAAGATGTCATGCGCTCCTTTCGAACAAGATCGTCTTCCTTAAATGCCTCTTGACGAAGAGTGAGTCCCATTTCCATGAGTGCTACAGTGTCACGTTTCTCCTTCTCGGCGTCGGCTTCTTGACGAGCGTCCGTAGCGGAGACCTTACTCTTAGAGGCCTTGCGGCGGAGCGACGGCTTCTCTTCTTCAGAAGTGACAGAATCCTTCTTCGGAGCAGCATCTTTGACCGTCGATTTTCTTCTAGGTCTCGGCAGGATAGAGTGCTCCTTTGATGTCTCACCGTTCGAAGAATGGACTTCTTCAGTCGCAGTCTTCTTAACCAAAATGCTTTTTGTTGTGGACTTTCTCCTGGATTCTGGAAGAGAAGGGACAGAAGGGACAACAGGCACAGCAGGCACGGCAGGCACATCAGGGATGTCCTCAGGCTCCATCGACACTGACTTTCGGCTTCCGATAGAGAACCTCCTGCCATTGGATCCCGGGGTCGGAGGTACATCGCGCTTTCCAGAGAACAATCCTTTGAGGTTGTTCAACACTGATTTGCCCTTGGACTCACTTCTTGGACGAGTCAATGGTGTAGAAGAACCATCGCGAGCTGCTTCAGTGGGCTGAAAAGTCTGCCGAGCGGCCTTGATGTTTCCTATCGACGTTCTCTTGTTTGCACTGGCGGTTGTGCTGTCATGGTCCTTCAAACTGGGTGTAGCCTGACGTGGGGGCTGGCCACTCAAGCCAGGGCGGGCCGTAGGTGTCACACTGCGTGTGTTCGATGAAGCTCCTGTGCCGGGCTGTGATGAACGCGGGATACCTGATGTGGGCGTTGATCGACCACTCTGAGAGGCTCCACGAGATGCAGACACTGGAGTCTGTCGGCCAGAGGGAGAAATACGACCTTTGTCAGAGCTTGGAGTCGGGGTCAACCTTGCAGATTGGGAGGCACGACGAGTGCTCGCATTTGGGACCAATCCAGTCGCGTTATTGCGGCGAGCCTCGGACGGCGTGGCAGCAGAGTTTTTGCGTGCCTCTGTGGGAAGCATGTATGACGGCAGACGTTCATCCTGTGGACGTACATTGCCTTGGTCGTTAGCTTTGAGAGTATCTTTGGGAACCTCCTTGGGCAGTTTGGCCATACTAAGGCGTGTCTTGATTGACTTTGGAGGAGCATTCGAGAATTGGTGTTGCTTGGCAGGAGTTCCTTCAAGAATGGATAGTGTCGTGTTGATGTCCTTCTCTCTATTTTCAAGCACTCTTGCGCTGTCGATAGTAGTATGCACAGGCTCAGCCTGTCTTTTGCCACCTTCGTTTTGGAGATCTGTGGTAGTCTCGGTGGTCGACTCCTCGCTCTCTTCTGAGATCCTCGAGAATGCTTGAGGTCGTACGGAAGGCGAGCTCTGCACCGTTGGCGAATCCTGTCCTGAATCGACAAGATTGAAACCAAAATCTGCAGGCCAAGAAACATGGAAACCATTTTCACTCGGGGAGGGCAAATCGAACTCGGCATCCACTGGAGTTGTGAGGTTTGCCTGAGAGACGAAAGCAGGAGCGCGTGCTCCATCTGTCCCGAGGAGTAGGTGATCGGCATCCTCAGAAATACTCAGAGTCGAACCAACAAAAGAGCTGGACAGTAGGCTACCAGAGATCTTCTTCACTCTCGAGTACTCGAACACATCATCAGCAGAAGCTTTCTCGCCAAAGACCAATTTGATTGGGCTTAGCTTGATCTGCTCCGTGGGCGATGAAACACTTGGTGGTAGATCGCGTAAAGCCAGATGTTGTTTGATTGGTGAAGAGTGCTTGATAGTGTTGGCTCTACGTCTGGATGAGCGAGCACCTTGATCTAGCGCAGCAAAGTCTGTCGAGTTGCCCAAACGTCTGCCTGCAAACGTCAACATGTCGTTGGTGACTGGAGACTTTGTAGCTGAAACGAGCGGACTGCGTGTTGTGGCAGGTGTCCGCGTGGGTGACTTAGATGCAGAGTAGGTGGGAGACTGTGGAACAGGCGTGCAGGTGATGCTTGCTGGCGATCTCTCTGCTTGTTGCGCTCTAGGCCGAGAGAAACTGTGAGCAGCAGGGAGATATTTGTGTTCCTGACTCTCACCGGAAGAGGAGTCCGCCGCGGATATACCTAGACCCACGTCGCCAAGCTTAGGCTCGGGCGTACGCAGAGATGAAGATCTCGGTGGACGGCACTCAATCAAATCTGCGTCAGTGACTGATAGAACAGGCCGTTCGCTCTTTGTTGTAAACGAAAGCGTGGGCGGGGAAACGGCTGGGGCAACGTGCGATGAGTTGAGATTAGTGGACAGCTGGCCGAGGATCGGCGACACAATGGCAGGGCTGCTATGTACGGATGAGCGTGGAAGCTTGCTGGACGATGTGAGCCTTCTGTTGGGCGTCCTGCTAAGTGCTGCGCTTCCACGACGCGACATGGGACGTTCTGGGGAAGAAGCAGGCCATTCTTCTTCCTGTGGTGTTCCAGGGGCCTTGATCAGGGGCCGTTCAGCCGCGTCGATGATACCGCGCGAATGTCTTGTGGGGCTCATCGAGTTGGCGAAGGTAGCAACCGGACGAGACGGCAGTGGTTTCTCAATAGACAGAGCTCTGTTACGATTCGCGGCCCTGAGCTCAGCGTATTCGCTCTGCGCTTCCACATTCTCCTGGATTGGCGAGCTTGGTCTGCTTTGACGAAACGATCTCCGTGTATTCATAGTGGGCGATTTGGGCTGTCGAGAACTCAAAGCGTCTAGCACAGGCGTTGGTGATGGTCGACGCAGAGACTGACGGCGCGAGAAGGATGAGTTCAGGCTGTCGTTTGATGTGAAGGTATGGAGGCGTCCACGACCGGGCGTTGTTGAACCCGTTCGTGGATTGACCGGCAGTGGGATTGGGGAAGGTGATGGTGACCTTGACCGAGCGACTGATGATTTGGTGGGTGCTAGCAGACGAGAAAGATTTGATGCGGGCGGTACGTTCTCGGCGTTGCTGCTGCAATTTCTGGGTTCAGAGCCGACTATTGGGATGCGACTCTGCCTATTGGCACTGCGCTCGGCGAGAGGTGCCATGCTGGAGGTCGACCAAGTACTGTCTCGTTGAGGACCCGGCTTCGTTTCGATTGTCTTCCAAGCAGAGGGTCTTTTCGCTGTTGCAGATCCGATCCAGCAGAACTCAGATTGGTATTTACAAGATTAGTTATTAGTAGTCGTGGTCGGTCGTGTATCAAAGTCCGGATATTAAAAGAGTGACATGGAGTTCGTTAGACCACAAGGGACAGGGTCGGTGACAAGGAGAGACTTGAGAAGGGAAGTGCGAAGCCTGCAGGAGGTAAGTCATTCTTTCTATCTGTATATTATCCCTGTGCTACCGACAAGAGGCAGCCACGGTGACCAGCTCAACGTCGAACGCCGTCGTTCCTTCCGTGTCGTTGCTGTGTTTGTATCGAAACAGGAAGACTGGAGATTGGCTCGAAAGATGACCGTTGATAGGCTGCAACGTTCGCTTGCTCTTTTGCACCCAAGAGACTACATCTCAAACGGTCTGTGAGTACATGAGAGTACAAGATAACTCACAAGGTTTGAATATCTTTATATAGTCGTCGAGAAAGGCTTTGCCGAAAGTCAAAAGTCGCTCACTGCCGTACAACGATGAGAAGCGGATAGCATTTATTGTCGACTTCTCCGCCTTGAGTGCTTATACATGGGTCTTTGCACATGGCCCACTTATCACAAGTGCTTTCCGAAGTCAGCTCTACGAGCCCGTAAGAGAATAACTCGAGAAGCTCGCACTAGTTTTGCAATAGAAATTGTGATTCGGTGAGCTCTGATGGGGTTCGCGCTCATGCATCTGTTTTGTGTCGTTCTGCGATCATCTATGACAATTTCGAGTATTGCCCTTCGAGACCCGAGTTGAAAACGCCCTCATAGAACCGATGTCACCGATGATTCTCTGCAGAACTAGATTGCGCCTCTCACTCATACGAAAGGCAGCCATGAGTCGTGGTTTGGCCCTTGTAGAGAACGACGGAGAAGGGAAATGAGTAGCGGAGGTGTCCAACCGGTGCTGCTCTCAGGAGAAGGAAGGAACGGCATCGGCACAAGGACGCGCCGACCGGAAGACGGAAACGGTAGGGAGACCCACAGAATGTGCAATGCCTCAGGTTGGAATTTGCAAGACGAAGTGAGTATCACCTAAACTATAGACAGTATCTTCGCACAAGTAGAACACGCACGCCTGGCTTCTCAACAAGCGCAACACTTTCGTGCGCTTCAGTGATATTCGTGAATTGGTCAGCAAGAGCGAAGGTTGGAGAAGTACGGGGGTAGTTTGGTACCGGCCCGGAGCTATGACCAAGCTTCATTTTCACAATGTTTTGTTTGACAGCTTCGAGAAGGCTCGGACGCTGGCGGCCCCTTGAGAACACTGTGTTGTCCTCATTTCCAGAAAAAAAGATCACCCTTCTTCTTTTCTCACAAACACCGGCATCATGGAGGGAGATAGCTATATCGAACGCAAGATTGACTTCGTTACGGGTCATACTGGAAGTAACGTATGGGATATCACTCAGGTGACAATGGTGGCTCCGGTAAGTTGCAATCCTTCATCTTCAGCCGCATGTAATAGGCAAAACGTTGATGGTGATATCTAACTGGTGATAACAGGCTGCGGCGTTGCTCTGGGCTGTTCTCCAAACTCGCCAGAGATTTTTCGACCCCTACACGCCAGCATCATACCTGACTGATTTCTTGCTTCAAGTCGGAGCAATTCTATTCGCCGTCACGGCGTATGCTGATAACCCTACTGTCTTGATCGGACTTCTCCTAGTTCCTGCAATTGGTACTGTGGTCAATGGCGACAACATCGACCACAGGTTTACCAAGCCTGCAAAGCCTCCGGTCAAGGAGGAAGCCACTGGACCTGTTGAGCCTGTCGATTTGGTTCCCATCAAGCCTTTCATCACCACCTACAGGGGTGCTATGATGATCATCACCTGTATTTCTATTTTGGCTGTTGACTTCCCCGTCTTCCCTCGCAGATTCGCCAAGGTTGAGAACTGGGGTGTTTCTTTGATGGATCTTGGTGTCGGTTCTTTCGTTTTTGGTGCCGGCATGGTCTACGCGCGTCAGGCGCTCAAGGAAGAAGACGAAGATGCACCCAAGGTCAGCTTCGCGAACCGCATGAACTCTGCAGTCATGCACTCTCTGCCTATGCTTGCTCTTGGGTTCCTTCGCCTCTGGACTGTCAAGGGACTTGAGTATCAAGAGCACGTCACCGAGTACGGCGTTCACTGGAACTTCTTCTTCACTCTCGGACTTTTGCCTCTCTTTGTCACTATCCTCCAGCCTCTCATCAAGTACATTCCCTCTTACAGCGCTCTGGGCTTTGCGCTCCTCATTCCTTATGAGATGTTGTTCACATACTCGGATATTGGATTCTACATGTTCATGGCTCCCAGAGACGACTTCATCTCCGCAAACAGAGAGGGTATTTTCTCATTCCTCGGCTACTTGGCTATCTTTATTGTCGGACAGGGCATTGGTATGGAGGCACTTCGCCGTGATGTCAACGCTGTTTCACCCATGACACACAACGACGAGTGGGTTGCTGAGATGCTCGGTGGAGAAGACAGCTTGAAGGAGATCCGCAAGACGCGTGAGCATAACTCGATGTTCAAGCTCGCCAAATGGACTGGCCTCTGGATTGTCATATACGTCTTCCTGACTTGGCACTACGGACCTCGCTTGACCGTTTCTCGTCGTCTTGCGAACATGCCCTACCTCGCTTGGGTCGCAGCTTTCAACTGTGGTCAGCTTCTGCTCTTCCGCGTCATCGAGGGCATTCTCTTCCCTTTCCTATACACTTCTCGTGACAGGAAGGTCGAGAAGGAGCGTGTCTCGAAGGCTACCAGCAAGGTTCTCAACGCCTTCAACCGCAATGGACTAGCTATCTTCTGCCTTGCCAACGTTCTGACTGGCCTTGTCAACATGACTATGCCTACTCTGGATATGAACGATTACCAGGCCATGGCAGTTTTGATCAGCTACATGTCTATCTTGACCGGTGTCGGTCTCTTTTTGGACCAGCGCAACATTACCATCAAGCTGTAAATAAGGCGGAATGATTTGTCGAGTAGATGAAAAAGAAAGATATGTACATTTTAATCAATACTTAGGTGTCCTTCACACAATCAAATTCCTCTTGTCCTGTAGTATAACACGAGAGGTGTATTCCTTCCTTGAGTCACATGGCCGCTTCTCAAGCACGAAGCTCGCTACCGCGTAAACTCCCTCAATCTCACGTCCATCACCGTCACGCGTCTTCACTAGTCCAGCAGGCCTTTATATTCTAGATAAATCAGGTCCCTTACAAGTCTTCAGCCGTGGTGGTGTAGTGGTTTAACACACCCGTGGTCTTAACACGTGCGCAGTCATTCGTTGTTACTCAACGCCGTGTCAGTCTAGATCCGAGGAGGTCGCGGGTTCGATTCCTGCCCATGGTGCTTATTCTTTTTGTCTACCTTTTGGTTATCAAGAAATATAGACGTTGGTTTTCGCTTCCGATGTCCCTTCCTTTTGTGATTTTCAACATTGACCGGTCTCATAATCTTATGACGTCTCTGCTTCAACTCGAGACCACAAATTCCGGCTAGCCAACACTTGTCGCACAGCGTCATCTCCTGCCTCGAGCAGTACTACTTATCACTGCAAAGATGACAAGGGTTGCGTACGGAGAGAGGAAAGAACACATGACAGGGTGACAAGCTCAGCAACTACGTCACTTTACCCCGCCAAAACTTTTCCATCCCACTTCCTCCGACCAAGGCAGACACAAAACAACCTTGATGCAAAACACAAAGCAACCATGTCGTCGCCCCCTCAGCCAAAGAGACGTCGCATAGGCATACACAAACCCTTCATATCACCCTTGAAGCGTGCAGACAGCAGCATCGCAACAGCAGAAAACACACCCACCCGCATCAGCAACCTACGCAACGAAACCACATCAGAATCCCTGGCCATCCGTCACCTTGAATCACGTATCCGCGAATTGCGCGCCCAAAATGCGATTCTCCAACAAGCGGTTGCTACAAGCACAAGCACAAGCACACACACGACCTCTGCTACACCTACCACACAACAACCAAGCAGATTAGAAACAAAATGGCGCAGAGCCAGCCAAGCAGCCGCCGACACCGTCTTCCACGACTTCAGCACCCGCATCCGCGACAACGGCGGCTACACAGCCTTCCTCCGCCAACAAAACACATACCAACCCTTCTACTCCGATCAATCCAACGACAACCACAACAACAACTCGGACAACCAAAACACACAAGGCGATGAAGAAGATTGGAGAGATGAAATGGGCGATGTGTTGACCGCCAGAGGAAAAAAACAGAGGAGAAGGGAGAATGAAGATAAAGTGAAAAAGCAAGAGGAAGATGAGGAGGAGCAAGAGGAGCAGGAGTTGGGGATGGGGAGTATGTTGCAAGTGTTGAATATTCCGTTTGAAGTTATTGGGTGGGATGAAAAGGAACAGGCTTGGAAGTGAAATCGGGGGATTCGCGTTTTGCTCTCTCTCTCTCTCTCTCTCATTTGGAGGTATGGAGTTTTTTACGACGGTTGTTTTCTGC
>ERZ794946.731-NODE-731-length-12333-cov-2.874165_pt1 | contig 12333 bp, 13 predicted proteins | sample MGYA00433072_ERZ794946 | MGnify/ENA primary metagenome ERZ794946 (study PRJEB30137, sample SAMN04331413) | food metagenome | isolation source: Y3 must sample point D1 replicate A | place: Australia: South Australia | collected 2014 ...
AGCGGAGGTGTGGCGTTCAGTTTTCTGGCGAATTTGACTAGCGCGACTTGTACTTGGAAATCAAAGTCGAATTGGAACCAATTGGGATTTATGAGTGGTTTGGCAGGGTTGGTGGCGTTGATGTGTACTTCGCCGGATGAAAAGGGGAGGGTTTGCCAGAATGCTGCAAAGGTGGGTTGGAGGATTAATTCTCCGATGGGGACGAAGGGGTTGGAGAGTAAGTCTACTCTGGCGTTTAGGCGTGTGCGTTCTGCGGAGGGAGTGGTTGCGCCATTGCTTCTTGCTGAGATTTCAGCGGCGTGGGAGGGGATCGAGTGGCGGAGAGATGTAAGGATGGAAGAGGTATTGGTGCCGAAGAGGTCGTGGGCTGTGACGAAAGCGTAGGTGGGGATGTTGGTGAGGTCGTAGGTGAAGTTGTTTGTGATGCTGGTGTTGAAGGCTAGGTTGTAATTGATCTGGTCTTGCATGTGGAGACCGACGCCAGGAAGGTCGACCTTGACGGGGATTGAGGCATTGGCTAGGATCTTGGAGTGGCCTATACCCGAGGCTTCGAGTAGAGTTGGAGTTCTCACGGTGCCTAGGGAAAGAATGATCTCGCGAGCTGCATTGATAGTTTTCTCTTCTCCAGAGGCGGTGACAACGTCTACTCCAGTTGCAATCATGGATTTCGAGGATGAGTCCTGCTTCAACTCGAGCTTCAAAGCTGTTGTATAAGTGAAGACTTTCAAGTTCGTCCTATTGGCGATGGGTGCCAGATATGCCCTGTTGCCATCCTCGCGAATAGCTCCTTGATCGAGGTTATACTCGGAGGGCTTCAAGAACAGTCCAGGGAGCGTTCCGGTATTAGGATCTTGATTCCATTCAAAACCCAACGACTGCCATGTTTGGTTAAGAGCTTTGCCAAAGGCCCCAAAATTGAGAAGCGGGGGCCATGCGATATCCAAAGGTCCGTCAAAGCCGTGGTACCCAGCATTGTATGTTGCACCCTGTGCTTGTTGACTTTCAGGTGGGATCTGTAGGTTCTCGCCTTTTCGGAAGTAGTGGAGGATTGATTGCCACGTCCAGCCAAAATTACCCACAGCTTCCCATGTCTGGTATTCTTGCATTGCAGGGCGAAGATATGTCCATCCTGATACATGTCAGCAGCACATCCAAAGAGAGTGTCAAGGCCAAGTGGCGACGAAGTTACCATTGAGATTGCTCGTTCCGCCGAGACATTTGCCCGCATGGTAAGGCTTGACACTGCCATTGAGGTGCTGCTGCGCAACAGTCGTATATTGCCAGTCCAAGTCAGTGTTACAAGCCGGGCAGTCTCCATAAATGGTCCTGACCAGAGCGTTATCCAGAGCGGAGCCACCAGCTTCAATCAATGCCACAGAGACAGACTTGTTCTCAGACAAGCGATTTGCCAGTACAGTCCCCGCGGTCCCTCCACCGATGATTACATGGTCAAAGATTAGATCTTGAGTGGCTGTCGCTTGTGCAGGCGGAAGCAGGGCAGAAACGACACAGACTATGCCCGCGAGATGCAACATGATGGCGAGCAATGGGATGAGAGATGATGAAAAGGCTTACGGACGTGACGCGAGATCTATATCTCATCTGTTCAGGCCAGAACCGATGATCCCCACCTTGTGTTGGCATACAAGTGGCCGGTGATAGCGCGGTGTTCGCTCACTGCTTAACCAATAATTGTTAAGAGTTACAATTGGTCGGTTGCCCTTCTCCATGCATGAAAGTGGGTATAGACGTTGCACCGAAAGCGTGCCCTGCGGATTAGCAACGAGATCATCGCGTGTCGCGATTGAGACATCGAGGTCTAGAGCAAGATCCCACAAGCGCAGGGCTTGGCAACAAGCGAGTCTTGCACGCGAACTAGGAAGGAGACATCTTTAAGGAAGTCGCGTCTCTTTGAGATGGCTGGGAAGGAAATGGCTGGGAAGGAACAAGAGACTATCGAAGCCAGAACTTTAAACTCATGCCTTCCGAGAAGAAGCAAGACCATGACTTTTGGCCATCGGGAAAGAAGTTTCGCCTCCGGCCCGCCTTTTGCTCTTTCCTGAGCCTCATCGGTACGCACCTTGAAAATGCACCAACTTTATGCATCGACTGTGATAATCGCGTCTAGTTGTTCGATCTGCCAACCCCACGCAAACTCCTTCTCGTAGGCATCTCATCCGCCCCGTGCAATGCGAACGAGCATGGGTAAGTTTGCTTTCCTCTGTTCAACACCTCAGCGTACGCAGCGCGTATCCCTACGCTACCCCGCCAACTCATCCCCGTATCCCGGAGAAGACAGCAGCATGGAGGAGCTTTTATTCCCTTTCTCTGTTGATATGCGGAATCGTCGACTGGATCATTGAGTCTGCCGCGTATTGACACAGTGATTTCGCCTCCACCGGAAGCATCACTCTATGAATGTCTGGCATGTCGCCTTCCGAGCTTACTGAGTATCAAGACAAACCATGTTTCATCTTTTCACTTGATCTTTCGCCTCGACTCCCTTGGTGACCTTCGTCGCAAGCACACAAAGCGGCAACGAGAGTGTCTCTTACACCAATCCAATTCTCCCTGGATGAAATAGTGACCCTTCTTGTGTCTTCGTGGCCGAGCGCGACAACACCTTCTTTTGTACCACATCCTCGTTTCTCGCATATCCTGGAGCACCGGTTCACCCCTCCAAGGACCTCATCAACTGGAAACTGGCAAGCAATGTGATTAACCGTCCAGAACAGCTGCCAACTCTGTTGACAAATAACAACATTCAAGGAGGAGGTATTTTCGCTTCAACTCTTTGCTATCACAGCAGTACCTTTTACCTGATCACGACCTACGTTGAGGACCCTTTGCCCCCACATTTTACAGCTTTATCTCGAGAGATGCAACCAACGACTCGGCATGGTCAATGCCTTTTGCAATCGAGACACCGTACATCATTGATCCTGGCATCTTCTCCGATGATGACCGTAGTATTGTTGTCGCCTACGTAGGTCACCCCATCAAGGCACAGATCATCGACATGAAGGCTAGAAACCTCACCGAAACGTTCGACATGGGGAATGGAACAAGAAATGGCTTTACCAAGAGGTCCTCATGTCTACAAGAAGGATGGCTACTACTACCTCTCGACTGTAGAGAGTGGTACTGAGTTGGGCCACTCGGCCGCCATATCTCTTGCGAGATATACCAGATAATTGGTGAATGTTGTGCATTCAGAGTCTGTCACGGACCGAGAGACACGCCAGTCACAGCGTTGGTATGTCCGAAAATTTCTCCGAGAAGCTTTCGACTACTAAGCTGTTATCAAACCCATGCGCACCGAGCGATAGCAAGATAGCTTTCCGTCTCGAATGGGCGTGACTTTCACAAAGTTTCTTTTCCTATTATCGGCGACGTCCGCCGTAGCACTTTCATATCAGCAAAATCGATCGGCGACATGGAGCATATAAAAGACCAATCTGCGCTCGAATGTTTCTGCTCAGATCTATCGGCAGCTACATCATGACCGGATTACTCAAGAATACCTTTGGTCACACTCTTGTGACCCTGACACTTCTCTTTGTCTTCTTCGGCCCTGGTAGGGCCTACAAATCGAACTTAACATGGACGACCACAAACAGCAGTATTTGTGCGTCATCGACGACAGGGGCTCAAGGACCGGTTATGGCTACGGCATCATTTGGCACGTCAAGCAAACCCAAAGTCTTGATCATAGGGAATAAATTCGAATTTACCTACTTATCCGGGCTCAACTTCACGACATCTTATACAGGTCCATTGCTGACCTCGCTATATGCTTGTACGGAGACTGGAGAAATATGCAAGCTGGAATGCGGACAGGAGCTGGTATCTGCGCAACAAATTACCGCTCTAGCCTTGGTACCCGGGATTGATCTTACCGCCACCTATGTGATTATCACAGGGACGGGCGGCGTGAATCCAAAGTATGGTACTGCTGGTGGTGTGGCAATCAGCCAGTACAGTATTCAGTTGGAATGGCTCAGCATGTTCCTTGGCTCCGACCTGCCTGCGAACTTCTCTTCTCAGTACATGTATGCCTACGCACAGGCTTCACCCTTTGAATACCCGAGTCTGGTGGGATCTGAAGTTTACGAGCTGAACACCGCCCTTTTCGATCGTATAGCCGCCATCTCCACGGATCTGGAGTTTGAGGACGTTGACAGCGATCTGCAGCGCCTAAGGCAGACGTATCTCTTCGAAGCCGCAAGAAAAGCACCGTTCTTGGCACATTGCGACGTTGTGTCCTCACAAATCTACTGGCACGGCGATGTCGCCGGTCACAATGTCGAAGTGTACGCCAACATTGTGACCAGTGGAGCTGCAAAGCCTTGCAACACAAACCAAGATGACCAAGGACGGCTACTAGGACTTGCAGGTGCTGCTGAAGCTGGGCTTCTTGACTTTTCCCGTGTCGCCATGGTTAAGGCCTTCTCAAATTTCGATCGTCCTCCACCTCAGTTGAGCGCTTATCAGAGCAGATACTATGTTGGGGAGGCAGCCACAGGACCTGGACTACGTAATGCATGGAGCGTCATTCGAGGTATCGTGGCGGATGTGCTGGAACGTTGGGAAGATGTATATGAAGATGGCATCTCAGCCCCCAATTACGTTGGTGACGCCAAGGGCACTTTAGGCGGTACGCCTCCATTTGTACAGAACTCAACCGCCGTCACTGGTTCTGTACAGGGTGCATGAGAGTAAGCGGATCACAGAGAGGGATGAGAATTTTGGAAGTAGAGAGCATGCATACAATCTACGTTGAGACCAGTTGTAAGAGAACGACAACTCCGATTGTTCAGAATCATCAATATCGCGAGGGCGGTTTGGCTCAATCGATGGTCAAATATACGGAATGTTGTTGGTGAAGATGTGTCACCATCCTAGTATACGCATAAGCGACTTCGGACCACCGCGACGACGGCTCCGATCATAATCACATACTACCCTCTTAGAGAAGTGATTATAGAGATGAGAGGGCTCATTCACAATGCTAAGCTCAAGTTCACATTCGACGACGGCCAAGAAGCTGATTTTCGGCCGAAAATGTTGATCCGACTTTCAATATCGGCCGACGGAAGCAGGTTTCGCAAAGAGCATTCCATGCCAGAATGATACAAAACTACGCGTCAATACTATCTTGGACACTTGGCCACCGTCATAGTAAGTGGTTGTACATGATGCTTTGGCCAGCAGCATGAGATATCAGACCAGGGATAATGGTCTCCGACATGTTCCATCAAATCAGATTCAGACAGCGACCAACAACAGCATCGATCACACGATGAAGAGCACTACCGCCAGTATCACCGCCTGTAGTATGACTATGCTTCAATCAGCCACCGCGCAAAACATGTCTTATGGCGCCAACAACTTCTACCGCCGCGAGTGTGTCACAATCTGGCCCATCTCCTTCCCTACAATCTACCACACCACCATCGCAGCCAACCTCTCCTTCCCAGACACCTTCAATCGCAGCACCAACCACTCCGCCATCATCGTCAGCCACCCTGTGGGCGCAGTAAAAGAACAAAACGCCAATCTCTACGCCACAAAGACGGCCGAGCAGGGATTCATTGCCGTTCCCATCGACTTGCCTTCTTACGGAGGAAGTCAAGGTCTCCCCCTTAATAACGTACACCCAGACATATATGCCGAAGCCATCAGCGCTGCCGTAGACTACCTCGGTCTCCAATCCTACGTCGATGGCAGACGCAAAGGCGCTATCGGTATCTGCAGATCCGGCAGTTTCATCATCAGCGCTGCGAAAGTCGACACGAGGGTTTCAGCCATCGCAGCCTCCAGCATGTACGACATGGGCGCCGTTAACCGTGATGGACTCGAACATTCTCAAAGCCTGCAACAGCGTAAAGGACTCATCGCACAAGCGGCAGAACAACGCTGGATAGAAGCTGCAGGTGGAGAAGTGGAATATAATTTGGGCACTCCTTTGCGATTGACAAACTCCTCCACTGCAGTCGATGCAGAATTCTAGGATTTCTATCGTACTTCTCGTGGTGAAGTTACTCCTGCTGGTTCAGCACCTAATATCACAACCGCACGCACGACAACTAGCAACATCAAGTTCATGAACTTCTACCCTTTCAACGACAGCGAAACTATTTCGCCAAGAACGATACTGTTCATTGCTGGCGATATTGCTCACTCCCGCGAATTCAGCGCCGATGCGTATGCGCGCGCTGCGGAACCGAAGGAAATTATCTGGGTTCCTGGTGTTGGTCATGCTGATTTGGATGATCGCGTGGATTTGATTCCTTTCTCTAGGTTGTTTGAGTTCTTCCGCCACGATAACCTGTGACGCCGATCATGTTTCTCTCGGGTACTTGAGCAGTGTAGTTCCTCGTTCCGTACAGGCAGCGCAGACAACGAAGCAAAGTTTCAGTAGGGTCGCAAAGTTTGCTGATATTGCAAGCTGAGGAACCTGAGGCCTACGAGACGCGGATCAGTCAGATACCATTGACAGATGTGTGATGTGTGCAGACTTACATCGTTCGGCATCGTCTCCAACAAGTCCTCTCTCTGATGCCGTCCCATAGGAAAATGCTCATGCGTCGGGCGGATTGGCGGCTCGGGAATCCGGAAGAAAGAGGTGGTGGGTTGAATCAGGTCAACATATCCATGTAGGTAGACGGGCAGCGACCACTCTGGAGTGCGGACCAATGTCGAGCCGTCCGTGTAACGATAGTTGAAGTAGGTGGTGTTCAAGAGGCTCTCGACCTTGTGAACAGGCAAGTCGACGTTGATCCAATCTCTGGTGGAGCTAAGTGCGGCAGTATCGATGCCATGTCCTAGAAGTTAGCCAAACACGGCATCGATCGTCTCGTTGGAGGAAGCGACGAGATCACGAACTTGCTTGGCAGAGAGGTATTGGCCATAGCGGGGGTTGGATGGATCAGAGACTTCCAGGGCGATCTTTGTGAGGGCGTCGGAGTTTTGCTGTTTGAGAGCAATCTGAAGACTGATGGTCTGGAACTCGACGGGAGAGGTCATCTTGGTCCAGCCTTGTGGTGCATCGTGTCTCTCTTTGACTGCGTATGCTGCCGTGTTGGATGCAGGTGCAGCTACGATATTCGGGAGAAGAAGTGCGAGGATGCCAAACGCGAAGAGATGCATCGAAGGCATGATGGGTGTGTATACGCAAAGAATGGCACAATTGATGGGATATGAGGGATACACGGGAAGATGATGATGCTTCGAGTAAGGGTTGATGATGATGATATTTCAAGCAAAGGTCGATAATGTTTTGAAGAAAAATTGTTGATGATAATGTTAGAGTAAGAGTTGACAAGGAAGCTTGACGAACAGCAAGAGGGAGTCATCGCCGGAGTTGAACGCTTACGCTTGACGCCAAGCTTTCGCATGGTCATGAAGAACGACCAAATCAGGTGACTTGATTCGAAGGGAAGCCGCGATGGTATCCCACCAGCAAGTGTCACTGCAACATCAAAAACAAATTGAAATCTTTTCGTAGAACGCAGACGCGAACCATCTCTCAGCGCGCAACGCTTCGCGCGAAGTTTACGTCCATCCATAGACCTAAAGAGAAGCTGCCAACCTCGACAGACTGCTGACTACCTCCTTGGCACCCCTCTCGCCACTGAGCAGAGCGCCTTCCATGTAACCCTTCCATTGAGGAGCGGTCTCGGTGCCGACAAAATGGAGACTATTGAAGGGCGCAGTCATAGCGTGACCAACAGTGTCCAAAGCACCTGGGGTAAGTGCAGTGCATGGGCAGCCCCACCCTGCAAATTCGTCTGTGGTCCACTCATAGCTCATACTTGTTACGAACAAGTCCCTCGCAGAAGTGCTATCCCCATAGAGCTCACCGATCTGCTTGAGTAGAACAGCTTCTCGTTGACGACTGGACAACTTCGACCAAGCCTGGCCTGTTTCGCTGGCCATGAAACAAGTAAGCACCCACTTGCCATCGGCTGGTACGCTTGTGTCTCGGATCACAGACGCGGGTCCAGTGAATGACTGTGCAAGACCGCAAAATCCAAGGTCGGCCCAGAAAGGCTTGGAAAACACCATCATACACTTGGTGTAATAACCGTAGGATGACAATTCGGTGAGCAATGTCCTAGCTAGAGGAAGTTGAGGCGTGAAACGAATCGTCTTGTATACCGGTCCGGGTATAGAGAGAATGACCTTGCTGCAGGCGAAATTTCCAGCCGAAGTCTGAACTGTTACCTTCTCTCCAGGCCTTTGAGTGACGGCCTGTACGACTGTGGAAAGCCTCACGCAAGTCTTGGGTAGTGTAGAGGCCAAGCCCTTGGAAAAGGCCTGAGTCCCTTGTCTTACGCGTAAATACTGCGCTCCGTTCTTTCGGTCCGACCGCATCTGTAACAGACCACCACCAGCCTTGCAGTAGGTCAGGAAGTACAGAGCTGATATGTCACCAGGCTCCTGACCTAGCATCGCTCTTGTCCAAACAGATGCGGTACTGACAGCTTCTTCTGATGCACCGTTTTGACGGAGGAAGGCTTCAAAAGTGAGGGAGTCCAGGACCTCATCGTTGGGGTTGGCAGAGTCAATCTTCTGACACTCGGCCTCGCACATGTCGCGGATATGGGCTAGATGAGTACGAGTCGATTCTGGGAATCGAGGGAGCTCGCCATACGGGAAAGGACTAACTTTTCCATCCTTGTCTTGGAAGACGCAGTTGCCTCGCGTGTTTTGCTCGACCAAGTCAACTCCGAATTCTTCGGCCAGTGCATAGATGCGGGATTGGTTTGTGTCGTTGATCCAGGCGGCTCCCAAATCGATAGTGCCGTCTCCACTTGGAAGTAATTCGCTCCAAGTCTTTCCACCGACTCTATCACGAGCCTCAAGGACAACACACGAAAACCCAGCTTTGATGATCTCGCGAGCAGCGTTGAGACCACTGAGACCAGCGCCAACAATGACGACGTCTGCAATTTCCTGGGTACTCGGCCCGGTGAGGGAAGCAAAATTGGCTGTCGTATCGACGCTGAGAGATTTGCAAAGAGTAGCCTCGATCTCAAACAGCCATTCTGGAGCGGCCAATTGAGGGACAGGAACAAGTGAGATGGCGGGGCGATGTCCTCTGAGAAACTTCTGTAGGTGTCTGGTATGCAAGCGTCGCTTTGGATCGTAGTCGACGATGAAGAGAGTCAACTTCGCAACATCGGAGATTGATGCACCGGCGCTCAAGATGACTTTCCGAAGGTTGAGCAGAGCAAGGTGGATTTGTGACTCGTAACAAGGTGGAACTTTGCCGCTCTTCAGGGCACCGACTTGACCGGAGACGTGGATGATCTCTGGCGCGGTCGAGCTTGTTGCAGGGGCGAAATATTGTCCTCTCGTGGTTGAGAGATCAACAGTTTTCATGTTGTGGACCGTTGATGTGAGTGAAGGTCTGAACGAGGTTTCGAATGGCACAACTGGTGATTGATATAGAAGGTGAGCAGAGCATCAGTTTGCGTCGGTCCTTTCTCTACCTGGGGAACAATGTCAGAACAGCTTGAGATGATATGGTTTGGCCGACATTATGTTCGCTATGCTTAAAGGTTGATAAGGCCGGCTAAATCACGGTACAGGGGTGACTTGCCTAATGTGAGTCTGCGATGAGAAGCGACAGGTTACACTTCCAGCACCTGCATATCAGGCTACTCGTCCAAACTCGTTCTTGGAGTATTACGATCAGGTTCTGACAGTCTGTGAATCTTGACATATCGACACGAAACAGTCGAAAGCCCAGGATGGGCCAGGAGACGGCCGACCGTTTCCGGATTTTGGTGTTCGGATCTCTGGAGACGTGGTGGTCAGTGCACGCGGCTTATTCAAGCTATCTGTTGAGTGAGCGACCCTGTCAGTAAAGTCTCAATCGGGACCAGACATAGCATTCCTTTCAACCTTGTGTGGTACTTGATCAGATGCGGAATCATCTTGTGCTATGCCGCACCAGAAGGTGTAAGATCATTTGCAACGTATTCGAGATCAGTCTTAGGTTTCTGAACGCGCACAAACCAGCATCGTGTGACACAGCAGCCTGATTGGATGTGGAACAGGTACAGTAGTGTGAAGACAGTGTAACTTACACAGAACATTCTACGGATCAGAGACAACCTGGAGATTCCCAGCGCTTGACTGAAAGTCATCATGTTACTGCTTCAGGCTCACGAAGATTCGACTGAAGACGTCCAAGATATGAGAACTTGCATAGCTTTGAAATTCATTTGACGGAAAGATGAAGTCTATTCTAAAGCTTCGAAATCCCCATATCATTTGCTCGGGAGACGCCCAGGCTATGCGAACGGATTTGCGAGATGCTTGTCACCCCGGCAAGTGCCATCGTACGTGACAGCTCTCTTTCGAGTATATGCATGACCGTTTCCACGCCTTCTCGTCCTTTGTAACCAAGCCCGTAAAGTACAGGGCGGCCAATGAGAACGAAGTCTGCTCCCAGAGCAAGAGCTTTGAAGATGTCAGAGCCTCGTCGTATACCACCATCGAATAATATTGGTATACGACCATTGACAGCTTTTGCTATCTCAGGGAGCGCCTCAATAGTGGATGGCGAACACCCTAGCTGACGACCGCCGTGATTGGAGACCAGGATACCGTCCACACCATGTTCCACAGCCAGAAGAGCATCTTCTTCTGTCATTATACCTTTGAGGATAATCTTCATGTTGGTTACTTTCCTCAGCCAGGGTAGTGTTGAGGCCCATGTAATGGAAGAGCTATGCATCGATGGTCCAGCAGACTGGATGAGCGTTTGAGCTTGTTCTGCGGTCCGCGCATCCATCAGAAGGCGGTTGAGAGATGGTTTTCGTCCTTCCAACTTCCGCTCTGCGGAACCGACAGGCTCAAGATTTGCGAGTCGTAGACGTGACGGCAATACTAGGGGAGTTTTGCGCTCATTCCAACGGTTCCCAAGAACAGGCGTGTCCACAGTGACTACTAGGGCTTTGTATCCTGCGGCTGAACAAAGTATGTTAGCTTGAGATTGATAGTAAACCAATTAACGATCAGTATTTTACCTTCAGCTCGTTGAATCAATGGTATACTAAGATTGAGATCCCTTGTCAGATAGATCTGATGCCAAAATTCCGGGGATAAAGGACCTTGTCGAGCCTCTTGCATCACGTCTTCTAAGCTACAGGTAGATTGCGAAGAGAGCGTGAGAGTGACTCCCAGATTTCTGGCAGCCCCAGCAACATCAAGCTCTCCCTGTCCGCCGGCCAACTTTTGCATAGCACTGGGCGCCATTCCGATTGGGACGGCGTATCTCGTTCCGAAGAGAGTCGAACTTGTGTCTACCCTCGCGACATCGACCATGACCCGAGGACGAATTAGTAGACTACGATATTAGCTTGTCAGTCAAAACTATCACCGGGATCGAAGATATATCTTGTCGGTTACCGATCAAAATCACGAGTATTTTTGTCGAGCGCTAGACCATCGTCGGCACCGCATTCGTAGTAGTTCCATACATCAGGATTCAAATTCTCCTTTGCAAGGCAGGCGATCTCGTTGACTGTAATGGGATCATCGGTCATAGAGGCGAGTACATCACTCTTTGAGTGCATGTTGTGTAAAGTGTAACCCCAAAACTTGCGAGGTGATTTGAGGGTGCTGCGAAAACCAGATCAAACTCGGGTTATGGTGCACCTATATCCTCATCCGTACCAAGCTGAAGCATTGATTCCGCGCGGCGCGTCGAACACGGTAAGTTTCGGAACCCGCCATGGGGACACTTACCTTGATGGTAAGTCTCGCTTTCTCTTTTGAGCGATCATACTGTCGAGAGAACATGATGGGACCTGTAGTAGCATGTCGCACTGAGATCACGAGCGTCCTGTACCTGCAGATTTTGTTACAAGGAGAATCCACTTCCTTGGTCCGCGAATTTCACGGAACAGTATTTTCGCACAAGAATTGTATGCACACAGGTTGCTCTCATGAATAGTGGGGCATTTTAGTTCCGATTACTACATTGTGGTTCAAGTTCTAAGCTATTGGTCTCTAGAAATTCTTGTCGTGTTCAAAGCTTAGCAAGTCGTCCATCTTGCTGCAAGAGTGACAGATGTGCTCTGGTGATATCCTTTACAGTTCGACATCTATGAAATATCGTTAGTCGGCCGCATAAGATATATTATCAATGACTTGCCCGCAGAGTGCCATTGTGATTCTGAATTCTCGCAAAAGGATCTCGATTGCGAGGCTAACTCCTGCTTCGCCCTTGTACTGTGAGACTCGTCAGAATTTGTACACGAAGGTAGGACCGACGTTCAAACGTACTGCGAGACCCCAAATTGGGATGCGCCC
>ERZ794946.733-NODE-733-length-12312-cov-4.607816_pt1 | contig 12312 bp, 13 predicted proteins | sample MGYA00433072_ERZ794946 | MGnify/ENA primary metagenome ERZ794946 (study PRJEB30137, sample SAMN04331413) | food metagenome | isolation source: Y3 must sample point D1 replicate A | place: Australia: South Australia | collected 2014 ...
CGGGATGTTCTCGATGTCATGTGAACAAAGGTAGTACAAGATGTATAAGTCATGGATGCAACGTTGCTCAAAGAACATCAATCATGTTTGAAAGAGTAAGTAGATTAAGCTAGTCTGTCTTGAATTGTATGTTGGTGTAGCAAAGCGATTGTAGCATAGTGTCATGTCTTTCGTGTATCCATCAGTATATTCCCAGCAACATAAAAGGTTATCCGTGCATAGCTGTCCTTCAGTAAAAAGCAATTCAAGAAGTGCTTCCTTGTTTCATTCCATCATGTAACCCATCACACTTCGGGTACTCCAGCCAGTCGTGTTCTGTCACACGATATAGTACCGTATTGTCTCTCGAGTGAGTTTGCATACATCGAGTGTAGCTGTTGCCAGTAAGAAGATTTAGCGGTAGTTGTGTCCAGTGTTGCGGTTGTATTGACGGATGGCCTTGGTTCCTTCGGTGATAGCATGCTTTGCCAGCTGGCCTCCGATGACGAGCTTAGTACTATGGAAAGAAAGGTTAGTCCAGGAGAACATGGATGACCGTAGACACAGTAAAGTGACAAGGAGAGGAAAGGAACGATGCAGCAAGACATAAAATGAATGGAGGGAAAGGAGCAATTTTACTCACGCGCACTGGATGTCGTGAGCCTGGAGCGTAGCTTTCCTCTGCTTCTTGCACAGACTGGAAGCTGTCTCTGCAATACGGGTACAGATGTCTGAGGATGGCATTAGTTAAAAGCTCTTGAACGGTATGTCAGAGTTGTGATGTTACTTGCCATTGGTAAAGTCGTTCATGATGCACATTGCAGTCTTGGACATTGAAAGAGTAGGATACATCTCCTTCTGGACTGAATGAGAGTGTGTTAGCAATAGGCAGACCAAGACAGGAAGCAGGAAGACCAACCTTTGTGGATGTACGCATGGAAGTTGGTAGGGTCGTTCTTGCGCTTCTTCTTGCGGATCTTCTTCTCACTACCATCTTCGTTCTTTGTAGTGGTGGCAGGCATCTTCTTGCCGGCGATGGCACCCTTCTTATGCGCAACCTTGGGCTGAGCATCAGGTTCAGCGTCGGCCTCATCATCAGTGGTGACCTCAGTAGCAGGTGTAGCAGCGCCAGCGTCATCATCGGCATCATCAGCGTCATCAGCAGTCGATGCCATCGCACCATCAGCAACATTGGCGTTTGAGCTATCAACGTGCTCGCTAGATGTGACTCCAGCATCAGACTGGGGGTCTGCGTCAACCTGAGTCTCGGCATCAACGGCGTCAGACTGAGTGTCCTGCTCGCGGACAGCAGACTGAGTAGCTTCTTCGACAGCAGCCTGGGTGTCGGCGATGGCTTTCTCGGTCTGGCTAATAGCGCCCTTCTTGGCTCTCTTGGGAGGCATGATGTTGATGATGCGTAAGAGGTGTTGGATGAGAGTAGGGGCTTGATGAACGTGAAGGAAGAGTGTTCTAAACAGATGGAAGAAGAAAACACGTAAGATAGACGTATTGGAAGGGCGAATGCGACGAGAGAGGGCTTGATGGAGGAAATTACTGGAGGTGGTGGAAGCCGCCGAGTCTCGAGGCGGTCAGTGCCCAAGGCAACGATGTCGAAACACGACTAATAAGGAAGGAACCAACCTCTAATGGAGTTCGACGACGAGCTGTAACTGCCTCGAGGTAACTCAAGTTGTCAGATGGCCCTGAAGAACAAGGACCTGCTGGTGTGAGAAGGAAATACGTTCATGTTCTCACGAATTCTACAACCACGAGTCCAGCCTATGCTACTTTGATCAACATCTCAAATCGTTATGCTTTACCCAAGCCGTGATAATGCTACATGGCCTTTAAACGCCTCTGAAGCATGAGTTCCTGCTAAAATTACAGTAGAACGATCCTGTGTCCTCAAACGCCGATGCGCACGTACCATGATGAAGCCATGCCTATGTTCACCTCTGCAGCTCTCTCAGTGCTCTTTTCATGCTCTCGAGCCTGGCCTTTTCTTTGACGACCATGCCCTTGGCGAGATCCTTCAGCATCCGTCTGCCAAACTTGACGTGCTGCTCTTGCCAGCCAGCCAACTCTGCTGCCACAGTCTGTTGTGTGTAGCGTAGCTCACTTCCCAGAGAATCAAGCTCGCCTTGAGCCTTCGTCGCTTTCTCTTCGGCCTCGGCTGCAATCGACCGCCGTGTCTCATCAAATAGTCCTATATTTGGTGTCCAGCGGGATTGTCTGCTGAGAGAGCCGAGCGCTCTTTCAATGTTCCTCCTTGCTTGATTCATGCTGCCAATCAGACTCGTCGGTCGCCCAAGAGCAACAAGTACTGCCGTAGATGAATTCGCGATCGAGTGCAAGGAGTAGTAGAAGTTAGCAAGAGGATCAGATTCTGGTGGGGCCAGAGCCTTCGTGTATCGTTCAAATGCTATCAGGTACTTTCGGGGTAGGAATTGAAGGGTTGCGACGCCGGTATTGTTGAGTAAGCGCGCATCGTACAAATCAGAGTTTAGCATGCGCTGTGCATTCGTACGTCTTATGAGCGTCTTGACGGCATGAGAGACCCCACGAAGTTGCTCTTTCGCATGAGATACGAAGGACTCAACCTCGCGCGTATCAATTATGGGGTCGTAGTCATCCCGAACATTCTCAACACGAATCTCTGCCTTGTGCTTGGCTCGATCGGCCAACATGGCAGGATCGATATCAGGGACGAGGAAAAACTCCCACACCATCTCATGTGTTGAGAAGGTGGAATGAGTCAGGAGACATTGTAAGAAAGCATCAAGACGTAATTGAGTGTCGCGTAGTACCGCTCGTGATGGCTTGGATGGTATCAAGAATGGAGAAGTCAGGTTGAAATGTGTCGGTATCCACGATGCAGGTTGCTCTATCGAGAGCCATTTTGCAAGATGCTCAAAGTCAGCGACAGAGCGACGGCAAGTGGTGACGGTGATCGTGCCATTTGGATTTGGACCACCAGACTTCAGAACTAGGCGGACAGTTGCGTCTTCCACGAAGAATGAGCGAACCACGGAGGTAATTCGTCCATCTGCGGCTGGCCGTGTCGATAGCAGCACTAGGTCATCTATTCGATTCCTGACTTCGTCGTCTTTGGCTAACTCAACAGCCGTCAAGCCTCTGATGTCTTTGACTTGCAAATCCACTCGAGCATCGCCGAAGAATGTTCGAACCAAGTCGAGTCTACCGTATTTGCTCGCCATCATCAGCGGTGTGAAACGTTTGTCGTTTGCTGCATTGACGTCGGAGTCGCAATGGCGAAGCAACCAGGCTGTCAAATGTGGATCGTTGACGATGTGTAGCAGAGTGTTGCCCTTGTTGTCTATATGGTCCGCAAGATGAAGCGGCTCTTGGTCTGGTTGGGTGTTTGTAGCAAGTGTCAAAGCTGTTTCGACCATCCATCGATATTCTTGATGATCATAAGACCTGCACAGAGCAAACAGTGGTGTTTGTCCATTCTTGTCTTTCAGCTGCCAGGGTAGCATTTCGCCTACAGTCTCCATGAGATGCGGTTGGTTGAAAAGATAGTGGGCGAAGCTTCTCCCCTTGCTGTCCTGTCGGACAAAGTAGGCTCGTAAGGTGTTGTCTGAAGGCGCATTCCTGATGATGTGATTTAGCAAGAAACTGGTCAAATTCTTGTCATCACCCTGTACAGCCGCGACCAGTAGGGTCACTCCCTCATTGTTGCAGTCCTCTAGCACGAATTCGATCGGGAAATATTGATCCAAACTCAGCAGATACTCCAAAGATGCGAGCTGACCATTTTCAATAGCCATCATCAAGATTGAGTCTCCGCCCAGTCCTTGCGACTGTGATATTTTGTCGAGTGAGCTGTCGCCTGTTGAAAGGGTGCTCATAGTAGAATCTATGCTCTTGGACCTGGACCGAGATGGAGACGAATATCCGGATGATACAGAAGCACTACGGAAGCTCGCCATTGTCACACGCTTTCGTTTTGGCTGACTGGCTTCTGGTGGTGGCGTCGGGGGCTTTTGGAAAGGGAAAACGTGGGCCAGTGATCCACCAATGGCGGCAAAATTGCCATTCGGCATCGATAGTTGCTGTTCTCTTTCAAGATTGAGATTCGTCAGTCGCGAACTGAGACTAGAGTCGTCTTGATCTCTGAAGCTCTCATCGAAAGATGGCGCCTCTTCAATGACTTGGCCGTCCGCTATCCAAGGAGCATCGGGTTGAAGCATGTTCCGCAGCTCTGTTGTGTTTCCATTTCTGGTTGCTTTCCATAACCGTGCATTCTTTCTCGCGGCAATTCGTAAGGCGTCAGAGTCTTGAGAGAGATAAACAAGCACAGCTTCGAATGTGCTCAGCACATAGCCCATCTCTCCACTATCAACATCGTCGATAAACACAAAGTGTCTCATGTATGACAGCCTGGCGTGCAAATGTCGAACAGAGCTCCTGATGACGACAATCAGGAGCATGGAAACAAGCGCATCGGCGTTGATAGTCATGGCTATGCTTGGCTTTTCGGCTGCGCCGTCCGGTCGAACTCCAGGCTTTCCTACGTTTGTAGTCGGGGTCGCAGTGACTGTCTTTGCCGTATCCAGCAGGACTTCGATCATCTCTTGTGGGCTACTGGCTACTCCCATCTTCTTGAACATGCCTACAGCCCGATCGATTCGGATCGCCATATCCCGCTTTCCTCTCATGCCATCTTCTATTGGTATACCGACTTGAGCAACGTCAATATTGGCCATTTTTCGAAGTCGGTGTTCGAGTTCAAGATCTTCCGAGCGGCGGATGTTGCATATCCGAGGGAACAAGATAAATTCATGCAGCTGCTCAGCCACATGGCGTTCGATCATGCGCTCAACTACCGGTCCTGACAAATCGGTTGTAGCACCGAGTAGAGATAGTTGTTGTCTGTCGACTCCTTGGAACAGGTCTATAGCAGCGGTAGTAGCGCTTTCGAGTGCAAATCGCATAGTGTCCTCTTCCGGCTCAATAGTCAATGACGAGAGACGGTTACTGCTGTCGCTCCCAGATACCGAAGACCTTAGCGAGGCCAATGAATCTTCCAATGAGGTTGAAGAGTAATTCGACCTTTGTGAGCTCACTGAAGGTGCCCGCGATGACTTGTTGGGTACTGGACCCTCGAATTGTGCCGCGAACTCCTTGAGTGTTCTGTCCAGCCCATTTTGCAGTTGTCGAGCGATCAGAGGAAATGCGGTCAAAAGTTCCGTGAATGATGCGATCTCTTTCTTTTTCACATCCGAGGCCGAGGGGGTGATAGGCTTGGGTTTGTCTGCAGCGCGTTGTGCAGCGGTTTTGATAGTTGCCGGTATTATGCGAACAGGATCGTATGAGCCTACTAGCGGCCTCGAGATGTAGTAGACTAGCCATTGTTGGGCCTCAGGCATGTCAGGGCAGAATAGGGCGTCAGTCAATAGCTGGGCCTGGGTCAAACTCTTGAAACCTATGCGCTTGGATTAGCCGAGTCGCAGAGCAGCTGGCAGACGAAGCAAACCTTTGTTGCTGTAGACATAGGTATCCTTGACAACTACCGTCCTGCCGTTGAGTGTGTTATACTGCTTGGCCTTGCCCTTGGACTCCCGAATGTTGGCTCCATCTTTTGACGTTGTTCCAGGTGGTATGCCTCCAGGCACGCGAATGACATGGCTGGAGAGAAATTCTTCAGAGACGGCAAGGTCGGCGTAGGGCGCAGTCGTCTCGCGGTCGCGGCCTTGGAACAGAGATTCTGTCGTCGGAACCAGGAGGATGTGGTGGTTCACAGGAAGACACTGCGACGGAAGGGTGCTTCTGAAGAAGGCCCGCAGAAAGGGGTTTAGAGGGTGCATTCAATCGGTGGTTGCTGGGTCATGGCAGGGTCGGATGCGAAATGCGCCCACAACTGGGCCGCGGAGTCGTAGAAACAGATGCTGTCGGCGCCTGATGTCGTCGAAACCAACCAAATCTCAAAATGTCGATGTTCCGCTTCTCGCAAACGTCTGAAAGTCAGTCTTCGCATCTGCGTGCCTAGAGCTACGCCTCGAAACCGCTTCAACATGTGACTGTCGCCGGCTCGGAGTACGTCACCGCCCTGTTGGAAACTCCAGCCGGCTGCCGAGCCCGTGTCAAAATCCGTTAACTTTACTTTGACGAGGCTGACTGAACGACGCGAATGCCCATCCACTGGTCCTAGGGCTTGTCGGACAGCCTTCGGACACGCGCATATGCGCATGTGGTCGGTGGCTGCATGCTATATTACGCTGTGATATATCACTCAATCATCTACAGTCAGGGCTTTCTGCATCCGTCCAAGTACGAGCCGTCCAGTTACGAGCCAGAAGACAAGACTACGACCACCTCAACACGTTGGGAGCACAACAAGGATTTCAAGATGTTTGTCATGTTAAAGTCATTTACTTTTCATTATCAAGCATATGCTAATGGGGCATGAGGCGAGTCTGCAACATATATCGAGCTGCCCCATTTATATGTGCTGGCCATAAAGGAGGCCGGGTATCAACTCTTCGCAGCAAGCTGCTTCAGTACTGGCTTGTTCGACCAGTCGCCACGACACTGGAAGGTCGTGGCACTAAAAAAGAAACAGGATGCCTGACGATGGCTGAGTGACCATCATAGTCCCACTCATCATTCATCCAAAGGGTTCGAGCATCAAGAAACGTCATCAACGCAATGCTTAAGCCTTGGCGGCACCGGCCTTGATGAGGAGAATGTCTCCATCCTCGACGATGTAGTCCTTGCCCTTGGTCATGATCTTTCCTTGGGCCTTGACTTCGGCTTCGGTCTTCAACTCCTTGAGGAGGTTGAAGTTGTATACGATGGCCTGGATGAAAGTCTTTTCAAAGTCACCGTGGATGACACCAGCAGCCTGGGGGGCCTTGGTACCGTTACGGATGGTCCATTGGCGGACTTCGTCAGTACCAGTGGTGAAGAAACTGCCAAGGTTGAGGGCCTTGCGCATGGTGGTGATGGCCTTGGGCAGAGCAGACTTGCCGCCAATCTTCTTGCACTCCTCCTCGACCTCAGCATCGGTCTCGAAGCGACTGAGGCGCTCCTCGAGTGAGATGGAAATGGGGAGGATGGGCTCGCCAGGAGAGTGGGTCTTGATCCACTCAACAACCTTGGGCAAGTGCTTGTTCTTCTGGCGAAGGTAGTCTCTCTCGCTAAGGTTGGTCAGGTAGACAACGGGCTTGGCTGTAAGGAGGAAAAGAGGGTTGATGACCTCAACCTATTGGTTATCGTTAGCCAATGTACGCCAAAGGTCAAGGTGATATTGAGAATAGAAGTTGATGGGTGTTTCAGAAGGGACTTGACAGCAAAAGAGTTCTGGATCCAGCTCCCTGTTGGGTCCAATCCCAACAGGTTAAGCCTTTCTCCGATGAACCGTTATTCTGAGAGCTGGGTATAAAAGTTGGATCATCATTGCAAGGGGGATGGGTGATTGTGAGAGGACAAGAGCGAGCGCAACGTACCTCTTTAGGGCTCCAGTGCTGGTGACGGATGTCCTTGCCGTCCTGAAGGAGGGCGAGGATCTTGCCGACAGTGGCTTCCTCCTCCTTGAGCTTCTTCATCTCAAGAGACTGACCGCCACGGCGAGTCTGCTTGCCAAGGGCCTCAAGAGCCTTCTCGACGAACTCGATATCCTTGATACGAAGCTCCTCGCTGATAATCTCAAGATCGCGGACGGGGTCCACGTCACCCTCAACGTGGATAATCTCGGCATCATCGAAACATCTGACGACCTGGAAGATGGCATCGACGGCGCGAATGTGGGACAAGAAAGCGTTACCGAGACCGGCACCAGTGGAAGCACCACGGGTCAGACCAGCAATATCGTAGATGGTCTGGTGAGCGGGCACCCTCGACTTGGGGTTGTAGTGCTCGCACAGCCATTCGTAACGCTCATCGGGAACGATGACACGAGACTCCTCGGGGTCGATAGTGGCGTAGGGGAAGTTCTGAGAGACAAGTCAGTGGATGAAGGATTGAAGTGAAGGGTGGGCGACGTACAGCAGGGTTACCAAGGGAACACTTGGTGATGGCCTGGAAGAGGGTGGATTTGCCGACGTTAGCCAGACCAACCTGCAATTGGTGTTAGCAAGAGCTCTGAGGTCGCGTCGGCAAGCTAATCCCTACATACGATACCACTCTTCAGGTTGTTTCCGGGACGACCCAAAAGGATCTTCTCCTCCTTGACGACCTTCTTGGGAGGCATTCTTCTTTTTGCGTAAGTTCGGACTGGGACAAAGCTCTGAGCTTTAGTATTCGCCGACCAACAGAAGCGCAAGTGAGCTGTCGCAAACGCAGGGCCTGCTGCGGATACTCGAGAAAGGAAGGAGAGGTGCGGAGCGAGTGCGGAGGAAATGGTCGCAGGAATAAAGGAGTGGGCTATGACTGGCCGACCCCAAGGAAATGTAGTGTATGAGAGAAGGGAGGTAAAGGTATGGAAGTGGGATGGTGGGATGTTGACACGCGCTGGCGTTGGAGTCTCATTTTTTCTGCTGTGAGCTAATCGGTCGGTAAATCCCGACCGATTACCTAATGCGGAAGGAAGCTGATGGGATGCACGGGCAGTGGTATATTTGGTGAATGATATGGAAAATGTCACAACATGGCGATTCACTGGGCATATAGGATACAGTGGTAGCAGAGCTGGGTACATATCACTAGAAGGTCAAAGAATCGCAAGGATGCTTCAGATGAAACTTCTCAAGGTCTATACCACATCGATGACCAGTCTGTCCAGCACTTGTCCAGACGTATGCATTTTGTTCATATCTATCTTGCCATTGCCACAAGCTCTAGTATTGCATGAGCACCGTGATAGTCTCTCTGTCGCTAATACACTAGTGGTGAGTGGTCGCAACTCCAGCTGCATCGGCCTGGGCTGTAATTCTGCGCTTGTAATCGTTGACATCTCCATCAAAGTGCTCAACACTTCCCTGGTCACACACCCAGAGCGTAGAACAGACCGCACTGAGAATGGACACATCATGGCTTGGTCCACGTTAGCAGAGGTTCAAAGAAAAAACGGAAAAGTTTGGGTATGGGGGAAAACTTACGAAACCATCAAGACACCACCGCCGAAGTTCTTGAGAGCATCTGCCAAAGCATCCATAGCTTCGATATCCAGATGGTTAGAGGGCTCATCAAGAACCAAGATGTGAGGGTTCTGAAGGGAAAGGATGGCAAAAGCGACACGAGACTTCTGACCTCCAGAAAGAATCTCCATCTTTTGTAGACCAGTCATACCAGTGATACCGAAGGCACCGAGATGTCTACGGTACTCTTCATCGGTCCTACCAGGGTACATCTTGGACATGAAGCCGACAGCACTCATGTTCAAGTCCAGAGCATCGACGTGGTGTTGAGCGAAGAAGCCAATACGCAGACGAGGGTTCTGAGATATGAGACCAGTAGTCGGTTGGAGAGCACCAATGAGAAGCTTGAGTACTGTTGTTTTACCAGCACCGTTGGGTCCAACGATACCAATACGCGAGTCGAGCTGAACATCGAGGTCCACGTTCTTGAGCAACGGCTTGTCGGGTGTGTAACCGAAAGCAACACCAGACATCTGGATGATAGGAGGTGTCATCTTTTCCACATCGGGGAACGAGAATTTGACAGTGTACTCGCTCTCGGGAGCCTCCAAGATGGGCATCTTCTCCAGCTTCTTGATACGTGACTGTGCTTCGGATGATTTGGCGGCATTGTAACGGAACTTGTCGATGAATGCTTGCAGATGCGCACGCTCACCCATTTGCTTCTCGTACTCTCTCTTAGCGGTCTTTCTTCTCTCCTCCTTGGTGTTGTAGAAGGATTCGAAGTTGGCACCCTTGTAGTAGTCAAGGCGCTCTGAGTGTTGGTGGATAATGTCTGTGGCGACTTCGTTCAGGAAGGCTCTGTCGTGAGAAACTACCAAGACGGTGCTTGGGTAGGTCTGCAGGTAGTTTGACAAGAAGGTGATGGAAGGAACATCCAACATGTTAGAAGGTTCATCGAGCATGAGAAGATCAGGTTCGCAGAACAGGGCACGGGCAAGTGCCAATCTCATACGCCAACCACCAGAGAAGGTCTTTGTGGCGAATTGCTGTCTCTCATGCGAGAAACCAAGACCAGCAAGAATACTGGCAGCACGAGATTCTGCCTTGTCGGAGTCCATTTCGGCAAGCTTGCCCTGGACATCACTAAGCGTGATGTCGAGACCTTCTCGCTGAGTGTCAAGCTTGGCAGCATCTGCTGATGTGTCTGCCATCTGTGATCGGCTGGCTTCCAATTCTGCAAGTTCCTTAGTGATTTTCTGCGAAATCGTCAGTTGTGTATTCAATGGGATAGTAACAGGTTGGACTCACGTCTTGCTCTCTCAGCAAGTGCTTGCGCCAGACATCGGCATCCAGAACGGCTTGAAGAGCAGGAGTGTCGTCTCCCATGATCTATTGAGGTCAGTTATAAATCAGAGCAAATGGTGTGACAAAGCTTACCTCTTGCTCGACGTGAAGAATGGAAATATGAGTTGGAATGGCGACCTCTCTCTTACTCAAAGCTCTGAGCAAAGTAGATTTACCGATACCGTTCTGACCGACCAGACCGTATCTGCGACCAAAGGCCAGGGTCAGGTTGGTATCACTCAAGATTCGCTTGCCACCGATAGTGATATCGATACCATCAACCTTGATGTCCTTGCTCTTGCCTTGGTTGTCAGAACCAAGCTGCAGAGGGTTGACCTTCATGAAGAATTCTTCGTATGATGCAGCATCATCGGGCATCTCCAAAAGTCTGGAAGCCTCGTACTCGACATTCTTGAATTCCTTTCTGTCTTGCTTCGCGCGGAGTTTCTTCTCAGCCTTCTCTAGCTTCTTCTTGTCGACACGAGATTCGATCTGTCTACCAGTGTGCTCCAAGTTGACACCACCAGTCAAGCCAAGAGTTGATGAGATGTTTCTTGAAGATCCGACCTGGATGGTTTGCTCCAGCTTTCTGGCAGAAGGTGCCTGCTGGCGTCTCTCGCCATCAGCATCAGACTGAGAGGAGAGCTTGGAGACAAATTTCTCAATCAGATTTTGAATTGTCAACTCATTCTGATTAGACAGATCACCAGAAGCGGAAAGCAGCAGAGCTGTCACAGCGGCGGCGGCATCTGACAGTGGGTCGCCTTCCGCGCTGTATGCTTGCGAGGCATGGTTGAGGTATCCTGCGGAATACTCGGACACGACAGGGTCGATTCCGGGAATCTGGGCTCTGATCTCGGCCTCCATGGTATCACAGAATTGTTCGGAGATGTGAGTTTTTGCGTGTTTGGTTAGGGTGGCGCTGAAGAGACTACACCGCTATGCTCGCGTTGTGGATCCTTGAATCCTTCCTGGAAGAAACAAAATTCACGCTTCTACGGTAAAAGGCGTTGCTCTGTGGTGATCCGATATCCTTGCGTTGTTTATCCAGCTCTTGTCCGTCAACCAGTAAGGGCGCAATTGCGGAAGAGAGGCGCGAGAAATCTCATACGCACGTGATATCGAACGCAAGCCGAATCTCAAGTGACACCAACGGAGTTGCAGCTTCGGTGACCCGCACTACTTCTTAATATCGAACTACTTGATCACGAAACTAGAAAACAAGCACCAGCGAGAGACTGGAGAAGACATCTTCTGGATTCAATCATCTTCAAGAAAGCAACCCGCTCTCTCTCCGACCACAGAGCAGCCTGGTACATTTTGCAGTATTGGAGCTGGGGATGAAACTTGAATTGCCGTGTTCTTGGCACGCGTTGCGTAAGGAACCCACTGCGGTTGGCATCAGGTCCTCACAGCCCGGCTGCATGAAGGGTGAAAGGACACTCCCAGGCAGTGCCAGCCGACGAGTCTTGTTCGTTCTCGCAGCAAGTCAGGTATTTCTCAACAATGACCAATCAGCCGCGGAGAATACGCATTTACTTAATCGATCTTCTTATTCCCCAGATGGCTACGAATAGTAGCTTGTACAACCTAAGGAAAAGGTGCGGAAAGTCAAAATACGATTGGATGGATCAGCAATGTGCATTTAAAGTGGGATAAGTTGAATTCCGGGTTGAGGAAAGCATCTGTGCAGTTGCTGCCCGAGCAACCTTCAGTAAGGTGATATCAATTATGTTGAAACACATATGCTATTTCTGTGCGAGTCCAGCTAGCTATGTGGTTATGTATTGAAGGTTGAAGGACAAAACACAAGCAGCGGTCAAGTGCGGTCTTCTCAAAGTTCTTTGATCGGCAGAACACCCTTGTTGATATAGTACAGAGTGACTTGCCAAAATTCATCCCCGTCATCCAGACGAACCTGGGTCCTGATGGCTCGCCAAGCGGT
>ERZ794946.736-NODE-736-length-12293-cov-3.655091_pt1 | contig 12293 bp, 6 predicted proteins | sample MGYA00433072_ERZ794946 | MGnify/ENA primary metagenome ERZ794946 (study PRJEB30137, sample SAMN04331413) | food metagenome | isolation source: Y3 must sample point D1 replicate A | place: Australia: South Australia | collected 2014 ...
GTTTTAACTAATACCATATGTTGTGTTTATTAATTTCTACTGCTGTTGATACTTATCCCCACTGCTGCACCTGCATCTCTAATCCAGCCACGACCAATGTCATTTCAACCACTTAGTTACCCTGCTGTTACCCAATTTCCTATTTCAGACAAAAACGTGACCTTCCCAGCAAAATCCTCATGAAAATTTTTTTTTGGCTTTGAAAAATCCAATTTCAACACAGCACCAAATTCCCCCCTAGGGAAAAATTTTCCTGTTCCCGGTTTTAGCTATAAACATATGTATATTGAATATAACGACCTTTGAATAATAAAGTTAAAAAACACCAAAGAACCTTTATTACAGCTCAATACTATAGTAAAGAAGCAAAACCTATGAGTAAGACATATTTCCCCAAGCCTGATGAGGCCAAAACTAACGAGTTCATATCGAAATTCTCAGACATATTATTAATTAAGAATAACCCAGGATCATTAGTCTCATCTTTACATAGTACAATCATAACATCAGACTTAGTTGCCAATGAAAGCAAAATTTTCGAGATTTTACCAACTTTAGAACCAAAGGAGTTCTTATTGATTTACATGCATTTACTTTTGTTTCCAATTTTGTACCCAAACTTACTATCAATTAATGTTTGTGTATCTTTGAATAACATTTTAACTGAACATATCTCGAACTTCAATATCTACTATTTGAACATGCAATTACCATCTTCAGAATTGCATCATGCTTTTAATATCTCAGGCAACAACATATTAGATTTTTTGTTTGATGGTACCAACTTATCCAAGAATTCTTTAAGTTTATTATCTGATGCATTATCTCCTCAATTGTTACTTGCCATCTACAACATTTATAAAAAGAAAAAATATTTAGACAACAAAACTCAAAGCCCATCCTCTTTACAACTGAATATCAATATGGGCACCAACGAAATAAACGAATTCTTCGATCACTTCATGTCTTTATTCGGTATTGAATATCTTTCTGGATTCTTTGCAGCTTTATTTGTTGCCGTGCTATATCCCCATTTGAAGAATGATATTGAAACTTCTAATTTTAATGATCTTTTACATCCTTCACACAATCAATTTGTAATCATTCTAGCTGATATGATCAAAGTTCCTGAAATCATTAGTGTTATAAGTAAAAAATTTTTCCTTTTAACTAGAATATCTTCATCTGAAAACATTACCTTTGAGACTTTACTAAGAATGACTGAATTTTTGTCTAGTGGTAAATTACAGAAAAGCAAAAACTTTGAAATTTTATCACCTTCGAGTGTCATTCAGTTTGTAGGTATTTCTGGTATTACATTTAACGCCTTACCTGAAAGAAACATCAAAGATTTAGATTTTGGGCTAGTTTCCAGTGTAATAATCACTTTATTAAGCATTATGAAGAAGAATCCCGAATTACTAGATATTGAGGACTTGCCAGTTAAAGCTAGTGATGACTTGAATACCAGAAATCAGCAAAACTCAAGTCTTTCCGAAAAAAGCTTACTTTTGGAATCAAATGGTATAGTTCAGTTCATCGTTTCTGTTTTTTTAAATATGAACTCTGAAATTGCTGATTCTGAAAGTGGTCAACTATTTACCAATGATTTAAAACAATTTATTAGAACACATCCAAAGGTTATGCCAAATTCGATATGCGGCACACTATTTTACCAAAACCCTGCCTATCTTTCTAAACAAGAAATTTTGAATCTTTGGGCTGAGTGTATGATTGTTAGTGAAAACTTTGACAATTTACACTTGGTAACTTCAAACAAATTTCAAAATGAAGAACAAAGAAAACAATTATTTAATATCTTCTTTTCTTTGTTGCCTTTACAATCTGTTGAATGCATCAGTCGTGTTAATACAACACTATCAAAGTTTTCATATGCTGATTTATCTTTGATCGATGGTACATACGAATACTTTAAGGCTCAGTGCATGTTTTTAGCGGCATCATCAAACAAAGATACTATTAAGAAAAAGATTATGAATGAGATCACACAATTACACAACAAATACAATGTCCGTGTAGGAGAAGCTACTTATAAACAAAGAGCTCATTATGCCGAACTAGCCAATATGTTCAAGGCTTTTATAGACGTATTATCAATTTCACAAAGATCATTTAATGATAGCACTAAAACCCCATTGATTTTAGACTCTTCCATTGCCAATATCATTATTGGTCTAGTCAGCAACTATTTGTTAACTTCTTATAACACAAAGACCAAAGAGTTTAATATGTTAGCTAATTTGTTTGCTAATGAAATTTGCTTGAACTACCCAGAACTTCCATATGAAAGTGTTTATGGACAAAATGTCAAGGAATACCAAGCGTTGTCAAATGATTTTTACAAGGCTTTGTACTCCAAAACAGATAATTTAGAAAACTGTTTAAACAAAATTAAAAATTATTTCTATTCTAAAAATCACGCTGCCCAAGCTGTTTATGCTCATATCATTGGTGAACTTGTATTTGAAACGCCTTTCTTGATGAAAGAATATCCAAAATCTGCAATGAAAACTGGTGGTATGTTTATTGCCAAATTAATTGAAAATGACTTATTCAGAGGTATTCAATTAGATGTTTTCAAAGTTATTTTAGCCATCAACACTTCAGAAGTCAAAAATGACAGTTTGCCATTCTACAATTCTATTTTATTTGCTTTGGTTGAAAAACTGAAAGTAGCTCCTGCATATTCAATTAAGAAAGACACTTTCATATTGAATGAAATAATAAAAAAGGGTAATTTAGCAACCTTGTTGCCAGGTTTGAACTTAAATTTGAAAACTTTATCAGAAGCCGAAAATGATGTGAAAACTTCACTTAACAGTCAAACACCTGTTGCAGTTGGTTTGATAAAGCCAAAGAAGCCAATAAATTTTGTTAACCCAACTGATGTGAACTTACCTGAAAAAATCAGTATTGACATGTCTTTTATTTTGAATAATGTTTCTAATAACAATGTTCAAGAATCAGCACAAAATTTAAGAATGATTTTAAATAATGTTATTGTCAATGGTACTGGTGTTCTTGAAACATTGGCTAAACTATTTACTCAAAGAATCAAACAAGATTCCAATTATCATGTAGTTTATAGAGATTTGATTTATGCCATGAATGTCAAGCCATTATTAGATGATATCACATTTGGTGTTTTGACCAGTGTCAGTACTGTATTTTCCCATTCAGCCAGCTCTACCAAAGACAAAAAGTTATTGAAGACTCTGGCTAATTGGTTAGGTTTATCTTTAGTAGCTAAAAACAAAATTTTAACAAATGAAGAGTTGCCTTTGAGAGAATTGCTATTAGATTCTTGGAATAAGGGATATACTCAATCTTCTGTGCCATTTGTTTGCACTATTATTGAATATACCAAGAATTCCAGTTTGTTCCAATATCCTAACTTATGGACTAAGTCTGTTATTCAACTACTAGCCGAAATGAATGAAACCGGTGAAAGAATCAAAGATGCCAATAAATGGGCTTTAAAGACCACTTTTAATGTAGAAGTATTATTCAAAAACTTGAAAATTTCTATGCTAGATGTGGAAAAGTCCACTTGGTTGTCTAATCCTGACAGTTTGGATATTTTAACAGGTAAAATCTCTTACGAAAGTATTGATATCAAAAAATCTGAAAAAATGTTACAAAACCTGATTCAGAAGCCTGTTATGGATATGGTCATGACTCAAAAGGTTCAACAAGTTAATAATGGCATGGGTAATATGAACATTGAAGAACAAATCATCTCTCCTAAGCCTCACCCTGGCAACAATATGCAAATGCAACAACAACAAATGAGCATGCAAATGCCACAGCAACAATCTGCTCAATTGCCACACAACGATGCCATATTAACTTCTTTACAAGGTAATACCATGTTTGTTGCTAATCCTGATTTACAAGTTGCATTCCAAATGGCTATAGCTAAGTCAGTAAGAGAAATATTAGTTTCTGTTGTTGAAAAATCATCAACTACAGCAGCTATGACTGCTAGAGCATTAGTAGCAAAAGACTTTGCCACTGAAGCCAATCCAGAGTTGTACAAGTACACATGTGTTAAGACAGCTAGACAATTAGCTAAGAGTTCAACCTACATTAACTCTGCTTCTATGTTAAGAGCTAATATTGTCAGCACTACTAGACAACTATGTGGAAATGTTATGATTTTGTTACAGAATGTTGAAGAAGAATTAATCACAGCTATTGATGACAATATTGACATGGCAATTTCTATAATTGAAAATGCTGCTATGGACAAAGCTACCACTTTGGTCTTGGATGCTATCATTCCGGACATTAGCTTTAGACAACATCACGTTCAAAGACGTTCAGGTCAAACATTCCATTATGTTCCTGAAGGTGTTGTAACATCTGCCAGCATCCCACTTCCGGATGCCTTGAAGTTAAGTGCTGAAGGTATTACAAAACAACAATTATCTGTTTATCAATCCTTAGAAAACATGCCGCTAGGAACTGATATGCATTTAAGTTCTAATACTTCCATGGCAAATCAATCCAGCAACTCTTCTAGCACAACAGTTCCACAACAAATAACTAGCAATGCCGGATCTGTGCCTATGAATGCTAAAAGCTCTTCTGCTAGTGATAGACAATCTTTATTACAACAATTAAATAAAGTCAAACATTCTAACCAACAAGAATCTGTTAATATGGCAGCACCTCCTGTGATGAATAACCCACCACCAGGCTTTACAAATCAAAGACAAATGCAAGGAAATAGTGTTCAAGGAACACCATTAAACCAACCACAGCAGTTGATGTCTCCTGAGATTATGAATCCACAATTGCAAAGACAACAAAATATGATGGTTATGGGCTTTGAACAACAATTGTTATTTTTCATGAACATGATAGATGCAGTAATAGGATACATTTTCGATTCTAGAGAGAAAAACCTAGATGATGTTATAACTGTTGTAGATGCATTCGTTATCAGAATTATTTCTGGTATTGCTGGATCTAAACAATTAGACTCTATTGCACTGGCCGTTTCTCAAACCTGTGTTAGCAGAATGTTTGAATTTAAGAGAAACCAGTTGGTTGTTGTAGTATTCACTACCTTGATTCAAAAACTTTGTATTATGTCTCCAGTTGCCAAGAAGGATGTCAATTGGTATTTGGTTCATTCTCAAAATGCTTTGAAGATGGATACCAATTGTTTATTGATTTTGAATAAAATAGGGGTTTTAGAAGCTTCCCAGTTTGATACTTTACTTTCTGGTTTATTGAAGAGTGATATTAAAGATACCATTGATTTTGTCTTAGATTTCTTGAAAAGCTTATTTGAAATCAAACCTTTGAAAATTTGTAAATCTCAGTTGGCTTATACCATTACTTTATTGAAGCAGGTTGAAGATACCTTTTATAAAGAAAAGATCACTAACTTTTTCAACTCTGAAGAATATGCTTCTTTCTCTGTGGAAAATGAAGATGAATTCTATACCGTTCTATTTACTGAATGGGCTAACTTATTAGAAACATACAAGCCAACAGATTTGATTTGCAGAAAATTGTTTGTTGAATTAATACAAAAAATTCCTACAATGGAAAAATTCATTGGATTTTTGAATGTATCCTTCAAGATTTCTTATGATGCCTTCTTAGTTGGTGATCCTCAAAGTAATGTTTTTAAAGCCATTGATGCTTTAGCATTCTTAGTTGTACAAATGATAGTTTACCAAAACAACTCTTTGGGTGTTAGCAGATCAAAGTTCTTAAGTGTTGTTTTGGTTGCTTTCCAAAGTAAATTAGCTTTGCATGCCAATGACAAACAATTTAATGGAAGACCTTTCTTCAGATTTGTTTCTGTTATTTTGAGTTACTGGCAACAATTATATGTTGCTGGATTTGATATTATTGCTGATGAAGGTGTTAAGAATGAATTGATTGAATTCAACAAAGAATTGTACACTGTCATCACTGATATGCTACACATTTGTCAACCTATGTTTTTCCCAAGTTTCTCGTTCTCATGGTTAGGTCTATTTTCTCACAGAATGTACCTACCTATCATGTTGAAGTTTGATGGAAGCTTAAAGAGCAGCATGTGGAAAAAGTTGAATTTGTTATTAATTGATTTATTCAGATTTTTGAAAGTATTTGGTAAAAACGGGGATGAATCTATCAAGGTATTGAATGCTGGTATTTTGAGAATCATATTGTTTGTGGCTAATGATTGTCCAGAATTTTTAATTGAAAACCACTATGTGCTAATGAATGAGCTGCCATCTGATTTCAAGCAAATCAGAAATATCATTAACTCAGCTATTCCGCAAGGCAAAATCTTCCCTAGTGCTTTGAATCAATTTGTCAACATTGAAATGATTGATGAATCTTGTAACTTCAGTCCAAGTACTTTAGTATCTCCAGTTAACGATTTAGGCTCATTTAAGAAACCATTAGATTCTTTCTTAAGAATACCATCTTCATCATTGAATAGAAATATCATGAACCAAATAGCTCAATTGAACAAAAGTGATACCAAGGAGAATTTCAAGATTATAAATGCTATTGTTACACATTCAGTTGTTTTAGCTGGTGATGAATTATTGAGCACTTCCAAACAAGTAATTTTGAATGAATCCTCATCATACTTCAATTTAATTTCCAATTTGATTACCAGCAATGTTGTTGAAAACAGGGAAGTGGTAATGAATGTCATTGACAGCTTGGTCAATCATTTAAGATTCCCAAATACACAAACTTACTTTGTTTGGTATGTTTTGACCACAATCTTCAACATTGATTTGAATGACAAGGACTTGACAAAGAAGTTGAATTGGAATGAAGAAAACTTGACAATTACGCAAGAAATGATTTTGAGAAGTTTATTAGACAGATTGTTAGTAAGCAAACCACATCCATGGGGTTGTGTTATGACATTCATGACTATATTGAAGAAAATAGACAATGTAGAAAACTTGAAGTTCATAAGCAAAGACAACAGCGGCAATCAATCTGTATACGGTTTGATGACTGCAATGAAGAGTCTTTTTGAATCTGCCAACAAAGAAGTAGAAGTTCAATAGATGATATATATCCACTTTATAAAGCAATAAATGACTAATATTAGTCTTAAATAACCACTTTATTAAGCTACAAATGGCTAATAGTAGTCTTAAATAACCACTTCATAAACCTAAAAATAACTAATATTAGTCTTAAATAACCAATTTATTAACCTATAAATGACTAACATTACCCTCACATACCCTTTCCATCAAGCTCCATGAAGCTTCTTCTAAGTCACTATTTTTCACTATTTTTCAATATTGACCCATATATGTTAAGGATCGAATATGCCGTTGGCCTTTTCCTCGTGTTTTTTTTTTTGGCCCATGGTTTTCAATTCTTAACAAAACAGTGATCAACGAAAGCCAAAAATACTATACCAAAGCACACATATTTTAGGACCTATGACAGATAGATTGAACGGCAATTCTGAATTGAATTCTTTTTCAGGAGCCATTAACGAAAGCATAGAAGATTTCAATACATTTGAACTAAGTGATGAAGAGATAAATGAAAACAGAATCGATAACCAAATAGGAAGCATAACAACATCTGCAAATGGGGTTACGAACAAAAAACCTCCAAATACAGCTTTTAGACAACAAAGACTTAAGGCTTGGCAGCCAATACTGTCTCCAAAGACAATGATACCTACTTTGCTATTGGTTGTTATAATATTTGTACCAATAGGTATAGGCTTGTTGGTATCTTTTATGAAGGTTCAACATATCATAATAGATTATTCACATTGCAAAGATTTGGCAGGGAACAAATATTCAAGTATTCCATTGAAGTACTTGGATGTTGCATTAAAGGAAACAGGTCAAAAAAAGGCTGCAGAAGATATAGAAGCAGAGTGGAAGTATGATAGCAGTAGTGACAAATGTACTGTGAAGTTTGAAGTGAAGCATGATATGAAAAAAGATTTGTACATGTACTACAAACTAACCAATTTTTATCAAAACCATAGAAAATACGTGGAGTCTTATGATCTTAAACAATTACAAGGCCATGCCGTAGATGCCTCTGATTTGAACGATTTCTGCAAGCCATTGAAGGAAATTGATGGCAAACCAGTATATCCATGTGGTTTGATAGCAAACTCCTTGTTTAATGATACCATTTCTTTGGAGTTAAGCAACACGAATAGTAAAGGGTCAAATTATCAGTTCAATAACAAAGACATATCTTGGAAATCAGATAGAAAGATTTATAAAAAGACTAAATACAACCCATCAGATATAGTGCCGCCACCTAACTGGGCTAAAAAGTACCCTGATGGATACACTGAGGACAATATGTTTGACATAAGCGAATATGAAGATTTGCTTGTATGGATGAGAACATCTGGATTGCCAAGTTTTTATAAACTAAAGGGGAAAAACGAACAAGATGACTTGGTGAAGGGAACCTATGAGATGGAAATTGTAGACAATTACCCTGTCAAGATGTTTGGTGGAACTAAGTCTATAGTGATAACAAGCTCATCTGTTATTGGGGGAAGAAATGCTAGTTTGCCGTTGATGTACTTGATAACAGCTGTGATCAGTTTAGCATTTGCCATTATCTTCTTTATAAACATATTCATCATCAAACCTAAAAGATCCAGCCTCACTGAGCACTCATACCTGTCAAACGACAATGAGATGTTGCAGCAGCAGTTGAATCCGTTGAGGGAGATAATGTGAGGGAGCTTGTCCTGGGGTTAACTCCGAGGTTTGTGTGTATACGATCCCCACACGTGACTTCCAACCACCACTTATATACAGCTACAAATCTTCGCTTAGAAAATCGTTGTCCCGGACTTAACTCCGACTTCTCTGTGTGTATATTTTTCCTCCAAATCCTCCATTGGCATATTCTCCCATGTTATCTCTACTAGTAATATTTGTGTAATAGGGATTGAAAAAAAAGTACCCCCCATATCGGAATATAGGATCGACTTTTGAGATCATATATATTTTAAAAGAAAACTACTCGAAACACCAGTACGGATTGCCAACTTCCTTTATTCCAACCAAGAAGTTCGTTGTTAACCCATTTATTAATAATTAAGATAAAATGTCGACTGCTAAAAGACTTATGAGAGAGATCAATGCTGCCAAGAACGATAAGGAGGCAAACATTGAACTTTACTTCAAAGACGCTAATAACATGACACAACTAACAGGCTGTTTTTTTGGTCCGGAGGACACACCTTATTATAAAGGGAAGTTTATTGTTGATATTACAATTCCCTCAGATTACCCATTTAAACCACCACATATGAAATTCCACAATAAAGTTTATCATCCTAATATTTCTTCTGTTACCGGTGCTATTTGCCTAGATATTTTGAAGAACAAATGGTCCCCTGTTTTGACTTTGAAGTCAACTTTAATATCGTTACAAGCTTTGTTATGTGAACCTATTCCTGATGATCCACAAGATGCTGAGGTAGCCACACATTACCTAAAAGATATTGATTCATTCAATAGAACTGCTAAGTTATGGACTGAAATCTATGCAAATCCTGATAATTTACAAAAAAACGGTGATTTGATTGATGATGGTGAAAGCTCTGAAGAAGAAAGCTATGAAAACGATGAAAGCTCTGATGAGATTACCAAAAAAATCAAAACAGCAAGCGATGGCTCATTTGTCAATAAATTCAAGAACAGATCCAAAACAAAAAGTAAACCAAAGTTTAGAACTTTGAAAGATGTTAGTGATGCTGAGTTGTATGGTATTAGTGAAGAAGTAATGGATGTTTTCATTGCTAAAAAATTTGAACCCTCCGATATAGTTCCTATGTTAAGAAGACATGGCATAAAAAATATCAACGATATATCTAATGGAGTAGAAGAAATGATTGAAGAAAAGCTAGAAGAAGAATATAAAAATGAATAATGAATATATATAAGACAAAAGACTCTTTTTGAGTATTCTTTTTTGTTGCTCTTGTAATCTCAGTTAATATACATAGCCAAAAAAAAAACAAATCTTTACCTTCTTTTCATTCTATCTCTCATGGAATATGCCTTTTTAGGGGCGTTTCCTGAAGGTGGCTCACTATTTGATTGCATTATTTCATTGTTGAAATTGTTTTGTGTGTCATTTATGTTTAAGTTTCTCATTGATGAATGTGTAGCTTTGAACAGGGGTCTTGATGAAAGTGGTTTGTATCCACTTTGCAGAGTTGATGGATCTTTCACTTCGGGTTCTTTCTGCTCAATCTTCTTTTCAGGTTTCGGAGCAAGTTCCCTCTGCTGCTCTCGTTGCATTATTATATCTTCTTCGGTTTCTTTATACCCTAGCCAGCTAGGAAACCCTTCAAACCCCTTAGGATCATTCTTTCTTTTGTTTTTATAATGTTTTACCAAAGCCTTGTGGACAACTGTCGAATCAATATCGTCACCGTCCTTTTCAACATAATAGGCGTCTCTCCCTTTGGAAGAAGAACTATCTGAGCTATTTAATGCTAATTTTGATTTCAGACCTTTTTTTGAATCAGAAAGATGATCTTTTGTAGGTTTATATTTAGGTGCTTTTTCTTGACTTGAGTGTAAGTTTGAAGTTGATGATTTAAATTTGTCCCATATAGTTGAGCTTTCAGTATCGAATGCCATAGTATGCTAAGATAAGGTGGATTTACAGATTTGTATTGGTTTGTATCACGACAAAGGTATATTATGTTTTACACTTGAAAAAGAGTGTTTCAACATATGGTTTCGGACATAAGAAAAATTCGAATTTTAAAAAAAAAATTTAACCATTATATACATAAGTTTCATTAAAATTGTATTGACAAAATATGAGATTTCATAGCCTAAGCAATAGTCTTTTCCTTTAAATAAATACCGTATAAGTTCTTTAACTTATCCATGATTGGATCATTGATTTCTGGGGAGTATGGAGCAACTAGACCCGGTCCTTTGATTTCCTTGTTTAAGACCATTTTAGTGGCAATGGCAACTGGTAAACCAACAGTAGCAGCCATAGCAGAGTAACGGTTTGAATCACCGTAGGCAACTAGAGTGGAAGTTCTGGTTTCAGTAGTTCCATCAGCCCATTCAATACCGAACTTGTGTTGTAAGACGACTAAATCTCTTTCTTGTTCTTCATATTGCATCAATTCTTCTAATGTAGCACACAAAGTATCCAATGGAGTACCTCTTGGAGTAATCTTGTTGTCATTAGAATAGAAACCTAACCATCCGAAACCGTTTAAGATTCTTTCTCTGTCTTCATCAGACTTCCAAGTAGCCAAAGAGTCAATCTTAGCAATCAATTCTTCCTTAGAATCACCAGCAACGCCTAAATATTCACCTAAAGCTTGTCTCCAAGACTTTTCGGATTTGAAAATATCATTTTCTTCATCCTTTAACAAACCCATATCAACAAAAGCTTTGATGAATTCTGGGAACCCTTGGTATCTTAAAGTACCTCTGATAACAGTTTCAGCTTCTGGAATGTGATATAATTCCTTAAAGGCAGTTGAGTCTCTGTTTGGGTAGCAAACAAATGAGTAACCTGGGTAGATAAAGTATGGTTTGGCAGTAGCCATTAAGTCTTCGGACTTGATTTGGACTAATTCGCCATTTTCGTAGTACTTAGCAGAGTTTCTTAAAGCTAATAACACACCTCTTGAAGACCAAGAAAACTTGTAACCTAATGGATTGTCAGAGTCTTCAGGGGCTGGTAAACCACCACAGTAAGAAACAAAAGATTTGATCTTACCATTAGCTCTGTGAACTTCATCAATGGTCTTAACAGCATATAAATGGTCGATACCTGGGTCTAAACCAATTTCATTCATGACGGTAATACCGGCCTTCTTGATTTCAGGTTCTAATTCCTTCAAAGCTGGAGAAATGTAAGAAGAAGTGACGACATCTTTTTTCAACTTGATAGCAGACTTAACAACAGCTGGGTGGTAAATGTATGGAATCAAGGAGATGACAACATCATGATCCTTGAAGACTTTCTCAAATTGTTCAGTGTTAGAAACATCAACAGAAACAGCATTGGATTCAGATGGACCAGCCAACTTTTGAGCGGTTTCTAAGGTTCTACAACCAACGGTCAATTCAATTCCTTCTGAAAAACCTAAAACATCAACAACTGGTTCAGCAACGAAACCAGAACCTAATAATAAAACTTTTTGTACCATTTATTTAAATTTTAGTATTAATTTGAATAAATATGATATATATCTGGGGTTTTGATATACTTTTCTTTTTTATTTTAACTTTAGATTAATCGTA
>ERZ794946.737-NODE-737-length-12292-cov-4.765629_pt1 | contig 12292 bp, 11 predicted proteins | sample MGYA00433072_ERZ794946 | MGnify/ENA primary metagenome ERZ794946 (study PRJEB30137, sample SAMN04331413) | food metagenome | isolation source: Y3 must sample point D1 replicate A | place: Australia: South Australia | collected 2014 ...
TTTTCTTATACGCAGAGTCATAGATCCAACCAATCTTTCAAAGCCCATGCCTGTGTCGATGGATTTTGCAGGGAGGGGGCGTAGAGACTTGTCAGACTCGCGGTTGTACTGAATGAAGACGTTGTTCCAGATCTCCAGGACGTTGGGGTCGTCCATGTTGACGAGGTGGGCAGCGTTACGACCGCCAATTCTGTCGTAGTGAATCTCACTGCAAGGACCGCACGGGCCCTGGTCACCCATCTCCCAGAAGTTGTCCTTCATGTTTCCAGAAAGAATGTGGTCCTCGGGGACACCGACGGACAGCCAGAGCTCCTTGGCTTCAAGATCGGGCTCGAGGCCACTTGCCTTGTCACCCTCGAAGTAGGTGACGTACATTCTGTCGGGGTTGAGGCCGTACTCCTTGGTCAGGAGTTCCCATGACCAGGCAATAGCCTCCTTCTTGAAGTAGTCGCCGAAACTCCAGTTACCCAACATCTCGAAGAATGTCTGCGTCAGCTTGTCAGTGGGTCTGTTTATTAATTGATCTGATAACTGCAACGCACGTGATGGTAAGAGTCCTTGCCGACATCGTCCAGGTCCTAGATGTGATCAGAAAAGCAACTGAAGAAAGAGTTGACATGGAAATACATTGTGCTTTCCACCAGCGCGAATACACTGTTTCGCATGTTAGCATGTTGTTGGCCTCTATAAAAAGTCTTGGCTCGCCTTTTGAGAATTTGTGGCACGCTTGAGCGAGGCGAAATCAGATGAGGGATCAACAGTTCCAAGGAAGATAGACTTGTACTGGTTCATTCCAGCATTGGCGAAGAGAAGAGTCGGGTCCGAGTGGGGCACGACGGAAGAGGAAGGCACTGTGCTGGTGTGAGCTGCGGGTTGCGGCGAAACAAAGACCTCCGAAGTGGCATACCAAACGTGTGGCCTCTCTTCTTGACGAAATAGTCAATAAAAGTGCTGCGCACCTTGACAGCATTCCACTGGTGCTCGGTGTTTGTGTCAGCCATGTTGAGCGCGCGTGTGGTTGAGTGTGTTGCGCGAAAGGAGTTGTATGGGAGCTGCGAGAATGTTCTCCGAGCCAGCTGAGGTGGATTTTGAACGTGAGTCAACCCACGTCGGCAACAGTTGGACAAGCTCGTGATCATCCACGCTTCTTCACTTCCAAGGAGTGCGCGTTTCTTCACAGACGATTGCGATTAATTCCCGATCACTTGCTCGAACTATCGCAGGTCTAGACAAAGGCGGTGGTGATGCGGGATGAACACGACCAGCGCGGAGGTCATGGACCGAGACCGAGAAACTGCGACAGCTCCAGCTCCAGCTCTAGCTCTAGCTTCCACTGCGACACCCACGAGCTCACCGAGGGGCCTCAAGCGCACAGCGGACGACTCGTTCGATGATGACCATCGCTTTGCCAAACGCTTCAATTTACTCAATCTAGGTATCTTGCACCCCCTCGCCGCTTCCTCTATACCGCATGCTGACTCGGCCTCCCTGCGTACAGCCAACGGCCATGACAAGCTCTACATTCCCGTCTCCTCAAGGCCGCAACTTCAGTGCGGCCTTTCTCAACCTCCTCCCCTCGAAGAGCACATGCAGCTAGACGATACGAAGGACCGTGTATACATCCACAACCTCGACGATGAACTCGCAGACATTGAATCCGACGAAGAGAAGCTCATCTTCCTCCCGGACATTGAAAAGAAGTTCAACACCATACCAAGACACATCCTGATCGGAGAGAAGAAAGACTCGAATCAAGAACTCGTCCTCTACAACCTGCCACCTTCGTTGTCTGTGCCTGTCGAGCAAGACAATGTACGAAAGGCCATACTCGAGGCCCGCCAACGCGCAAAGGAAAAGGCCACTGCCAATCCTCCTTCCTCGCCGACCCGCGCAGACGGGCATCCTCCAGAAGAGCAGATCGAGACTGCCCATGGCTACGACTCTCCAGACTATGGCCTGGACGAGGACACGAATGACATGGATGACGATGAGGACGCAATGGATTTATCTTGAAAAATGGTATTACATTTTCGGTCTCGCCAGTCCAGCCAGCTTTTCTACCTAATGGTCTATCTAAGTCCCGGCCATGATATCCTCCTACAGGCCCTTTCTTCTCGAGAAAAATAAGGAAATAAAAACATTATCTAAATCTGGTATCCATTTTGGTTCCTTCGTAAAATCTTCAAATGCGTGCTCGGCCCCAATATCTTGGGAGCCAGCGCCTGCTAGGGCTGGGTTGTGCTTCGATGCGTGTTGTTTGTGACGCCGCCGACTCGCTTCCTCCCAGCATCAAGCTTTCGGGTAGAGCGGTGCGTCTCGCCTTTTGGTAGTTGACGGTACTTGTGATGGTCGTCCATTGTGTCGTGTAGACATCAGGAGCGACCGTGTATTCGAGAGTCGACCATTCGGTCGTAGTCGTGTCTGCAAGAGCGGGCGCGTTGGTGATTGCTCGTTCAAGGCTCGTCGTGATGGTCACCCATAGCGTCGTTGTGGCGTCGGCAGAGACAGCCTGCACGTAGGTCGTGAGAACAGTCGTCTCGGCCACCGTCGGTTGCGCAGTGGGCGTCGTTTCAACGTTTGCGGCAGGCGTTGTCTGGCTGTTCTCGACAGGCGTCGGCTGCACGGTAGCACTTGAATCGGCTGCAGCCATGGTTACCGACACCGCTCTGCGGATTGTCGTGACAACGGTAGTCCATTGCGTTGATGTCGCATCAGCAGCCACTGCCAATACTAGTGTAGTCACTACATTTGTCATTTGAGGCAGTGACTGTGTCGAGCTTGTCGTGGCCGCCGTCTCTGCAGTCGATGCAGGCGTGGGGGACGTATCAACACTGGACATCTTTGCACTCGACTGTTGAGGCGTCGATGAAGCTTGAGCGGTCGATGCGGCTTGGGACGATGTTTGGGCAGCCGAAGACGTCTTAGCAGCGGATGTCGAGGTCTTGTCGCTCGATGAGCTCTGCGCGGTGGACGAGGCGCCTGCAGTAGACGAATTACTATCACTTGATGAGCTCTGTGACATCGAAGAGTTCTCTGTCGTTGACGAGGATTCGGCCATCGATGAGCTTGATGAGCTTGCAGCGGTCGTTGAGGTCTTGTCAGTCGACGAGCTCTCGGTACTTGACGAGCTCTCGGAAGTCGACGAGGGTTCGGCGGTCGATGACGTGGTTTCGCTCGAAGAGGTTTGCGTTGACGATGACTCTACTGTAGCCGTCGTGCTTACAGTAGATGACACGGTCGAGGTAGTCTCAGCAGGCACCGTCTCCGTCGATATTGTGCTAGCACTACTAATAGACGTCTCAGTTGATGTTGGGGTATTATTATTACAGAATGCGGGCAGTGCAACCTTTCCAGAAGATTTTGCAGTCTGCTCGAAGACTTGCAGAGAGTTGATGGACCAATAAGCATTGGAGAACGCCTGAGGGTTATTGGCGACGTAGTCAGTGCAGGAGCCGCTCAGAGCAGAACACGTAGAGTCGCTGCTCCAGACGCTGCCGGCCCAGTCGCCACAGAAGGTCACATCGAAAACAATCTGATTGTCCGAGAAAAATTCGGGGATATCACAGCAGCCTGTGAATTGAGAGAGTGGTCTGCCCCAAGAAGCATCCGGGGTTGGGTTGCCACTTTGAATGTTGGAAGGAATGGTACCACGCTGGAAGAACCAGATGCTGATCGCTTCGTCGGTCCACTCCATAGCATAGACACCACCTCCAACGTTGTTGAACCCATCACCATAGGTGTTGTATTGACTCGTGGAGATTTGGCAACCGAGGTTGTTGGTCTGGTCCGCTGCGTTGACGTAACAGTCATCGGAGTAGAGAGATCCAGTGAAGTTGCCATTGTCGTAGATGGAACAGCCGTCTGCCGTGTGCAATGTCATGGCATTGTGATTTTGCGTGTTCACACCCTCGATGATATCGATCTCACCACCGTTAGGCCAGCTAGGTCCAACCATCCAGTACGCAGGCCAAGAACCGCAAGAGTTACCAGGCATGTGGTCGAGGTCAAGGATGACAAGACTGCCGGAGTTGTAGGCTGCTTTGCTAGTCAAACGGATACTGGGACGTCCGTTGGGTTGGACATTGGTGTGATCGACTCCAATGTAGACCTTCCCGTTCGAGTTGCTGATGAGGCCGGTGTTCCATGCTGAGCCCTGGTCAATATACTGGACGAAACCATGGGTTGGGTCTGCTTCTGTAAAGAAGTCAAACATGTTGAAAAATGATGCAGAGTTGTAGTCATCCTTGAGAACATAGCCAGCTATGCTCAAGTTGACGAACGAAAAAAGACTGAACAAAAAGGGAATGAGTGGCATGTTTGTGAACGAGTGCATGGTGCAATTGTAAAAGAATGATTGCGCACGAAAAAAAGAAGCCTACAACATGGAAGTGCCTCAGCACATATATAGCAATGAGTAGCTGCGAAAAGAGACCGCCTCATCGACGGCATAGTAAGATAGGCTGGCCCCTTTGGGAGGGTTTGAGGACTGTTTATTGCGGCCGTTCAAACGGCTTCAACGCAGACCGGGCGTGGCCCTGATAACTACCATGGAGGTGGTCTACTTGGCGGTCTGTTCAAGAGGCATCTTCGTAATACTCCAAACGGTTTTAGCATGCGCGTTCGCCTCTCAGCTCGTGAATGAACTGTATACTGTATACTGGTGATGCATGCTGGTGCCTACTCCGAGCTGTCAGAAAGTGGCAGGCGCAGAGCTCGATTCTTCGTGTGACAAAATGTTTGCCGCTTATCCAGAGTTACATCAACCCAGATGATCAATTGACATTTGTTAGGTATTATCGTGCTCATGGTTGTGTTCAAGAAAAAAATGCAAGAGGTGTGGATTGTCGTTGAGCAAATCGAGCGACCCCACCACACTTGGCAGGCACAATTTCGGTCTGCAGCCAATCGACCAAGCTGATGTCTCTGCCAGGGGCTGAATTCACCTCCTGCCTCGTATACCATGTCTGCACGCCAAAAAATTCCAAGAAGATACGAAGGTGACAAGGCGATCGATGAGACTTCTCAATGGTATTGCCTGGGAGACAAAGTCCTACAGCACGTCATGGAGCTTTTCTCCATCTTCCTCTATCTGACTTTACCACATGCCCACGGACGGCAGTAGATTTGGCTTGCCACAATCGATTTCCAAAGGTTATCCATTGACATGGATCGTCGGCACTGCGTACGCTCAGATGCTTGTAGGATATGAACCGGTAAGGGGTTGCCCTCCCGACATGGGTCTTGCGAAGGAAAAAAAAGCCGTTTGATGATTGCTCGCCGTAAGACACAACGGTCTCATGGGAAGTGGTCTCCATGTCAGCCAGCCCAGTTGCTGCGCTAACGGGGATAAAAGAAGCGAACGACGACGGGTTTCCCGGAGGATTGTTCCTGTTGCACAGCCTGAATGTCTCGGTTTCGAGCCTCCGAAGGGTCTGGGGGTCAAGGTTGTCTGTACGACTATCCGTAGGGTTCTGATAGCTCTGATATACAATCATGTACAACGCATGGTTCGTAAGAACAGCGAATGCCTCGTCGTCATCACCTCATAATCATGCTCACTTCGTCACGTCTCCCTGGCCAACCGAGCTCTTGTCGGCTTCTTGGGCTGCTGACTTCTTGGCTTCTTCCTGGGCGAAGAGATCTTGCCAGTATGGTTCCTTGTAGCCATCCATCAGACGTGTGAACTGTGGACCACTCTTCACCCAACCTTTGACGCCTCCTTCGAGTACCATTGACTGCATCTGCTCGTCTCCAGCTGCGTCGATGAATTCCTTGAACCTGCATCAATCAGTATGAGAGTCCTTGGGCAATGCTACACATAATTCTTACCATGCAGCACAACGAGGTGCTCTGCCATTCGAGGAACCACCTGTCGCAATAACAATCAGATCAGAAGCTTGATTACAGAATACGGATACTCACAAGTGAATACGACCCACTCGATATCTGCCTTGTAGGCCAACTCGTAACTGCCGGAGGGTGTTATTAATACTCTGAACGAGAGACGATGTGAACTTACAGCATTCCTCGATTCCACCAGAATCCCTGAGCAGGGATATTCAAACTGCCACGTAGACATCCGCCTTCGAAATCCATCCTCCTAAGATCGATTATGAGCAAACTTGCCACACCTCGTAATGAGAGCATCTGCATCACACGGTTTCGAGGCATAATGGCCGCTTCGGCCTTGGGCTCTGGGAAGTCGGCATGCCATGGTCTGCTCTGTTCGGTAGTCATGATGAATATGTGGTAGTCCTTCTGATTTGTATAGTTGTCTTGTGTTGGAATGTTGTCGTTGGAAAAGGACGCATCATGGAAAGCTCCAGCTGAAGCAACGAGCTCGAAGCCGAAGTCCGAAACACCTTCCCGTGCTCGAAACCTCAACAGTTCAACCTCGACTTGAAGCTATACATCGTCCTCATCGCCGTATTCTAACTCGAGCGAAATCACGTGCTAAATAGCATGGTAGAAAATGTAAATGTGCCTTCATGGGCATGATTAAAAGCGCTTAACTGGGGATATCTATGACTTTTCGTAACAAGAAACAAACAGACATAACGCATCTATTGCAATGACTCGACGACCAAGGCGCTGGCACCACCACCACCGTTACAGATACCAACAGCACCGATCTTGCCCTTGTTTTCTCTGAGGACACCAAGGAGAGTGACAACGATTCTGGCACCACTTGCGCCGAGAGGGTGGCCGAGGGCAACGGCACCACCGTGGAGGTTGACCTTATCCTCGCTGATTCCGAGAAGCTTCATGTTGGCAAGAGCGACAACACTGAAAGCCTCGTTGATCTCGAAAGCATCAACATCCTCCTGCTTGATACCGGCGTGCTTGAGAGCCTTAGGCATGGCGAGAGAGGGAGCGGTGGTGAACTTGGCAGGCTCGTGAGCAGCCTCACCCCAACCCAGGATCTTAGCAATGGGCTTCAGGCCGAGCTCCTTGAGCTTGGCCTCGGAAACGAGAACGACGGCAGCAGCACCGTCGGAGAGAGGAGAGGCGTTGGCAGCGGTAACAGTGCCATCCTTGGGCTTGAAAGAGGGTCTGAGAGTCTTGGTCTTGGCCTCGTTGAAGTTCTTGGGCTCGTCGTCCTTGTCAACGACAACATTGGGCTTGCCTCTGCCACCGCTGACCTCGACAGGAGCAATCTCCTCACCGAACCAGCCACTCTCCTGGGCCTTTTGAGCCTTCTTGTAGGATCTAATACAGTAGTCATCCTGGGACTCTCTGTTGAAACCGTGCTCCTCGGCGCAGGCCTCGCCGGCAAGACCCATGTGCTGGTCCTCGTAGGCATCAGTGAGACCGTCCTTCAGGACAGCGTCAACGAGAGACTGGTTGCCGAACTTGGCGCCGGTGCGCATGTTGGGAAGGTAGTGGGGAGCGTTGGACATGGACTCGGTACCACCAGCAACGACGATGTCGGCACCGCCAGTCATGATGGTCTGGGCACCGAGAATGATGGCCTTGGTGGCGGATGCGCAGACCTTGTTGACGGTGGTGCAGACGACCGAGTTGGGAATGCCAGCACCGAGAGCGCACTGGCGGGCAGGGTTCTGACCAAGACCGGCAGAGAGGACGTTGCCGAAGATGACCTCCTCGACGGACTCGGGCTGGACACCAGCTCTCTGGATGGCATGCTTGATGGCGTGGGCACCGAGTTGGGTGGCGCTAAGGCTGGAAAGAGAGCTATACAAAGAAAGGGCTGGTTAGAATTGTTGAGCATTGAAGCATGGCGGGGCTCTCTACTCACCCCAAGAACTGGCCAACAGGGGTTCTGGCGGCCGAGACAATGTAGACGGGGGTGGAAGGAGCCATGTTGAAGACTGGAATTGAGGGAGAGACGTGAATGGAAGAAGGAAAGAAGAAGCAGAGGAAGGAGCAGGAGAAAGGTAGAAGGAGCAATTCAAGGAGGGCCAGGAAATCATGCCATGTTTAATTTCGAGGGACAATCTGGGGGTCCAGCATGGCGTTGGCAACGTGTTTCGCCGCAGAGTTTGAGCCGATTTCGGCAAGAATTGATTATCGAGATATGTGATCGGTTGCCAACACAAAGCGGTGAAGCACGTCGAGCGGGAAGCTTGAGTCGTGCCTGCCGACTGGCGCTTTGGTGACGATCTTGTTGGAGACGAAGTCTCGCGGCGACTGTCGCATTCGAGCTTCAACTTTTGTCGCGTCCATTGTCGCCCTTCCACACCACATCTGCCGCCATGGACGACCTTTACGATGAGTGCGTTTCACGTCCTTCTGTTTGACCGTCTTCACAGCTAACTCTTGTCGACAGGTTCGGTAACTTCATCGGCGAGCCCGAAGACTCGGACATCGAACAGGAACAGGATGTCGATGCCAACGACTATCTATACGACCAGGACGAGCCGGATGAGGTTGCTGCTGCTCATGACCAGCAGCTGATGGAGGTGGATGGTATGCGCCGCCTTGACGCAATGTTGGAATGAGAAACTGACTTTGGCGCAGATGAAGGACCCTCGAATGCCGTTGTTCTCCATGAAGACAAGCAATATTATCCCACCGCACAACAGGTCTATGGCCAAGATGTCGAAACTCTGGTACAAGAGGAGGATACTCAGGCCCTGTCACAGCCCATCATCGCGCCCATCGTACAGAAGAAGTTCACTATCGAAGAGGCAGACCTGCCTCCTGTTTTCTTCAGCCGCGATTTCATGACCGACTTGATGAACTTCCCCGATCAAATTCGCAACGTTGCCTTGGCTGGTCACCTACATCATGGTAAAACGGCTTTCATGGATATGCTCGTTATGCAGACACACAACATTCAAGAGAAGCTGGACAAAAGAAAGGGACGCGACCGAGATGAGCAATTGAGATATACCGATACACATCTCCTGGAACGCGAAAGAGGCGTGTCGATTAAGACCGGTCCTATGAGTTTGGTTCTGCCTGCGACGAAGGGAAAGTCGCATTTGATCAACATGCTGGATACTCCTGGTCACGTCAACTTTGCCGATGAGGTTGCTGCTTCTCTACGCCTGGTCGACGGTGTCGTTCTAGTCGTTGATGTTGTCGAGGGTGTACAAGTCCAAACCGAAATGGTCATCAAGCACGCCGTCCTCAACCACCTACCACTGGTTCTTGTCGTGAACAAGATGGATCGTCTGATTCTGGAGCTCAAGTTGCCTCCTGCTGATGCCTACTTCAAGCTCAAGCACGTCGTCGAGGAGGTCAACACAGTCATCGAGAACACTATTCCCGGCCAAGGCGAGAAGTACCGCGTCAGTCCCGAAAAGGGCAATGTTGCATTCGCCTGCAGCATGATGGGCTGGTGTTTCACTCTTCCTTCGTTTGCACACATGTACGCCGAGACGTATGCCGGTAGTGGCCTGGATGTCCCCGAATTCAGCAGAAGACTATGGGGCGATATTTACTACAACCCTGGAAGTCGCAAGTTCACTCGTCGTGGAACAGAACCTGCTAGCAAGCGTTCTTTCGTCAACTTCGTCCTCGAGCCTATTTACAAGCTCTACTCACATACCATCAGCGAAAGCCCTGAAGATCTCAAGAAGACGCTTGAGAGCCTGGGTATCTATCTCAAGCCTACACAACTTCGCGCAAATGCCAAGGATCTTCTTAAGATGGCATGTGAGCAATTCTTCGGTCCTGCAACTGGCTTCGTCGACATGGTTGTTGATCACATTCCGTCACCCATCGAAGGAGCCAAGCAGAAGCTGGACAACTACTACACAGGTCCTACTGACACCAAGACTGCTGAAAGTATGCTTTCTTGCGATCAGGATGGTCCTCTGATTGTTCACGTCACCAAGCTTTTCAATACCACCGATGCAACTGGATTCAACGCGTTTGGTCGTGTCATGAGCGGCACAGCACGCCCTGGCCAGAAGGTCCGTGTGCTAGGCGAGGGCTACACAATCGAAGACGAAGAAGATATGGTGGAGGCTACAATTTCTGATGTCTGGATTGGTGAGTCACGATACAACATTCCTACCAGCGGTGTGCCCGCCGGTAACTTCGTCCTTCTTGGAGGAGTGGACAACTCAATTGTCAAGACTGCCACAATTGTTGCGCCAAAGCTCCCAGAAGACGAGGATGCATACATTTTCCGTCCAGTACAACACTTCTTCGAGTCTGTCTTCAAGGTCGCTGTTGAGCCAATCAACCCATCTGAATTGCCGAAGATGCTTGACGGTCTCCGCAAGGTCAACAAATCATATCCCCTCATCACAACGAAGGTCGAAGAATCAGGAGAGCACGTCGTTCTGGGTACTGGCGAACTGTATATGGACTGCGTCCTGCACGACTTGCGCAGATTGTATGCTTCAATGGAAATCAAGGTCTCGGATCCGGTCACTCGCTTCTGCGAGACAGTTGTGGAGACATCAGCCATCAAGTGTTACGCATTAACGCCGAACAAGAAAAACAAGCTCACAATGGTCGCCGAACCTCTGGATGAAGGCATTGCCGAGGACATCGAGAGTGGCAAAGTGAACATCAGAGATCCGGTACGAAAGGTCGGCAAGTTCTTCGAGGAGAACTATGGGTACGATCTGCTCGCCTCGCGCAACATCTGGGCTTTCGGACCTGATGACATGGGTCCCAACATCTTACAAAACGACACACTACCTTCAGACGTAGACCAGAAGCTCCTCAAGAGTGTCCGAGACACCATTCGCCAAGGTTTCTCATGGGGCACGCGTGAAGGACCGCTTTGTGAAGAGCCCATCCGCAACACAAAATTCAAGATCACCGACGTCGGCCTCGCACCGGAAGCTATCTACCGCGGTGGTGGCCAGATCATTCCCACAGCTCGTCGTGCATGCTACAGCAGTTTCCTGATGGCCAGCCCCAGACTGATGGAGCCCGTGTACAGCTGCTCGATGATCGGCAATGCAGACAGTGTAAGCAGTTTGTACACAGTCCTCGCCAGACGTAGAGGACACGTTCTATCCGATGGCCCCATCGCTGGCACACCCCTCTACAAGGTCTCAGGTCTCATTCCTGTTATCGCCTCCTTTGGTTTCGAAACCGACCTTCGCATTCACACTCAAGGACAAGCCACATTATCACTTGTCTTTGACCGCTGGAGTATTGTACCTGGTGATCCACTAGACAAGAGCATCAAGCTCAGACCACTGGAACCTGCATCTGCACAAGCGACAGCTCGCGACTTTGTGCTCAAGACACGCAGGAGGAAGGGTCTTGCTGAGGATGTCACTATCAGCAAGTTCCTCGAACCTGAACTCTTCAGGAGTTTGAAGGAAAGTGGCATCTTGGATCAACCTGCGTAAATAAAGAATTGTCACGAACACTCGAAATAGAAAAGAGTCCTTTTTAACTTGCACTATGCGACCTCCCTTCGATAGTCGTTGCTTCCCGTGAGGTTGTTCGTTTTTTTGTTAATCTCTCAGGCTTTCCCCTCATCTCCAATGCTTGCGCTGCCTTCACTCTTCGATCCACAACATTTGCCGAGTAGGTGAGGACTCATCCTTTGCGAGAGGGTCGACGGTGTGTTTCTGCCCAACATTCACCATGGTGGAATATTGTGATCTGACATTCTTGTTGGATAACGTGCTTTGGCTGGGAGATGGCACGCGGTGTGTCAGGTGGAAGGGAGAATCGAGCGAGCAAGAAGAATGAAGGCATGATCAAATAAAGGGTCATAGGGCTTGTATATTCTGCTTCCAACCACTTCCATCAGATCTCTGCCCATGACCAGACCTATCCTCTCCGCCTCATCTCACCTCAATCCCCTCTCCTGCTCCCCTAACTCTCCTTTAGGCGTTCTAACAACCGCACCCTTAAACACATCATCCAACTTCATCTCATCCCCATCAACCGCCTTCTCCAAAGGATCTTTACAGAATATACCCAAGAATGAATCCACCATATCCCTGACTCTATCCGCGAATTCCTTGCCACTTAAATCCTGCTTTGCGATGCCCACTCTGAAAGCGAAACAAGTGGATTTGTAGACGTGATGGTATAGCAATTTGTATTCTTCATCTCTTGCTTCCTCTGCGGGATCTGGCGGTGGCTGAGATTCTGCAGAGGTGGAAGTGCGTTTTTTCCGTTTTGAAGATGAAGTGAAACCCCAGACACGAAGACCGGCTAATACGACTTTGGATATCATATCTTTGTTTTTCTTTTCCAAAGCTTCTTCCTCTGCTGTTTGTGTGGTAACAGGAACGGGAGTTTCTCTGGATAATCCGGAGACTCTTCTTGTTTCTGCAGCAGTACCGGTGTTTTCTCGCCTCAGACTTGCTATACTCGGGCTTCTGGATTTCGGTCTCGT
>ERZ794946.738-NODE-738-length-12269-cov-4.195022_pt1 | contig 12269 bp, 15 predicted proteins | sample MGYA00433072_ERZ794946 | MGnify/ENA primary metagenome ERZ794946 (study PRJEB30137, sample SAMN04331413) | food metagenome | isolation source: Y3 must sample point D1 replicate A | place: Australia: South Australia | collected 2014 ...
TTTTTCCCTCGTTTCGCAAACATCGGCATCCGCGGTGGCAAACCATCTCCACGATTGCTTTCCTCGATGCATCGCTCGATCTATATCAAGATCTCTTCCGTAGCTCACCTCCTAAACCTTGTTATCATCCACTACTCTTATTGAAACACAAGGAGCAATCTTAAATTATTCTTTCATGCGGAAAAGGTGTGCAAAAAGCGTAAATAAACATGAGATGTTATTTGCATCTCGATGTTTGGCACGTCGATGCGGCGATGCACGCTGTCAAAAAGTGGATGCTTTGTTTTTTTTGTCGTGCATATGACCCTGTCGTGGTTTGCTTCCATGCTTTTTCTGCTTCCATGGCATTTTGGTTTTTTCCCCCTTGAGAAATAGAGATGATGGAAGTGGGTAAGGAACGGGCCGTGAGAGGACAATCGTGGTTCTTCTAATGCAGGGTTCTCTGTATTGTTGTTGTGTTTGTTCTTGTTATACCTTGATGTTTTTTGGGTCGGAAAGAAGGATAATATCACTTTGTGTTCATCGAGTCATCATTACAATTCTTGGTGATCTGCTTAGGTTCGATTATCTGATCATGGGTAGCAAGGAAATAAACTATCTACTTGATATTACATTGCCTCATTCCTAAAGGGGGAAAGGACAGATACAGAGTGACAGGAACTGATGGTCGTGTGTGTGCTACCTGAGCTCGTTAGGATCGACAAAGTAAAAAGTGCGACCCTGACCTACTCTTCCTAGTACATCTCTTCCCTTTGTGCCTTTCCTCATCCCTTCCGGTAACCTCAAGGCTGCTGTACATTTTCGAGAATTCAAAGTCAACGGTCACAAGTGATGGCAGGTAAGATGTAATTATCGTTGAAGAATTTGTTTACTCTTATGAATCTCTTTGGACGCTATGCTTTGAGAAAAAAGGATCTCGGATTGTGTAGAAGGAACATAGGAAAGAGGTGCGATGTTCATGCTGCCGACCCAAAATGCCTGTAAAGGTTTGAACAAAGGAGAAGAAAGATGCCTGGAACTGGATGAAGAAGAAGAGTGAAGAGGACTGCCTGCTTTGGGCAGAAAAAGAGAAAAATTGTAGTCGAGAATAGAGAAAAAGAAGAAGAAAAAACATAAAAGGGCGAGGTCTGCCTCTAGCCCAGAGAAGGGTATCCGCGCAATATTGACATACGAAACAAAATGCAGCCGACACCTGGTTTGTATGCCGGCTATGTCTGAAAACCCAAAGTAAAAGAACACCACCATGGTTTCCGTCCAACCAATGCCTAAAAACACTGTGATGCTGATGAAGTTTGCGCCATGAGAAACAGATTCGCTTGAACGCCGCAGATAAACAAAGGATGATTGTGATGCAATCCAGCCGGTACGCCATGCATGGAAGGAGATTGTAAACATCAAGGAGAAACAACGATGAAAAATGTAAGCGCAAGCTTTAGTAGGAAGCGAGGCGGCGAACGAGGTTTTGGCTCAGAGGGGAGTTGTCTGGGCTGGCATCGAAGATGCCGATAGTGCTGAGGCTACGAGAGCCCATGCGGTTGCCCGAGGTGGGGCTATCCTCGTGACATTGACCGAATGCGTAGGTCTGAGCGCGGTTGAGCTTTGCACGCTGCTTGAGCTTGCCCATGCCCTTTTCGCATTCCTGCTCGTGGTCCTTGTGGTGCATCTCGACGTAGTTCTGAGGGAAGCACTTGGTGCGGTGGCTAGCAAAGAATTTGCTGTAGCCACCTTCGAGGATGTACATCTCGGGGAAGGTGAGCTTGGGGTATTGGAAGTCGTTGACAGCACGGTCACGGTTGCGGACGAACTTGGCCATGCGGGGGGCACGGAGCTCAGAGTATTCGCAGTGGAGGATCAGGAGTGTGTTGGGAGTGACACCACCATGTTCGAACAAGTCCTTGGTCAACTGGTCCTTGTCATTGTAGTTGACGGCGCCGTTGATGTGGCCACCGTTGTACTCGTACTCGAAGCGGCAGTCAACGATCAGGATCTTGTCGTAGTGAGAGTTGTAGTCGCCATTGAGAACGCTGACGAGGGTGTCCTGCTTGACACGAGGAAGGCTATCAGGTTCTTCCTCGTTGATGAAGTGAGGGAGCTTGGGCTTGTATGGCTCGTCGAGGTCCATTGAGACGGAAGGCGACGAGTTGATGTGAGAGTAATCGTCCTGTTGGCCATTGATGACATCGTCGGGGTGCTGAAACATGCTAAGCGAACGGCGCACCTGCTTCCTGGGAGGAGGGCGGACGGCGGCGGACTTGCGGACTTGCGAACCCAGAGGCGAGCCGTTGTTGCGGCAGAGGGAAGTGCGACGGGAGGGGGGGATCATGTATGACTTGGAAGGCGATGATTCGCATTCTGAAGAAGGGCTCGAGGTGCAGCTGAGGCCGGAACCGCCGAACTTGAATGTGGGGAGCTTGTGTTCTTGTTGGGGTACTGATGTGGTGGAGTAGGAGTGACCCTTACTTCTAGCCAGGGAAGGTCTAAGGAAGGCCGACTTCTTGCGCTCAGGAAGAGGCATGAGGGTGGGCTTCTCGGGGGTGGGAAGAGAAAGAGCCTCTTGGCAGGAAAGCATGTCGTTGTCATCGTGCTCGGTGGGCTCGGGCGAAGGCGAGGGGAGAGTGATGTGGGCGACGAAGCAGGGCTGCTTGTGGGGGAGGGGCGAGATGTCCATCATGTCACCGGGCGACGACATGGGGATGGGAGGGGTGCAGAGGCCGTCGTACTCGATAAGCGGGGGAGTTGCGAGCTGCTCTGATCTGTCACGGGGCAAGAAAAGGTTTTGGTTGAACAATGAGCGTCTAGGGGTAGGAATCTGTGGGCTGTGGATTGTAAGCTTTGGGCACTCTGGTCTAGACGTGGAGGAATGTGGTGCATACCTCTGATCAATGTGGAAGTTGGACGACAGGTCTGCTGCGAGACTGGCTGTGGGCGATGAGCCACGTGCCGGACGCATTGTGAAGTAGTCAGGGGCAGTCTTCTTCATGCTCAATTCCTTAAAGTTGAAGCTGTTAGATCCGACCGTCTGCGACTGGTACATGGCTCTCGATGCAGGCAGGTCACGGCGGTGGCCCCACGGCGGGCACGGCGGTGGGTGCATGGCAGCCAGGGGAGAGGAGAATTCCATCATAGACATGGTGATAGATATGTCGATAGTGAGGGATGCAATTGATTAAAATATCCAGTAAAGCGGGATAGAAGTCACTGCTGGCCGATTGTGGATTTGCGTAATTGTAGGCTGGACTGCATAGATATGGTTGCTGGTCGATGGGGACGGTGCTGTTGCTGGAAATGCTGCTATTGGTGGATGGTGGATGGTGGATGGTAATTGATCGTGGTATAGCTATATTCAATGCTGGAGGATGGCCGAGTGGATTGCGGATGGTGATTGGCTGAAGCTCAAATTGGCGTCGAGGATGGATGGTGGTGGGTGATGGTGGGTGATGGGCGGCGAATGGGTTTGGTAGAATGGAGTCGCTCTTGGTCCTATTAATCCAGGTGCACAATCGGGGCAACGGTGGGATGACTACGGCTCAACTGCCTTCTCTGAGGAGCAAGAGGTGACTTGAAGCGGGCGCGGCTTGATAAAAGAAGGCTCACGGCAAGGAAGAGCGTTGGCATGGAGATTGCACACAGCAGCAAGCTCAGGCAGGCCAGGCCAAGAATCCAACCAAGGCAAGGAACGCACGACCAGCAAGCGCGACGGATGGCCCAGCATGGACAGCCCCACGAACTCTGAACAAACTGTCTGTCACACACACGCAGACCGGGCCCCAGCGGTCCAAGCGACCAAGCGAGGATCCATCAAGCATGCCCTAGCCAAAACCGAACTGCATGACAAGCGCGCAGCAACGGCCCTCCCGTTGGACAAATCATATGCCGCTACCGCTCGTCCTGCAGCTGATCATGCATAGCATTTGGAAACTCAAGGTGAAAGCTGCACAGCTCTCCATCGTCGATACACATCCTCCACCCCGGAGCGTCATGAGCCTTGTCAAGCCTTGTCGACGTCCCGAGAAGCTGCTACGATCCGACGACTGCTTCGATCAAGCCCACATATTTTGCTCCCCTCTGTCCCGTGTGCGTCGTGAAGTTGCATGCATCACGAGAGAGGGGTAATTCTCAACATAAGAGAGTACAGAAATCAGAGTTGCCCTGGTTGCAGCCTTCGTACCGCCGTTCCACCCTTCTACATCTACCCACCCACCGCACAGATACTCAGACGCGCTCCGTCGACACGCCAAAGAGACGACACCAACAACGCAGATTATTGTCTCGTTGCTCGGTAGATTGTCAAAGGTTTGCTCGACGCTGACAAGGGCCGCCGCCCGCCGAAGCCGTCCGTCCCACAGACCAAGCACCGTCCTTCTACGACCACCGCTTCGGGAATAGATGCTGCTTCTATTTTGTGACACCATTTGCTTCAGAGGGCGACTCTGTCAATCCTCGCATCCTACTGCCATATCTCCTTGCCGCAGCACACGAACATCAAACTCAATGGGAACAATCCCATTGTCGTTTCGGCTGCGTTTCCTGTCAATTGACTTCTCCCTGCCCGACCTGGCTTCCCCCTCGCATGCTTTGGTCGTTTTATTTGCAGGTACGTCAACATCACGCCTTGATCCAACATAATATAATGTGCAAGACCCTTCCTTCATATAACTACCTGGCGTCATGGGCGATTCTCCGCAAGGAACAAGAATACGTCCGGATGCATGACCACGTTCTGTGGTTGGCTAAGTACGATCAGGCTAGACGATCCTCTGGCGTCCGCGTTTGGCGTATCCTTCCTTCTGGATGAAACCGGTCCTCGCACGGCTGCCCGCTTTTAACGGCGTTTCGTAGACAACCAAAAGTGGATTCTAAGCTGCCATTTGCGTGCTGCGCTCGCGTGGCTTCGCAAGCTGCCTCTCAACTCCGATGTGTGCATCACTCTTCTCCAATCGCAGATTCTCCGCGAACCATACGATTGCTCTAATGCATGCGACGTCATTCTTTGTGCCGTGCGATCACATCTTAACCTGCTGCATGCCTACTCCGCCCGCCTGATGTTGTTGGATTAGTTCCATCTTATCGAGGTAAACACAACACGGCATTTGATGATCACTTTCTCAGCAAATTCTGCTTTAATATCCTGAAGCACATTATCACGACTAATGGCTGGTCTCCGTTGCAACGATGCGTTTGGTAAGCACCGACGAACGCCCTGAGGACACTGACATGCGGCTTTGCCGTACGCCGTCGCCGGAGCCAGAGACTTTTCTGACTAGAATCACGGATTTCCCTATCGCGGCGCGGTCCCCAAGCTTCCAGTCCCTGGCGAGTAAATAGTACCACGGGCGATGGCTTGCTCAGCTGCGGTCCAATCGTCGTGTCACTTCTCGACTATTTTCTTGGGCGCGGGTATGGCTTGATATCGTATCCACCCCGTGTGCACGCTACAGGCATACAGATTTGTGGAGGTCAGGGTTGGGTGTGCTGCTCCGCTTTGTGCGATAAACAAAGTTAGTGACAGATCCGCGAGTGCGGATACTGCTAATACTGTTCCTGATGCATGCACGTGATATGCTATTCTTACTTTAGTCCTCTGTATAGGGCTGTCCGTCCCTATCCATATATCTATCCAAGCATATCGCCCGTTTCTACCGACGATATTGAGTCGCACTCTTGCTATCCATACCTTTGCGTCCCTTCCCCAATACTCGTCCATTGGCGTTTCCTAGCGAACAGCCACTGCTTTTGCTTTGTTCGCTTCGCTTTGCCTTTGCATCCGCAGCTTACTCGACGCCGGCCCGCGTGAGTTTTTCTTTGCTCAGCAGATGGTGATCCATCCTCGACCCATGTTCGTTCCGCACCAAGACCGTCGTACCAGCCAATTCGTCTAGATTGCAGTAGATTCTGCTCGGCGGAGAACAGACCTTCAATAGAAAGGAAAAAGAAAGCATGTGGGTCGTATGGGACCTATGGGTCTTTGGGAAGTGAAACTGAGCCGGAGGTTTTTACGATTGATTTGCTAACGGCTTTGGAACTCAAAGTATGCCAGCTGCATTGTAGGTCGTTGTACCGGTCATATAACAGCACTTCCCCAGCTTAAGTCAGCATGAAACTTGCACTCTTTTCACAGCAACGTCTATCGCAGCCAAATTTTACATATCACGCATCGATGAACGGCCACGTCTCTACACACAAAATTTCATCCACCATCGCGCCACTATTTGATAGGCACAACACCGATACGATCAACACCACTATCGATTCTTGTCACGATACCTATCTGCACTCCTGCGCCAAACCATGAAACCCTCGACTCAAATCCTCTGCCTCATCCGTCATGATCGTTGGGTTTCTTCGATAATACCAAGGTAGACGTTGTTCAGCACATCCATTCAGCCGGATGGCACGGCGACGACGAGACACCAATGCATGTCTTGCTTCTCCCCGGTCGAGACGAGAGCCATAATAGTATCATGCGTCGACGCAGGTCCCTGACTTTGCTGATGGTGGAGTGGAGAAGACACATGGATCTCTCAATCTCGCGCATATGTTTCAGTCACTCAATCCGAGGAAAAGAGAATTTTGCTAGTCGTCGTCACGATGCATGCGGGCGTGGAGTTTGACTCGCAGGGTCTTGAAGATATGGGCCCTTGAGTTAGCGGTCGCAAGTGCGCCGTGCCATGCGTGTACGAGGACGCATACAGCTTCGATGGTGTGGTAGCTCTCTCGGCCGTGTGCTACAAGCTCAAAGCTGGCGTGCTCTCGCGCGTCGAATCTCCAGGGAAACGTTTTTTGCTTTGCTCGTATATTTGAAATCCAAAAGCGCCATGCAGTGTGGGCACAATATCGCCCAGCTTTTCGTTAATCAATCTTGTGCTTCTCCATTTGCATCAGTGTGGAAAATGTCAAAAACAAGCTCTCTGTGCTCCAGCTTTGCGGCTTGCATCCGACGCTGTTCAGGGTCTTGTGCTTATTCCGATCCATAACGCCAAGAGCATCTCCCCGCAAAAGATTATCATTATCAGAAATTCTTTGCGGCGCCATGTCTTTGCGGTTGCTCTGCCATTGCATATACCCTGACACATCCTCATCAAACACTCTCCACCATGGCTGGAAAGCGTCGCCGAAATTCGAACGGAGAAGATGAGGCGGTCCATGATACGACCCATCCCTCGCGCAAGCGACGTGTCGAATTTGGTGTTGCCGACGCTAAATTGGCCGCGCTATACAACGATCTGTCGGACGATGTAAAAGCAACCAGACTGAAGGCCGCCGCAGAATTGATTCGTGCCCTTGCAGATGCGGATCCCGAAGCCCTGGACAAGTCCTTGACTAGACTGATCAGAGGTCTCTGCAGTAGTCGTAAAGCCGCGAGATCTGGATTTTCAGTGGCTTTGATTGAAATCCTGAAGCTGACCACCAAATCTCCCTCTGCGGATGTGGAAGGCGTAGACTTGAGTCTTCCCGCAATAATCGAGAGAATCATTTCGATTACCCAACCCGAGGAGCAGAGCAACAACAAGGTAGGCTTCCGCGGCCCCAGCTACGTAGGATGCATTGCTAATCGACCCTACAGGAAAGAAGAGATCATCTCACAGGTCGTTGCTTTGGTTTCAAGTCTCTAATTCAGAGCCAGCTTCTCTTTGCGAAAGGTGTATCTATTACTGAATGGGAAAAGGTTCTTGACCATATCTTCAAGCTCGCGACCGAGACCACCTGGCTGCGAAGAGAATGCGGCGTGACTCTGTATGAGACATTGGCCACCTTAACTCAGATCAAAGACCTCGATATTGAATATGTCGATCTACTCATCCAAAGACTTGAGCCTTTCAAGCTCACAAGGACACCCGAAGGTCTTGCTATCTGGTTGACCACATCTGTCCTCTTTCCCGACGCCAAGCTACCCAAGGGATCATGGAACCATAACGACCCTCTATCGTCAAAGGAGAGAGGTACCGTGGCGAAGATTCTTCGTGACAATGGCGCTCAAAGTGAAGATGGCCCTACTGGTAACAGCACCGGTGCTGCCCAGAGTTCGCCCTCGTTCGCCTGGTCAATCATTCTATCTCACCTCTACAAACGCCACAAGCCCAGCAAGAAGTCTGAGGAGAAGGTGTCTGACTTTGAAAAATTCTGGCTGGAAGCTGTAGACCGTAAGCACGAACCCTATCAAGATCGTCGTATATCTTGGACGATTAGCTGACCCGTTGACAGAGGGGCTATTTGCCGCATCCGCCAGTACGGAGCGCAAGTCCTTAGGACTTCAGGTCGTCTCCATGGGAATCTCGACCGCACCCGTTCAGCTGCTTCATGCTGTTTTCAGCCCAAACGCCATGCGCTGCATCATCAACCAACGTGCCGGACAAGACCGATACCTCCATGAAGCAGCGAAGGGTCCACTTTCACAAATGGTTACCCGCTCAAAGTCTGATCAGGAAAGCATTCCAGTGATGCTGAAGGGTCTGTTATCAGGCAACGGTGCTGTGGACTTTGACCGTTTGACAAAGTCCAAAACGGCCGAGGACCTCTTCGCTCGCGCAAAGGACGAAAGCGCAAAGGACGCTTTGACACTCTTGCAACAGCTCTCCGCAAAGCCCAATGCCGAAGATCAACCGCAGGCTGATCTGAAGCGCCGCCTCCTAGCCGATATGATGCTAAACATGGCTCGTAAGCAACAGGCAGAGGAAGGTAAGGATAATGGGAGTATCGCGTCTCTTGTGTTGTCTATGGTTCCTTTTGGCTATGCGGACGCTTCTGCTGGTGCTCTCAAGGCATCTCCTCCGCTTTCCGAAGCAAGCCAAGAAATGTTCCGCTCGCGCCTCATGTCTTGTCTCAATCATATTCTCTCTGCACGTATGGACACCGACTTCGCAATTCTCGAGAAGGTCGTCGAAGAGGTCAAGACTGTCGATGCTGCCTCCAAGACCGGTCTGAGAACCAAGGCTGATGAGGAGATTGTGAACAATCTGGAAACGGCACATAAGACTTTGAAGGCTCTGAAAAAGCTCGAACAGAAGCAGAAGGAAAGTAAGAAGGCACCTCTACGTGCATTCAAGGCCTTGTACGCCCTGTCCATCTTGCTCGTCTACAACGGTGAGGCCGACGTCGTTCCTGTCTTGGAAGATTTGGAGCTGTGCTACCAGTCGTGGAAGAAGAGCGAAGACGCTTCTGTCATGCTCGTCGAGATCTTGCTCAGCTTCATCTCCAAGCCTTCTGCTGTCTATCGCAAGATTGCCCAACAGGTGTTCGAAGCCTTCTCTTCCCAGCTTGATGCCGAAGGATTGCAATCAATGTTGGATATTCTCGACAAGTCGGAGAACCTCAGCGGTCAGCAGGAGCTCTTTGAGCAAGCTGATGATGCCGAGGAAGGTGGCGAGTCTGGATCTGACGAAGATGCTTCCGACGTTGAGATGCTAGACGGTGAAGGTGCTAGCGATGTCGAGATCGACAGCGACGTTGAAGTCGTGGAAGGTTCAGAGAGCGGATCCTCTGATGAGGAGGACTCGGAGGACGAAGCCGAAGCCGATGAAGCCGCCGATCTCGAAGACTTCGAGAACAAACTTGCCCTTGCATTGAAAACGACAAAACCTACGGAAGAAGACTCGGACTTTGACGAATCTGACATGGACGACGAACAGATGATGGCTATTGAAGGACATCTCACTACTATTTTCACAGAGCGTAAGAAGATCACCAGCAACAAGAAGAAGGACAACAAGGACGCCAAAGAAAACATTGTCAACTTCAAGAACCGCGTTCTTGATCTGTTGACCATCTTTGCCAAACAGGAGCATTCCAACAAGCTTACTCTTGATTTGGTTCTGCCGATGCTCACGCTGATCCGAACAACCACTAGCAAGCAGATCTCGGACAAGGCTTTCGGCTTGTTGCAACAATTCTTCGGAGCTTGCAACAAGACCAAAAAGTTCCCCGAAGCCGACGACGCATCCGAGGTTCTTGCCCTGTTGCATTCCGTCCACGATGAAATCCGAGCCAACGCTTCCAAGTTGCACAGCAACGCTTGCAGTCGCTCAAGTCTGTTCCTTGCCAAGATTTTGATTAACCTCGACGCCAAACATTACTCGGATGTTGCCGACTGCTACAACAACCTCCAGAAAGAATGGTACAACAACCCGAAGTCGCAAATCCAACCGAGCGTCTTTACCGAATGGACCAGCTGGAGCATTACTACCAAAAAGCACAACAACTGATCTCGGTACGGACCGACATATTCGAGAAGCCCTGAAAGTCGTGACAGGCCCTTCGATGATAGAACACTCGACGCTTGGACTTTGGGGTTGGCTTCGAAGTAGGCGTCCAAGGCCTGTTATTGCGCAACGAATACACATGTCTTTTCGCATAGCTCCGAAAAGACAGACCGCCTCGACTAGAGAGCCTCTGATTGACGTCAGATATTTAGACTTCAATCAATTTATACGGCGTCCTCCTGTCAACAAATCTAGGCGCTGCTCTCCGTGTTGATTGTGTATACTCTAATCGATGCCCAACTACCGAAGGCGCTCTCGACGTCAGTCCAATTTCGCTTGTGCATAGACTCTTCATACCAATCACAATCATAACACTACATCTCAGTCGTTCATATCTCCCTTTCATTTCGGCATACCGTTCAGGCTATCGATCCCAAACGTATTTCAGGCCATCCTATGTAGTCAGAAGTCATGGTTCCTATTCTCGAGACTGACAAACCGTTTGCAGACCAAAAAGTCGTTCGCATGTTCCCTGAGTGCTTGGCGTGAACATCTAGCAATTTGCCTCTCTATCCTTGGGCATCCCGCACGACGTGGGCTTTTTGAGGCTTCCAGAAGCCGTTGACCGTTTCCCGCGAACCGCCCCTATACAATCTTTTGTGTTAAGGCTTTCCCTATTGACACGTTCTTTTCTATCCATGTGGAATGCTTAATGCTGACTGCCGTCGCACAGGGAGAATCATTATTTATGAACCGACGCAGTATCGAACTTTGATAGCGCAATGGCGTCGCGTAAAGTTGTGTTTACATTCATATCATCCTGCCTGATATCGGAAGCCGAGGCGTACTCCTCCCTTTCCAACTATCAAGGGGATACGATAGAGGTCCCCTATCCAAATACACAAAAACAGTCGATTGTCGTGTGCTCTTTCCAGACCCTGCATATTCACCGCAACTTCTGCATAGCTAAACGGCATGATGCTGTGTATCGTGATTTGAAGGTGGGTACCCATCTACTTGCGACATCATCATCTCGATTCTCCAAACTTGTCTCTTTGTACACGTCGCTGCCCAAGCAATTCCAAGCTTTAGCATTGTCGATACAGTCCCTCATCGATATCAATATGGCATCTCCAGATCTGCGACGTCATCCGCGACCCGTGCACAGTCTTAAATTGGGAACAAATTGCACCGCTTGCACAAAAATCAAGGAAGTGTTCCTTCGACCCTCGTTTTCTTGACCGCCGGACCGCTACACGACCACTGCCCGCCGAGTCACAGTGACAGCGAGGCGTACAATACTACTGACGGCTTTGGCATCGTCGGCGTGTCGATCATACCTGCTTCCAGGGTCCTCTTTGCAACACGTATGTCCTGCTGCTCCGGTCGCCTGTTCGTCTTCCGCTCGCGATCCAAGGAACGTCGTCGGGGTGCTTTGTCCTGCCGGCGTCCTCTGAGAAAGGGTACGGCCGCGATTGCACGGCTATGGCGCGGACGCCGGAGAGTGCATTATTCATTTGCAAGCACAGGTCCCGATGCTTGAAACTCATTTGATGGACGCGGGTGTTCCTGAAGATCGCGAAAGCGTGTGTGCGATTCGGGAGGAACAATCGAAAACCAAACCACGGATCGTGGGTACACGTGCTGTTACCATTCTTTCACTCCTCTATTCGAGTCGTGCGCATTATTTGCGACGGCAGATTGATTATTCGATGAAGAAGAGATTTTTTTTGTCTCTCTCTCAATCTAATCCCCCTTTGGTCTTCGCGATCGAGCTCACAAATCGTGCGAGTCATAAAACAATGTCGCATCAAACGTTGCAAAAGGTAGTTCTACGAGACGGTAGACAGTCAGAAAGTCTGTATGCACAATTTCCCCAGGTTAGGAGGTCTGATGAACAAAACGGATTAAAGGAGCCGCGTGCGAAATAGGAAGTCAACAACGAGGTGCAAAATCAGGGTCAGAGGGGAGTTCATGACGACATTGGCAATTATATTGAGATCTATCAAAACAAGGTCGTCTTTTAGATGATGTTTGTATACAGATGTGAAACACATGTGAGTAGATAGGAAA
>ERZ794946.740-NODE-740-length-12249-cov-4.378711_pt1 | contig 12249 bp, 6 predicted proteins | sample MGYA00433072_ERZ794946 | MGnify/ENA primary metagenome ERZ794946 (study PRJEB30137, sample SAMN04331413) | food metagenome | isolation source: Y3 must sample point D1 replicate A | place: Australia: South Australia | collected 2014 ...
CGCATCAAGGAGTTTTATCAGGCAAAGGATGAAAGAGACAAGGCTGAGAAGGGCAGTTCGGAAAAGATCTGGGATATCCGGACCGAGCCTGTCAAGAAGGCCTTTTGGAGGAATCCTGACGATGAGACGGAGAAGAATTGAGGGATAAGCTTGCTTGCCCGTCTTCTTATTCACATGTATACTGTACTTTTACTGTTGATTGAAAGATACCCAAAGGCGTTCAACAGCGCTGCCATACGAAATCATAAAGACAACTCTACTCTCGCATCAGACTATCGTTACTAAGAGCATGTCAAGATAAGGTCACGAAAGAGGTAAGCATCTATTTGGGAGTGGAGCGATCGACTTTTCATATTTCGGTATTTCCAAAAACGACAGAGCAATGGTCTATTCAGAACCTGTCAAAAATGATCAAGATCTCATCTACAGGTCCCTTTCCCATCTAAATTATGTTTGTATGCCAGCCAGCACTCAAAGTCCCCATTTCTCCTGTGTTTTGAACTAACGCCTCCATGGAATGACAAAGAACATTAGACACCGCTATGGCTGATCGTGACAGCCACCGGTGGGAGCGGCGCGTGGCTCTGGGCGGCTTTGTGTGGCAGCTATGTATCCATGATGTTGTGTGGACCCGACGCTATGTTGCGCCCCTTTGACTTCGGTGGTCCGCCTGAGGATGTGTTTGGAAGAAGAATAAATGTCGAGAAAAACATGCTGAACGCAAAATCGCAGTAATCAATCCTTTCTGTACAAGTGGACCATCTAACCAGACTTGGCAGCAAGCTTGGTAGGGGGGACACCAAGACCGTTGCGGTTTCTGAAGAAGAGAACACCCTTGCCCTCACCCTGGGCACCCTCCGAGGGCTCGACCCACTGGCACCATCTGGCGCTGCTGTACATAGCCTTGAGGAAACCAACGGGGCCGTCCTTGACATCGCTGCGGTAGTGGTTGCCCATGATGGGCTTGATGGCCTCAGTAGCCTCGTCAGCGTGGTAGAAAGGAATGGTCGAGATGTAGTGGTGGAGGACGTGGGTCTCGATGATACCGTGGAGAAGGTTGCGACCAATGAAGCCGAACTCGCGGTCAATGGTGGCAGCGGCTCCACGAGTGAAGGTCCAGGTGTTGGCATCGTAGTGAGGAAGCGAGGGGTCGGTGTGCTGGAGGAAGGTGATGGCAACGAGCCAGTGGTTGACCCAGAGGTAAGGAAGAAGGTACCAAACGAGGAGGTTCTGGAAGCCGAACTTCTGGTTGATGAAGTAGAGAGCAGTGCAGGTAAGAGCAAGACCGACGTCGGAGAGGAGGATCAGCTTCTCGTCCTTGCGCTCATACAGAGGGCTGGAGGGGTTGAAGTGGTTGACACCGCCGAACCAGCCGTTACGCTTGCCCTCACCCTTACCCTCGGTCTGCTTGTGGTGGTTGATGTGACCAGTAACGTTGGTGATGAGGTACAGAGGCCAGCCGAAGAGCTGCTGGAGGATCATGTGGGTGGCAGTAGCGATAGGGGTCTCCTCCATCAGCTCGGAGAGCTCGTGGATAGCGTGGCCAACTCTGCCAGCGTAAACCTCACGGGTCTTGGGGAGGAAGACCATGTCACGCTCCATGTTGCCAGTGGCCTTGTGGTGCTTGCCGTGGGAGATCTTCCATGAGAAGTAAGGGACAAGGAGAGCAGAGTGGAGGACCCAGCCGACGGTGTCGTTGAGGGTCTTGGAGGGAGAGAAAGCCTGGTGACCACACTCGTGGGCAATGACCCAGAGGCCGGTAGCGAACAGGCCCTGGAGGACAGTGTAGAGAGCCCAGAGGCCAGCTCTAACGGGGGTCGAGGGAATGTACTCGGGAGTAACGAAGTTGTGGCAGAGGATGAAGGTGGTAGCGATGCAGACAATGTCGCGGGCGATGTAGTAGAAACCAGTGGCAGCAGAGCGCTCAAAGCAGTGGGCGGGGATGGCCTCACGGATCTGCTTGATGGTGTAGTCGGGGATCTTGAACTCGTTGCCGTATGTGTCGAGCAAGGTACCACGCTGGTTCTTGAGAGGCTCCTCGTCAACGGAGCCCATCGAGGACAGCGAGGTGCTGGAGGGAGAGTTGCGAGGCGAGTCGGCAGGCGAGACAACCTGGGAGGGAGCCGACGAGCTGGCGACCGAGTGGTCGGTGACGGAGCGGTGGACAGCGCCCCTCTGTGTGGGGAGAGCAGTGGTGAATGCCATTGTGTTTGTGGTGAGAGTGAAAGACGGGTCAATTGGGGAATTGATAGTAATAAGGAGAGACGAGAGACGGGACAAGTGGCTCGAGTGGGGGGATTGAGTGCAACAAGACTTGTTGAGAGACACCCAAGGGACAACTAAGAGCCTGAGCCTGCGTGTGCGGGACGAGGTCTTGGGAGGATTGCAGAGCGAATGAGCGAACGGGTTGCAAAGGAAGGACAGGAGGGAGACGGCTTTTAATCCACCTGGTGCGGCCAGAAAAATTGTCCCCCAAGCTTCTGTAGTCGCCCACGCGCTAGAAGCAAGCGATGACCCTGAACGAAATCGAGAACCAGCCAAAACCCGATCAACCTCGGGCGAATCTTGCGTTTCATCGCGCCTGCTCCATTTGGCTGACCATCAAAACCTTCCCAACATTTATCCTGTGTTTGCTGCGACTCCCACCACGGCAAACGCTATTTTCTCACCTGCACACAGTCTCATGTCCTCGCGACCTCATTGTGCGTCCTGACTCTGAATCTACCAATTCACCATTGCCCTAATCCCAGCCTGTCTTGCTTGGGTTTTTCCGAGCGGCGAATTCCATAACATGGTCGATCTCGTCCCCACACGCTGAAGCTGCCCCTTGCGAAAGGCTCAAGCGCGGTGAAGCGCCTCAACAGCATCTCTGCTGATCTCTCCTGCTCGACCTCTTGGCATTCCTAATTGCCCCGACCTTCGACCTTGTTCTGCTGCCTTTTTGACTCTTGAGGCTTGCCTGCAAACCACCCGACGCCGGTAGAATGGTCTGGGGGACACGGGAGTGGCTCTCTTGCGTCTCCATTCCCTACGCCCGCTGTGCTTGACCGCGTCGCTTTTTACCTACGGGCGTTGGCATGCTGTTGCTGCTTTTTGCGGGCCGGTCTGGGAGAGCTCAGAGCTAGATCAACGCGACATCTGTGCTTCCTTCCATGACCGTTCGAGATGCTTCCTACACTCGAAACTCGTACCACTTTCGCTGGCTGCTTGCTTTGCTTTTTGCAAATGCTTCATGACATGTTTCCCCTGAGCTGCTGAGCTGCAGTGCCTCTAAATGCATGCAGTGATGCAGGGTATGCTTGCATCAAGTGCACAAATGGAGTCTTGCTTGCGAAACCCCTCACTCGGCCACATTGTTGGGACGACGTTCGCAGTATGTCGTTGATATCGAACCTTGTTACCTACGCGGCGGCACAGCACATGGTCCTCTCGTCATCCATTCACATTTTCACGTTTGACGCCTACAGAATCCTACCATGCTTCTAGCCCTCGGTTCCGCAGCTCCAAGAGATCACATTCAAGCTTGCTGTCGGGTGATATGACGTCGAGCTCTCACGAGCTTGTCATGTGTTATTCATGTGTTTGTATCTCTGTTACTTTTGTAATCCAACTACATGATTCCAATCCATGTTGAACTTTTCCAATCCAATCAGTGTATCATCCCTAATGTCCTTCTCGTCCGGCTGGTTGACAGACCCGGCATATACTTGCAGTAACGTAATCACATAGCCCCAAAAAATGTTGAATATTTCCCCCTAGACTCCATGCATGATTCTTTCGTTAGAGCTTCATCAGTCCAATCGTACTCTTTCCTACCTGCCTAATGTTTAGGCACGGTCGGGCCAGAGCTCGTTAGCAACCTGCTTGACAAGGTTGAGCTTGGCGAACATCTTGTCCTCGGTCATGGCCTCGGCACCGACACCAGTGCTGGCGAAACCGCACTGAGGGCTGATACCGATGCACTCCATGGCCTGCTCACGGCTGACACCCTGGCCCTTGGCGATGATGTCGGCGGCCTCGAGAACCTTCTCCTTCATGTCTTTGGCATCCTCAAGGTCGGCAACCTTTGTGCTGACGACACCGAGAACGACGTTCTTGTTCTTGGGGAGGAAACGGAGGGGCTCGAAGCCACCGCTGCGGGCATCATCGTACTCGAGGTAGAAGGTGTCGTAGTTGAGCGACTTGAAGAATCTCTCGGCGATCTGCTCGTACGAGCCCTGGGAGAAGTGCATGGACTTGGAGAAGTTACCTGCACGACATTAGTATACTGGTCAACGCGATTCATGGTGGTTAAGCTTACCTCTGCAGATGTGGAGACCAACGTGGAGACCCTCGGGGCGGCCCTCAAGACAGTCGTTGTGAGCCTTGCAGTAGAGGTCGAACAGCTCGTCGGGGTCAACACCGTCGGACTTGAGACCCTCAAGCATGTCCTTGGAGCAGAAGTAGGCAAGAGTAGGGTCATCGATCTGGACGCTCTTCAGGCCAGCCTCGTGCAGGACCTTGAACTCCTTCTTGTAGGCCTCAGCCAGGTCGGCGAAGAAAGCGGCATCGGTAGGGTAGACCTCCTTGGGATAGCACTTGCCGGGAGCAAGACGAAGGTGGAAGTAGGGAGCCGGGGGCATGGTGAACTTGCACTGGTCCCACTGCGACTCGGGGACCTGCGACTTGAGGTACTCCCACTTCTTGAGGTAAGGGCTGTGCTTGTACTCAATCTTGCCGTTGCAGACGACAGTCATGGGGTACTTGAGGCCGGCCTTCTTCAGGGCAGCAATTGGGGGAGCGGAGAGTCTGTAAAGGTCCCAGGGTGCGTCCTCGACCTCCTCGAAGCCCTCAAGCTCCTCGAAGAAACCACCAAAGTAGACCTTGCGATCATACTCGCCTGAGCAGATGGGGCGAACACCCTCCTCTTGCTGGCGCTTGACAATGTGAGTGATGGCCTTGTGCTCAGCAGCCTCGAGCTCGGAGTCTGAGGACTGCTTGTTGGCGGCCTTGGTCTTGGCCTCCTGCAAGTCGGCAGGGCGGAGGAGCGAGCCAATGTGCTCGGCGTGGAAGGGAAGTCTGACCATGTTTGCGATTGTCTGACCTTGTGTGTTGATAGAGAGGAGAGAAGGTTACGAAGACCCCGCCTCTTCAAGATAGTTATTGTTCCCCTCCATAGCGTGGAAATGAGAAGTACCGAACTCTTGCAAGCAATCCGTTCACAACTGCCGTGCTGCCCTAGCTTCGCTGAGTTTTGTCCATTCTATGACAGCCCACGCCTGTTATCATACCATTTCTTAGGTAATAAGTGATCCTCTAATTGCACCCGAGTCTCAATCCCGACCAAAGTGTCTACTTCTCATTTACCTAGAGCTCTCCACGTCGTGTTGTAGGAGGACCGATAGCGGTCAGCGCCGACCGAGGTGTCAAACCTTCTTTGCCTTTACCCTGAGCTTTTTTTGAGCCGCATTCAAGCGGTGCCCCGCCATGTGCTCGCGGAAACAACCCGCAGCTTGCAACTCGCTCTGTGGACAAATCATCCCTCGATTAATGCGTCCTACCTAAGATGGAGTTTCGGATATTACATACTCTGTGGTGTGCATGGAAACGTTGAATAGTATCCAATTGTTCTCAATCTCGAATCATCTGGCAAGTCAAGGGGTATGCGTTTCAGTCGGCCGAGTTTCTCATCAGACTTTTGTTGAACCAAAGACCGATTTTCGAAATGCATCGTTATGCACGAGAACGGCAGCAATGTTCTTGCAACCATCAAAAATACTAGATGAATATACGTACGGAGTATCACTAACCTCGACTTCCAGAACTGATCATCATGCAACAGATACTGAACGAGATTGAGCATTTATACAGAGAGGGGCAGGGTCACACTCGAAGCAAGTCGGACTTGGTCAATTCGAACATTGATGCACTTGAATCAAAAAGAAAAGTTATGGGCGGCTCATAGAATAATATCATTAGCATGTAGCATTATCAGTTGTATCTCTACGCCAGAGGAAGCACGTAAATGGGCAATCAACAAATAGTGTAGGTACCCTATTCCAACACTTCCTTTGCTACGCCTCAGTCTGACTGCTATTCGTCCTGACTCGGTGCGAGGATAGCCTGGCACTCTTCAATATCTCGGATAGTCTCATTGAAAGTATCAGAGACAGCCGAGGCAGCATGGTTGCGGTTGTAGTCGCCCTTGGTTCTCCAGATGGCGTCCATGATGCTCGCCATGACTTGCTCGAGTTGTTCGACATTGAGCCCGCTCGACTTGCGCACCATTTGGTCATCAAGGCTCTTCAGCATTGCTGGATCGGCCTGAATGAGCTGTGGCTCGTTGAGCAGCGCCTGAACCGTGAAAGAGTGGTGAGGCTGACTGCTTGGTGGCGGTGGGCCCATAGCCCTTTGCGACGATTGTGATTGCTGCGAGCTGAACATGTCCGGTGGCTGCGTGTTGGGCAGTTGACTGCCGCCTTCGACTTGTGGCAAGGCACTGAAGTCTGGAGCATCGTCGTTGCGCACGCCGTTCGAGGAAGTATTCGTAATGACGGAGAAGGGAGCACTACTCCTGTGACTCTGGTTGCTTGTCTTGTGCCCGGAGCTGGTCGAAGATGCGCTGTTATAGTAGTCTTGATGTCCCGAACCAGGCGCTAACCGTGTCAAGGCACTAGTCTGAGTGTGTGTATGATACGGCTGTGTCCCTTGTGCCGATGGAGTTGCGTAGGGCTGAACGAATCCGGCTCTTCCCTGCAGGTTCATAAGAGAATTTTCCTGGCTGTCGGGCATTTCAGGTTCCTCCTGGACACGCGAAGGAACGCTAGAGCCGTTGGTAAGACCATTGGACAGAGGACTGGGCCCCAGAGGTCTGCCAGGAGTGAATGGTTGCAGCATTCTAGGTCCCGGCACATCCTCCCCAAGGTGAACCGGTCCTGTGGACTGATCGGTGACGGTGTTTGAAACGTTAGGCGGCACATTCGGCCTGATGATGGGCACCTCATGCCCTTCTTCTTGAGCTTGTCCCGCTTTATCGACCTGTTCCTTCTCACGAGCAAGCTCGCGATTGTACACCGCCTCGCACTCGGCGACTAGCACGGGATTTATTGCTTCGAGGTTCATCATATCGACTTCAACGTTTGCTAGCATCTCATTGGCCTTGAGTGTGCGATCTTGGTCACCACTGGTTTTCGCGTCCTTAGCTAGTGCTCTGACGTCGTTGAGGAAATCCTTCGGCCGCTTGTAGTAGCCATTTGAGAGGCGCTTCTCAATAGTGACAATTTCCAGATTGTAGTATTGCTTGCCAGTTGCGGTTTCATGCAGAAGCGCAGTGCCCTTGGAATCCTTCGCTATCTCATAAGGCCTGAGCTGCTGCACTTCCGTGTGGTCCAGGTCGGTTGTGAAGACGCTCGGGTCTTGCTCATCATATAGATAGCCAATAAGGGCTGGATCAATGATGGGAGCTCTGAACTTCTTGTATTTCAGCTTGATCTGATCCATGACTGGCTGAATGAGCAACTTGAGGTTGTTGAGTGTGAAGCGATCCTTCTTCTTCTGCGCCTTAAGTTCGGCTTTGCTAGGAGGTTTTGCTTCTTCTTCAACGACAGGCGCCTCGGGTAAAACTGGCAAGATGCGCCTCTTGCGGTTTTCTGGCTGAGGGAACTCTGCAGGTGATTGCTGAATATACTTCATTGCTTTAACGAAGAATTCACGGCGAGCCGTCTGGACGAAACTGTCAGCAATCTGAAGATCACGATGTCAAGAGTAGAACTTACCTCTCCTGGTCGATCCAACAAGAAGTAGTTCTTTCTCGAACGGCTGAAGAGCTCTCTCATCATCTCTTGGTTAGGGCTGGCTTGATTAGACCTCAGCTCCATCACACCGAGCACCAGTATAGGATCTGTAGGAGATAGAGTCCTCAAAAGACCATTGAAAGTCTTGATGACTTGCTGACCCATTGTCTCATACCAGATATCAATACTGGGAAGATAGATGACACTAGGTTTGTGGCGCTTGACTTCTTCGAACAGCTGTACAACAGCCGCTTCAGGTGACTGCCACGAGATTAGTTTTATCAATTAGCGGTTTTGTTTGATTGCACTTACCCTTGTTGAGTCCTTCAGCAACGTTGACATGTCAAACGATTGTACGTGGAGTCCTTCGAACTTGGCCAGCAATGCACCACTAATGTACGACTGACCCATACCCTCGAGACCACTGATCAGTAACCTCGGGCGATTGATTCTGGAGCTCTCAAACTCTCGTTGCAGGTTCTCCTTCTCGAACCCGTTCTCGTCATCGCGATCATCGAACATAGCTTCTTCCAATGCCGTTGTTGGCTTCTTCTGAGGTATGATCTCGTCGATGAGGGCCGAAACCTTCGCAAGTGCGTCTCTGAGTAGAGGTTCGATGTTTGGTTTGAGTGCCGAGGCACCAGAAGCTGCAGATCTCTCAGAGGAGGGCACGATCTTGTTGACAGAGATCATGAAATCCTTGGCTTTCACCCTGATTTGTGAAGGATCGATGAGCAACTTTTTGTTACTGGAATAGATCTGGGGAAAGGTGCCCTGCACTGCGTTCAAAGCAGCTTCCGTACACAGCGAACGAAGATCGGCACCACCATACCCCCTCGTCAAGGCTGCGAGCTGATCTTTGAACTCTGGCTTTAACGGAGGCTCCCATCCCTTGGTGTGGATGTCAAGAATTGCGCGACGAGCTTTGACGTTCGGGAGTGGGAAATAGAACTCTCTGTCGAAACGACCAGGACGTCGCAGTGCAGGATCGACCGAGTCAGGACGGTTGGTAGCTCCAATCACAATCACTTGCCCACGGCCGTCCATGCCATCCATGAGAGCAAGAAGAGTAGCAACGATGGATGCATGGATTTGTTCCTGCTTGCTGGATCGCACAGGCGCAAGACCATCAATCTCATCGAAGAAGATAATACTGGGCTGCGTCTTCCTTGCCTCTTCGAAAAGCAACCTCAACTGTCTTTCTGCTTCTCCTACCCATTTGCTGAGTGCATCAGCACCCTTGCGCATGTAGAATGTGACCTTCTTTCCATTGGTACTAATACTGGAAGCGAGAGCTCTTGCGAGAAGTGTTTTACCGGTTCCGGGAGGTCCGTGGAACAGGACACCGCGGGGTGGGGTGACTTTGAAGGTTTGGAAGATTTCCGGGTACATGAGCGGCAGTTGGACCATTTCCTTGAGTCTATCAATATGGTCTTCAAGACCTCCGACGCCATCGAAGTTGACGTTCGGGTCAACACCTAGAGGATCTGCATCAGCCAAGGCCTTCTTGTCCTTGACTTTTCCGAAGTTGGAGAGACCGCCAGCAGTCGAAGCACCAGCATCGGCGTTGTGAGTTTGTGGGAAAAGACCTGGTGCTGTACCCGCAGTTGGTGTCATTCCTACTGCGCCTCCAATGCCGCGGGGCATCTTTTGAGCCATGTCATCGTCACTACTGTCAGAATCGGCGCCACCAGCAGCCTCTGCACCCTCACCACCAAAGATAGGCACTGGACCACCGGCACCACCAAAAGGTCCCATAGTCGAGAATAGCGACCTCCATGGGCCAGCTGCACCACGACGAGGTCGTTGTGATGTTGGCGGTGCGTCTGCTTCTTCCTCGTCTGCTTGGTGAATTTCGGGTCGGAAGATGCGGTAGTCAGGTCTGTTACTCCTGTTACGCAGAGTTGTGGGTTCGAAGGAAATGTCATGGTGCTTGTTACGACGAGGACGTTTATTGCGACGACGATCCTCACGCAGGTCATCGGCTTCATCAGCAATCTCGTCGGGATCCAGGTGCTCCTCCTCGGAAGATTCGCGTGAACGTTTAGTAGCTGTTCGTCGAGAGCGTCTGAGACGACCACCGCCACTACTAGAGTCGTTGTCGCTCTTTTGGTTCTTCTTGGGCGAAACCTGCAGTTCGTCGGCACTTGAAGCTTCTTCACCACCGGATCCCGCAGGAGGCTCGAAGTCACTACTAGCTTCGCCTTGCGATTTACGTGTTCGTGGTCGAAGGCGTCGTCCTTCGCGACCTCGCTGCGGTGGGCTTTCGGTCTTCTGTTGTGACTGGTCGAATAAGTCAGACGCAACTAAACCTTCTGGCAGTATTGTTTGACTTACCCTCAGTTTGCGCTTGTTCTTGTTGATCGGTCCCTCATCATCATCGTCTTCCTCGTCTCCCTCCGCATCAGCCTCATCTTCAGCTGGTTCCTGTTCGGCTTCCATTTGCACATCCGAAACAAAAGGAGAAGCGGCTCCAGCTTGAGGTTCTTCACCTTCTTCCTCCTTGGGCTCAGCAAACTCGCGCAATTGTCTGTCAAAAGACTCGGGCACCTCGCCATATTCCTGAGAGGCGGGGATCTCTTCCTGAGAAACTTCCATGATGGCACTGACAGTCGGTGGCGGTTTCTTAAGCCCTCTGCTTCTTGTACTTCGAGCAGATTGTAGTTGTGGGTCTGGTGTGAAGGACGTTTGACGAGCGCCTTGTGCTTGGGTGTGTCTGCCCGAATCGCTGAGCGCGACCAATTGGTCTTGCGAAGCGCGGCTACTGCGTCTGGTCGCCATACCAAGTCCTTCTGCAGGTGTTGCACTCATACCACGCACCGACACTCTGGCGCTATTGGCCCGTGTTGATCTACGTGGGTTGCTCATATTTCCTGTGGCCTTCAAGATTTCCAACTTTTCTGACGGGATGGAAAGTCGGATGATGAATTTCTTCGGACTGGCGACTGGCTCTGGCAGATGTGCTATGGCGTCGTCGCTTCCTTCGGCGTCCTCGTCGGATTCAACGTACGTCCGGCGGGTGCGGACAGCCTTGCGTTGCTTGCGCTTGGAAGGACCAGGCGAGTCCTCCTCGTCCTCGGAACCAGAGCTTTCCTCGATGCTATCCTCGTCGAATGAACCCTCCTCGTGATCGTCGCTGTCGTCAACGACCCCGTCGCTACCGTAGTCGTCTCTTCTTTGGCGTTTGCGCGAGGGCTGTGATTTCGACTTCTTGGGTCGTGCGCTTCTCACTTTCTTAGGGGATGATCGCACATGCGCGTCGTCGTAATCGTCGTCGTCGGAATCGCTTTTGAGGAAATCTTCGGGACGTCTGAACGAGTGCGAGCGCTTGGGCATGGTGTGTCGAGCGGCAAACTGCGCAGTGCAGGAGGGGTCCGGGCTACCAGTATCTTTTGGACAGACTCGATGTCTTGCGCGATACTCAGAGTGAGATAGTATCGATTGCGCGAATCATATACTGATGCTGAGATGGTTATGACTGCCGTCTATCACGCGTTTGGCTGTGCTGGGCTGCGCGTGTTGGCGTTGCGGCGGATGGTCGAAATCTCAACCTCGCAATAAGTGTATCAAACAAACGCGTCCTTTTCTGCACGACATAGAGCACGCTGATACTGCTCTTTGATAGTATTCAAATCATAAATGATGGAAAGGATGAAAAGGAGAGGGTGCGTTTGGGGGTGAGAAGCGATTTGATAGCAAGGCTTGGCAAACCACCCACCATCCAAACTTCGACGATTCGCGCTTTACTTCGAGCACAACGACGGATAGTCATTTCACCTCAGCATTCATACCCAATTGATGAATTTAATATCAGAAACAATCTGGCAAGCTGTAGAGAGTTTCTCCTGGCCATTCCGCATGACCCAAGGCCCTCCCTCGCCTCAAAATCAAGCATACAGCATCTAAGAGCATCCAGGAACCATATCTCCCTGCTGCTCCATTCATAGTTCCCGTCGATCACCCCGCAAATGCCATGTGTCTGAGAGTAGTTTATTCTGACCTCCTGCTTGTCTGTCCTGTCACGTGATTCCGACCTTTGGCTTGCCAGCTCATCAAATGAGGGACATGAACCAGGGCATTCGGAATTGGTGAATATGCAGCAAAATGGACGCTTTTGTTGTTGCTGCTTCGCTCTCGATAGTTGCACAGTAAGATGATGGATCGGCCTTCGACCCTGAGCTCTCTCGCGAACCAAATTTTGTCCCACACTAGGAGCCAACAAGACTCTTCACTCGAACGTAGATTCCACCACCATATTGATTTCAATTCGTATTCCAGACAGAACTTCTCGTATTTGTATACAATTCACTGTTTTGTGAGTTCGGAGAACTTGTCAAGTTCCCTGAAGCTCTCGAACCGGTAGTCTTTTATTACAAGCTGTAACCAGAAAACATGGAGATGAGCGGCGCAAGTACATGTCTCGTAGTTTGCTGGAGCAAGCATGTTGCAAAATCAGCAAAAGGAAGTTGGTTTGGAC
>ERZ794946.742-NODE-742-length-12223-cov-3.435980_pt1 | contig 12223 bp, 17 predicted proteins | sample MGYA00433072_ERZ794946 | MGnify/ENA primary metagenome ERZ794946 (study PRJEB30137, sample SAMN04331413) | food metagenome | isolation source: Y3 must sample point D1 replicate A | place: Australia: South Australia | collected 2014 ...
GAGTGATTGAAGAGAAGAAAATGTCAGAAAATCGTGGTTGTGAATAAAAGCTTTTTTGGAGCAAAAGAAAGAAAAGAAGAGAAAAGAAACCTAGTACGCGGTGCGAGTGAGATTGCTAGCGATGGAGCCTTACGCAGGTTTTTGTCCTCTTCCCTTTGGATGGAAGTGACTGCTCTCCGACACCTCATTGCTCTCGACGACAGTTCTCTTGGAATTCTTCGAGGCAGCGACTGCTGCAGCGTCGGAGTAGAGGCCAGAAGAGTAACCATAGGCGATTGTAACAGCAGAGTTTGTGACGTTGAAGTAAGGTGAGGCGTCTGTGTCGCTCTGCTCAGAGAAGTACTGAACACACTCCCAGTATCCCGAGCCACCTTCACCTGCAAGACCAGTTCCGTTGCTGATGAAGTGGAGATCGAAGGAGAGGTACTGGTTCGGATCGTCGTAGCGGTAGTATGCATCTTCAGCACATTGCTGAACAGCATCTGAGGGAGAAACGGAGCTGTCGATGCGAGTGACGACGGGAGGGAAGTTGTCGGAGAAGTATGCGTTTCCAGGGTTGTTGGGGTCCTCGGTGAAGCCACATCCTCTGTAAAAGCGCTCATACTCAGTGTCGGCGATGACGATGGACGCAGGTGGAGTACTCGTGGGCTGGAGGGAGCAAGTGGATCTTGGATCGAAAGTTGACGATGCAGCTGTACCGGAGGCGGAGGAAGCTGCTGCACTAGACGGTGCAGCAGTAGTGGGTGCGGCGGCAGAACCACCCAATGCGGTGCCCGCGGTAGATACTGAGCTAGAGCTTGAGGTAGAACCCGAGCCAGAACCTGAGCCAAGAGTGATGACGGTAGTCGCAGTAGTAGCGGCCTGGGTGCCAGCTTGCGTCTGAGTGTTGGTGATCGTAATGATCGAAGGATAGAAAGTGGATGTGACCACTCTAGTAGCGGTGGTCTGAGCACCAACTGTACGTACGCTGGTGACAGTTCTCACAGACACGACCGTACTCTGAGCCGCGCTTGACGCTCTGGTAGCGCTTGAAGCTTTAGCAGTGATGGTAGTCCTGGCCACAGTGACTGTAGTTTGTGCAGCGCCGACTGTTCTTACGCTGGTCACTGTTTTGACAGAAATGGCAGTGCTTCGGGCAGTACTCGATGGCTTGACGGTGACGGTGCTCTTGGCAATCGTGACAGTTTTCTGGCCAGACCCAACTGCACTCAAAGTGACAGTCTTGAACATGGTAGTCGGGGAGGCATTCTGGTTCTGAGCAGTAATGGTCGTTTTGGCAATGGTGACAGTCGACTTTTGGGTAATAGTAGACTTGGCCACAGTGATGGTGCTCTTAGCAACAGTAATTGTTGACTTAGATGCTGAAGCCCCATTACCAGATCCATTCGCTCCCGAAGCCTTAGCAGTGATGGTCGTTTTAGCGATGGTAACGGTTGAGGTTTTGGCGACGGCAGTAGGCTTCAACGTAATGGTAGTTTTAGCCACAGTGATGGTGGATTTTCCATTCGCGTTACCAGCTCCTGAGGAGCCAGCTCCAGATGCCTTGATGGTGACTGTGCTCTTTGCGATAGTGACCGTGGATACCTTGGTGGAATCAGTAGGACGAGCAGTCACAGTAGTTCTGATGGTCTGTCTCTCGGTGACTGTTGAGACACCAGTTGTTCGGATAGGGACAGATCGAGCCGTGGTCAATGCGACTGTTGTTCTTGCAACCGTGACTGTAGAGCGGATAGTTCTAGTGACAACACTGAACGACGATCTTGGTGAGTTGTCGCCGACCCTTGCTGCTGGTTGAAATTGCCCATCTGTGATGCACTTGCAGACATCATAAACTTCTTGTGTACTCAGGCCAGGTATCGGGCTGCGAGTGCGTGGACTGAAAAACGTCAGTAAGAATTGATAAGCGGCTATGAGAGAGGCTTACATTGCGAAATAGAACTGACAGAAAGGGATACCGTATTTGACGTCGTCGTTGAAGATGTAAAGATGGGACTTGTTGCAAGCTGTGACATAGGATAAGTATTCTAGTATCTGCGTGTGGGACAAGGTGAACATACTTGTTGCTCTGGGGACAATGTCGAGGTTGTCCTTATCAGCGTTGGATAGGGGAGATGCAATAGCGAGTGATGACAGCACAGCGGCTGTGAAGATGGAGAGGAACCGCATTCTGTTCTATCAGGCTACCGGAGCCTAAGGTCGGACGAGAAAGGAGCGTAGAGATGAGAACGTGTGAGATAGGCGACCTAACCTTTGTTTTCCTTGAACCTGATCCTTGACTCAAGGAACTCACCTATACCCTATGGTCAAACGGAGTGGCAGGGAGGGGCTTTTCTATCAAGCCGGTGCCCTCTCGGTCATCGCCCGCCGTAAGAGCAAGTTTGCTTGATAGCGCGACGTTGGAGGCCACGCCGATATGATCGATATACATACCCACCATAGCATGCAAAGTGGATGCCGGCAATCTCCAACGGCAATGAGGCGCTCGCATGCCGAGCAAGGCCAATGTATAAGGGCTTGCAACGTTTGTGACCAGGAGGGCCTGTTTGAGAGGGGAAGAAACAAGATTAGAGGACATTGTACAGCCGAGAATGTAGACCAGAGACATGAACGGTGCGGCAATAACGGTTGTTTTGCCCTATGGCAAAATGCAGTGTGGTATTCTGCTTGACGTTGCTGTCGACTCTGCTCCAACTCTTCGAGTCTTTAATCACGTCTCCGCCAATCTGATGTCGAGTTGGACTGTGTGAATTGAGCAGATGCATGACGTGAAGTAATTGATGATCAAAGATGGCGTGGAAGTTACAATATTGGTGAATGACCAAGAAGGTAGGTACGTTGGAGAGGAAGGATTCCCTCGGCGGTCCGGGTTGAAAGGATGGAGGGCACGAAGCCGGTATTGGCGCCCACAATCTCCCAGAGGCCCTGAACGGCACTGCATGAGCTGCTCTAAGGCATGCGACTGACTACAGTAGAAGGAACCACAATAAGAAGCCGCGTCAGACAAACACAGAGTTCCGATCGGATTAATACTCTGTGATGATCTGGGAGAACTCTGGTGCATATTGAAACAAATTCAGAATGGACATTACGGGTCGCGGTGGTGTGGGTGTTATTACCAGCGCGTCGAATCAACTTTGGCGGCTCACGCTCCTTCTTCCCTGGTTTGGCAATTTCGTTCAAGACCCCAGCCTCTTCTTGCCAACCACTCACTTTTTTGTTTATCGCGATCGCATTGTCTCGTATAATAGATGTACGAAGCACTCATCAAGATGGCCTGGATCTCCGGAGCTTTACGTCCGTAGTCTTTTTCTAGAAAGATGGGCCGTTTTCAACCGTTCAATTTTAATAGCTTCAGCGTTTGCCAGTATCAACGGTCTGCACTCCTCTCCATCTATCACACATCAACATCGGACTTGCCACGGAATCGGTCCACACCTCAGAACATCATTCACCGGTTCGGCTGATTCATTGCATCAATCTCTCGTGGTAGTGGGCTGTTCTGAACTGTGCAGATATCGATTTGACATGAACCATTGCTCGGGTATCCTACATGGTCCTTGCTAGCATGCGAAGAACGTATGTGGTCGGAATTTGTACATGGCTGACTCGTGTACTCTCTACTGCGGCTGTGAGGTGAGCGGACAACGCTGAGCCCTCGCAATAGCTGCTCCATTAGGAGTATTTGACATGCTTCTGTGGCCGTGGACTCACGACAGGGATGTGACTACCGGAGTCATGTCCATGACTCGGTAACCTGTGGTGTGTGAAGGAAAGCTTTCGATGGTTCTAATTCCTTCCTGCTCTAGTTCGTGTGCAATGGTAATTGGCTGCCGGACCGATCATCCCGAAGGTCGAGGCTTGACACTGTCAAATTGAGACAGGTTGGGCTTGCATTGAGAGCGCTTCCCGAGAAACATATCCTCAGCCTTGCCGGATGTCGTAGCTGTCCGAGACAATCGAAGACAGCTTCTTACGCCTCACTATTGCCGCGCGGTTGAAGTGTACGCTCGGCGTCCAAATCAGGAATCATACGAAAGACACCTTGGACATTCTGGTAGTAGTGGGCGAGAATCGAATTTTGACCAGCAAGCCATGTGAATTACCACAGACAATCCAAGAGGCTGCAATGTCTTGGTGTGCAAATTTGTCCCTACTGGACAACCAAATTCGACAGTGATATACCTCATTACAGGATGAGACGTCGGACTAGGCTTTCAGAGACTTCAAGACTGCAACAAGAAAACATCCCCAGCTAAGGACATCCACTGTCAGGGATCGGATACGATGAACCTTGAGCCATTCATCTAGCACTTTGACGCTGTTTCCCTTCGTCTCATGGTTGATGATGGCTGCGAACTTCCAAGCCACCGCAGGGGTACGAATGCAAATTGAGCCACACTAAGTATTGCTCCAGCTGCGTACCATCTAGCAGAATCTGATGCTGCAATGCTTCGATATTCATGATAGAAATTTGCTCCTGCAGTCAGAGCGGTGGCAGTATAGGTTGCGATTAATTGGCCAGTGTACCCATAAAACCAATCTTCGACATGTGTTGGAAGGAGTGAATTGCTCTTTTCTCTGTTTCTCTCTCGAGTGAAAATGCTGATGAACACATTCTGAGCCCAGCAGTATGACAGCGTTGTCGAAGCTGTTATGAGTGGGGTTATCCGTAGCAAGACCACCGGGTCGAAGAACTGGCGTGAAGCCATGTTGAATCGTCCTTGGGATGGTATCTCTGTCAACCTGTGGAAGAGTTCTGATTATGATATTTCCAAGAAGTTTGCAGTCATCCTTCTTTTCATGCCATCGTCGCTGGCAACATCGCGTGATCGCGCACGTCTGAAGGATTTTGATCGTGACGCAGAATCCTACCTGATTGAAATCCGTTTCCATCAACTGTGGTTGCCTCAAGTTTAGATGGACTATTTGACTGCGATACATGGTCTCTGCTTCGAATGTAAAAGCTCATTCTTCTGGCCTGTGAACAAAGAAGACGATGCCCTGCATGATGCATCAGAATGGCGGTAAGCTCTTGGACCCCTCATCTTAGCCGGGCCGACATCCGGCGGCTAATTCATGGGCAAGCATTGGCCTATCGTCTGCCTTTTGCACCGCAAAGGGCCCTTGTGACCCTACATGGTAAGAGGCCTCTTGCACCATAATCTTTGATGATCGCGTGCAACCTGGACTTTTCCCTCAGTTTTTCGTATGAGAAAAACGTGAAATCGCTTCTCAGCTACTTGCAAATCTTTAGGCTGTTGTTAGTGTCAACCCTGAACAGCAGTAAAGATGGCAGCAGCCAACAAGAGGCTGCCCGAGCGTCGTCTGCCTGTGCAGCAGATGTGCGTGTTGGTGAGTAAGCCTTGTACGAACCTCTTCGTCTCTCAAATCTCGTATCTGGCCAACATGGCTAACAAAAATCCAACAGGCTCTATGTCGCATATCAGAGCCGATAGCATTCACTTCAGTATTCCCATACCTGCCAGAGATGATTGAAAGTCTAGGTGTACCAGAAGACGAAGTAGCAAGATGGGCAGGAATCTGTGTCTCAATGTTTCCCCTGGCTCAATTCCTGACTGCTGTATCCTGGGGACGTGCTAGCGATCGCTATGGTAGAAAGCCAGTCATCTTACTCTCCTTGACTTGTACCATGATCACGTCTCTTCTCTGGGGTTTCTCTAGTAGCCTGGGCATGGCTATTGCTATTCGAGTACTTGCCGGGGCGGCTAATGGTACCGTTGGTATCATTCGTACTGCCGTCGCTGAAATGGTGCCTTGGAAAGAACTTCAACCAAGAGCTTTCAGCGTAATGCCTCTTGTCTGGAACATCGGCAGCATTTTCGGACCTACACTTGGAGGTGCTCTGGCTAATCCCTATCACATGAAGCCTGGTCAACCTCTACCTGATAATCCTACACTTTTTGAGAGGTTTCCCTACGCACTACCGAATATGCTTGCAGTGATCTTGTTCCTTACAGGCATCAGCATTGGAATACTTTTCTTGGAGGTATATAACTACTCGTCTCAGCAGATTACGGAATGCTTACCTCTTTATCTAGGAAACCCTCGCTGCGAAAAAGGATCGCCGTGATTATGGGCTTGAGCTTGGATTGAGAATAAAGTATTACAGCAAGCAGGCTCTCAGAAAGACCAAGCGCATATTTACTCGAGCCAACGGCAACGAAGATTCGGAAACTGAACCGCTTCTCAAGTCGCAGTTCGCACCTTCCCCAACCTCAGATGAGGAGTTGGGAGTAAATACAACGCCTAAGCCAGCACTTCCGCCACCAAGCTTTCGCGAAGTACTTCATTATCAGACCATCATCAACTTGATTGTCTACACTCTTCTTGCTCTTCACAACATCGCTTTCGATCAGCTCATTCCGATTTTCATGCATCACCCTGTGCAGGATCATTCTGCCAACAATCCTGACTTTCAACCTCCATTGAAGTTCGCTGGTGGGTTTGGGCTTGACTCCGGCCGCATCGGATTCATCTTTACGCTCTATGGCATCTCTGGAATGTTCACTCAATTCCTTGTCTTCCCGCCCGTTGCACGGAAGTATGGTGTTGTCAAATGCCTGCGTGTTTGTGCTGTGTGCATGCCAGTCATCTACTTCTTTGTTCCCTTCGCAGCTCTTTTACCTGACAGAACAAGCCAGGAGGTGGCAATCTTCGTGTTGATGATCATCAAAGGCTTCTGTATGTTTCTTCGTCTTCTGACCATCTGAGCAAGCCACTAACTTTTGCTAGTCTCCACCTTCGCGTTTCCGTGTTCGACCATCCTTCTGACCAACTCCGCCAGCAGTCTTCGTATCCTCGGCACTCTGAACGGTATCGCAACAAGTGTTGGTGCAGTCGGCAGAGCACTCGGTCCCGCTATCGGAGGCTCAACATTCACATACGGTGTCAAGATCGGATATGTTATTCTACCGTGGTGGGTTTTGTCCTTCATCGCCACAATCGCAGCCATCCCATCATTCTGGGTTGTCGAGGGCGAAGGCTTCGGTGGTGATGCCGACAACGTCGAAGATGACGAAGACAGCATAATCGAAGAGGACGAACAAGAAGCAGAATATGGTAGCCCCGGTCCTCTGCTCAGCCGCACCGATACAATCTCTTCCGGCGCAATCTCAGAAGACGAACGCGAGTACGATTCTGACGACACTGCTCGCGACATCACACAATCTCCACAGGTCAGAAGTAGGAGAGCATCTAGTAGTAATCGTCTCTCTCGCCGACCTTCGAGGAAGATGTCTGCTCCCATTGGCATGGAGAATCGCACAATTTCGAGACGGTTCAGCAGCAACCTTGGACAGAGCTTTGGTAGCGCTGGCAGCTACAATCCTTAATTCGTCAATCTTCACGAAGCAAATCAGAGTAGCGAAGTGTCGTAAGAGAAGGGCATGAAGTTGGAAGATTTTGGAGCAAGCCCACTGAGGGCTTTACAATAACGATGGGATCTTATTGGACACGAGGAGATGGGATGAACAAGTTGTGAATTTGGGGGGCTCGAACTTGTGCTTTTGAACATTGAGATCATCTTTGCATGTATTGGCGTTTAAGGACTTTGATCAACATGATACAGCACTTTGATGGCTGACTTCTTGAACTTCCTTCACACTCAACGGAGTACTTTCTGAATGCGAGACCAGTGACTGTTTATTGGACGGATGGAGAACCTGGAATATATCAGTGAGATGCACATCGAAATCAGGAGAGCAGGGTACACACGAGTATTGTCTGCAGTTGCCTTTGTAAGCTCGTTGACGCGAACTGACGAAAACAGAAACCACATGGAGTTCAGCAATCCTTTTGTCCCTTCCTAGTCTGACGCAAAAAGTCAGCGTTGTCGACCATTCGAGTTGATCGATACGTGCCTCTATGCATTGAGTAGTTCCTTCACATGTCTAGCTCAGTATTCAGGACGGTCGAAGCCCGACACGAACTGCATGTATCTGTAGATCAAGAATATAGCAGTGCACGTGATGTTGAGGAACGCGAAGAGGGTGAGTATGGCGATGATGATCCATCTCAGAGGTCTGAGGTCGGGGTCGTCCATCATCTGGTCGAGATTGACGAAGGGATCCATGGTATGTTGTCAGGGTGGATGATTCGAGTGGTGGACCTTGGTGTGCGTGCAACGATGTCAGGAGGTTGGAAGGCTAGAAGTGATTGATGTTGAAACTTGACTCTCGGTTTCAATCACGTTGCTGTAGCTTCTCCGATGTTGACAAGGCAAACGCAATCAAACGTAACCAAACGCAAGCCGGAGTCACATCAGAGTGAGAAAGACAGGTCGATATCGACGCACCAGGTACTCCCTTATCGATTTCATATTGGTAAAGAACTTAGTTGGCTTCAATCGCTAATCTTTATAGCTACCCTCAATCGAGCCTCGCCATCGTAAACCTCCAGTCACATCAAATCTCACCCATCGCCTTCCTCCAATTCGTGTGCAAGTACATTCATCTCCATCTCGGAAAGCATACGGACGGAAAGCATACGGACGGAAAGCATAAGGACGGAAAACCGTACAGCCACAAAAGCACAGTACAGGGAACCAAAGAACCATGCATAGAAAGCGAAACGGGCGGGCAGGAAAACCACGACGAGGATAGCGATGGTCATCCAGCTGAGTGATTCGAGATCAATGGCGATGAAGACAACAGAATCGAGGTTGAGGTTTGAGCTTTGTGGTTCCTCCATTTGAAATGCAGGAACGAGGGCATAGGTTTTCTGGGATCATTTCGCACTGGTCTTCGAGGAGGTGGTGTTTTCTGCATTCTTGGGGTTAGAAAGGAAGCGTTTTGTTGGCTGACTGCGGATCTCGATGGATACTGTACTTCGTGGGTGCCTTCTTTGCCTGGTCCGGCTGTGTTCCACCAACTTCCTTTGCCGACATAGCAAACATCATGAGATCGGAGGTAGGAAGGCGCCTTATATCGAGAATGGTGATCGCGTGCCCGAGTGTCCTCCACAATCGAGTTGCTCCTCGTTCTCGTGGTAATGCTGTAGTTCATCTCGTCAGTCCGGTTCATATCAATCATCATCAACCAAATAATACCTTGCTCTTTGTGCTTATCATCCGTAGACCCCTCCATCAGTCGAACTGAAACACCGACATGCAATACCGTGAATACACGAAAATCCAGTATATCATGGAGATGGAAATCGTGAAGACATCCCAGAAGAGTGTGGGTATGAAGATGACGAATGCAAACCCGATGGCTATCCAGGGGAGAGATCCGAGACTGAACACTGCGTCTTGAGATGCTTCCATTGTGTTGAACAGAAAGGTTTGGTTGTTCGATGGAAGATGTGACGTGGCTGATGTAAAGATGCGCGAATAGTTATGTAGCGAGGTGAGGGTGTTTTAAGCAAAGGATCAAGAGTCGAGTAGATGTACTTGGTCGATCTCAGACACTTTTTTTTCTACGTGTTCTGCAATGTCTCGTTTGCTTGATTTGTTCTTTGTTGTCAACTTGATTTCTTACATCTCAAATGTCAAAACAAGAGTAATTAAATGATGAGTTACACAAGCCTTGTCTTGTTCCAAACCATTGTCTCGCACCAAATTTTCCCTCCAAGCAATCCAACAAGTAGTGTCTTCCTCTTGCATGGACTTTAAGCACTTCCGGTCCTGAATCTTCAACAATTGCAAGATTTATATCTAGATTCAAGAGTCCCAATGATTCCCAAAACATGGTGTGTTATATTCTCTTCTTCTCCAGGAGATAACAAGAGCAAGCCGATAAGCATGAGTAGAGCTGCTTAGCCATATTGTTGACAGTCTGCTTGTACTCATGGGTTGTGTTGAATTTCATTCCACGGTGTTCATAGCAGAGGATGTGTCGGCAGCGTCCTCGTCGAAAAGGCCCTTGTCGGAGCCGGTGTTGTCGTCGGAGATGTTGTCGCGAGGGCACGTGCTTCTCATATCAAGGCCACACGTACGTGAGCCCTCTGTATCACACGTAGTCTGAATATCCTGCAGTGCAGCTTAAGCTCACCTTGTCCCGCCTGGTCTGGGTAAGATATTTCGCTCCCCCTGCGTGGTACTGTGATTGCACATCTTCGTACACAACCTGAACATAATTGCTGCCCGCATGCGCTTCGGCAACTCATGATCAAAGTACATCTTAAGCGCTACGCGCTTTACCATAGCGTTCATATCGTTTGCAGGCATTCGTGCGAAGTCCTGAGCAGCTGTGACTGCAGATGCTCTCGATTCACAAGCCTCGGCTAACTTATATAGCTGTGAAGCTAACGGCAGAGTGGCGTCTACCACTTGCACGAATTTATCACCCAACAGTCCGAAGAGGCCGGTCTTAGCAGCTTGTGTAAAGTCAAGGTGTATAACGACGACCCTGACAACCACTAGCCACTCTGGCAGTAGTCTAAGGGCAGCTAGATCTTGCTGCTCGTGGCGGCAGGATTCAGGTAAGCTCTGAAGCTGCCAAGTTATAGGTTTGTCGAAGGGCTCTCGCTCTATTAGAGAGTCACTCATATAACCTAGCATAATCGACGCGGACCCATTGACCAGCTTCGCTTCCCAGACCAAAGAATCTAAAGGATGACCATCAGTCTGATAGCCTAGGTCTGCCTCATAGGACGTAGTCCAATTAAGATGTGCAGAGTCGCGTAAAGGGTCCTGCCAGTATTCGCGGGTTACGAGGTTCGCAGCCAGCCAATTAGCCTCTAGCGGCCGGCTACCACTCTCCTCCTCAAGCACTGAAGACCAATTGCCTGAGCTTAACGCAACTCTGCGCGACTCACGGCAGACTGTCGCAAGTAATGGCGGACGAGCATTGCTAATAGAGGTCGATATAAGTGAACATGGAAGCTTGTCTTTAGGCTTAGGACCGAAGCTATCGTAGACCATCCAGTCGATAGGATAGTCCATTTCGCTCACTCGATGCGGGAGACAGAAGCGCCAGATTTCTTCGCGAAGCTCGGTAGGTAGTCGCGGAAAGGGGTGGAAGGTGTTGTTGGCCATCCTCGGACTTGTAGAGCGAGACGCAGAACCGTGTTTGTGTGCCATGGCCTGTAAGGATGTGTTCCGAAAACAGAAGATTGTATGAGTGTGAGAAAGAGTTGCGAGCTTATAGGTGAGTGAGGGAAGGCGCAGAATGTTTTCCAGACCAAGGAGTAAAAGAAGATGGAGGATTGTTATCAACGCTATTAGCTGAAGAAGTCCGGCCTTTGATAGAATTGACACGTACTGACGAGAAGGTTCGGACACGGGTGTGAGTGATATTTATGTTGAGCAATCGCGAGTCCCCACCAAACCACTAACCGCAATCTCGCTTGTTCTCGGTTTCCAAATTCGTTAGAATTTACCACCCCTAACTTCGAACTCGATGCTTAGAGTGGCTAATGAGTCGCGCTGTTCTGACTATTTCCCACTTACTACGGTCAACTTACACTATTTACACGTTAATACAGATAGAAAGTAGAGAACAGCGGGCATTATTAGACCCTAATGCTGAGATCTGTAGAGCTCAGAGCAGACGATACGCATAACAACGAAGACTGAGCCTGACCTGCATTGCATGATTGGTAGAAGTCAGAGCTCGAGAATTGATGAGAAGGAGGGGCATTGCCGTGAAGAATCACATGGAGATGCTGTAGTTGTAAGATTCGTTAAGAGTCTCATGATCATAATGCCCTGCATTCCTGTTCCGATTCTAGAATTAAACAAACATAACACTTTTATCGACCGATAAACTTGAGTTCAAGAGGTCTGAGGATGAGATATGAGGTGAAGCCAAAGGCAAATCCAAGAGCGCTGCCAACATCACCTCCGTAGGGCGCGTCGCCGGCGGTGAGGGCAATGGGGCCGACGAACCAGGTCTGCGACATGCCCAAAACGAAGCCGCAGACACCGAAGCAGAAGGCAATAACGGCAGCAATGCCAATGGCAAGGTTTTGGGGCTTGTCGTAGTTGGAGATGTTGTAGGCTTCAAGTGATCTCTTGAAGACAAAATGGTCTGCGAATGCAACTCCGGTGTAGATAGCAAGCCAGTATCCTAAAATTTCAGTCAGCTCATTGCAAATGTTTTGAATTGACGCAGAGCGCACAGACCTATGAAGTTCATCTGGCTTCAATTAGCATGCTGTATACCATAGATGAGGTGGTGGGAGGTGGTGGTGGAGTAGAAGGGTCAAAAAGGGGAGGTGGGAGAAAAAAGGAGAAAAATAAAAATAAACTTACGAAGTTCTC
>ERZ794946.743-NODE-743-length-12218-cov-82.464852_pt1 | contig 12218 bp, 8 predicted proteins | sample MGYA00433072_ERZ794946 | MGnify/ENA primary metagenome ERZ794946 (study PRJEB30137, sample SAMN04331413) | food metagenome | isolation source: Y3 must sample point D1 replicate A | place: Australia: South Australia | collected 2014 ...
AACTTTGACCTTCAGTATTTTTGTGTTGTGTTGTTCTATTAACGCCTCTCTAACAATAGATATTTTGGAATGGGTGGTAATTGTTAGAATGAAACTTTAACATATCGTCTATTTGATATTATTCAGGCTGCTAGTTTATTATTACCTGAGGTATAAGAAAATGACACAAATATTGGTAAACGGTGATCAGGCTTGGTGGAAGCTGAAATGCAAAGATTGTCAGCGTAATATGAATGTGAAGGAGAAATATAGAAGGAAAGAAGAAAAAGTAATATTATTATGTAAAACTATCGTCTTCATTTTGAGGATTTCAAGGTCTGGGAGTTGACTTCCTGGTATATTCTTTATACATAATATTATAGCCTTCAATAGTTGTGAAATCCCAACAATTATTAAATTATTTAAACCTATCTCTGTTATATATGCGCAAATCATCATTAAAATATGTGACAGCTGCTGGAGCCATTATTGTACTGATTATAATTGAAGAAAAGAGAATAATAAACCAATTGGTGTTTGTTTTATACTTCTCTTATACAAGGATAACAGAATCCATATTTAGTCATCATTAATACTATCTTTTAACTTCCATTTATCAAGTTATTAATCCTTGCATTTCAGCTTCCAATTAATCTATTGGTTGTTTCTCAATGTTCATGTCATTTTCTTATACCATATATGATAATAAATTGATAATATGAATATGAGTAGATCGAAGATAGTCGACCCTTACACCGGCAATAAGCAAGGCTGTGTTACATTATTTGATGTGTTGTGTTTGTAGTAGTTTTCTTCAGCCGAATTTGAGGGCACAGATAATATCAATAACATTGTAATGGAATGCACTTGGCTACTATGGACCTTATACATGAGAAAAATTTAGTCCATTATGAGTATCATCATAATGCGTTCAATAATATGACTTAAAATCAAAATCAACTTACTAGTATAACGTAACCGAAGACCCCTCCTTATTTTACCCTCATCGAACACTGCTGTTCTATTAGCTTTCAGTCAGATCAGGAAATGTTATGATTTTGTCGTTTTGTTTAGCTACTTTTGTTTTCTCAAATGTTTATTCTTTTTCAAATATTATATGTATAAAAAGATTCACCGCACCAACACAGAAAGCAATCAGATAGCAGGATTCAGTTTGAGACGGGAAGTAGGCAACTATACGGAAAGGAGAATTCTGCAGCCTATACAAATTTTATTGTATACTTTTTTCTCACAATTTGCTTTTTTCAATAGGAATAATCTCAACTACATGAAAAAATGCCGTAAATATTAATAAACAGTTGAATTTTTCTTCCAAAAAACATCATTCCATCGTTATAATTACATTATAGGGCCGGGAATAATTGAATTATGATAAATGTAAACACCAGTCCGAGAATCATAAAAATGAAAACAGTAATATAAAACAAGTAACTCAATTTACTCTTGTCATATTTCCTTAATTTACCGCTAACATCCATTAAACCTTGAGAAGCAACTTGAATACCTATCTCTGCAGCTCCAAGAACTTGCTTATCTTCATCAAGTGCTGATTGAAATGCCACAGCTCCTTGCTTCAAACTGCCCACAAGTTTGCTCATATCCTGAATCAAATCCTGTTGCAACGTGTCCTGGTCCTCAATTTGCCTATCGACTGATTTCGTAGTTTCATATCCTAAACCCTTATTCTGTCCCTTCCCCAACAATCTCTTTCTCAACTCCATAACAGCTTCGCTATCTTCGTTTCTATCAATAAACTCCTCATTTGGGTATTCTGTTTGCGATTCCGTGTCAACTGCATCTACAGAATCTAAATCGATACTATATCTTCTTGTTTTTGAACTGCTTTGGTACTGTTCGTACTGTGACTCCATTATTTTGTGGGCGTCATGTTTTGTTTGCAGATATTCAAATGCTTCTCTTTGATAAGTATGTTGATACCTCAAAAACTCCTCTGAGACCTTATTGTCGTCACTTGATCCCAGTTGTTTTGTAACTGCTTTCCTTCGTAGACGATTCAAATTAGTTAATTGTTTGCTACTCAAAACGTAGGACAGAAAGGGGTCGTTGGAAGTTTCAGCCATCTTGCCTTGCTATTATGTGTCCTGTCAACCTTTTTTTATTCTCTGTGTATGTTGAAATTGTATTCTACTTTATAAATTTAGTGGTGATAAAGTGGTGAAGCTTTCCTCCGGCCATATTTTATATATACTGACCTACTTTAGGGAAGAAAAACGAACAAATCCAGACCGACATCTGTAACAGGTATCGGTCAGTATCACGCTCATATGACAAGATATAGGGAGCAACTACATGCAATCACTATACGTACGTAAATATACTCTCCTATAAAAAGTAAATATATGAGAAAAATTTCCGCCCATCTACTATCAAACTATAGACTGTGGGAATACTCAGTCATTGTTAGCGAAAAAAGGCGGGATAGAACTTATTTTAGGCATCTTGAGCTTATTTCTTAATGCGTGGGAAAAATTGTAATTTGTGAAGCTTAAGGATAATCAGACGGAAAAGCTAGCTTGGATCCAAGAAAAACTCCCGGTAACCAGGCCAGCAGCCCCTAAATGGTCATCCACTAACACAAATTACTTGAACATGTTGAAATGTGTTGAAGAGCCATGATATTTTTATTTTTTATTCGAAAGAAGAATTAAACTGAGGAAAGAAAGAGCAAATTAATAGAGGGCCGTTTTATAATATCTCTAGGACTCAAAAATTCTTCCAAGAAAATTTGTCCGGGTAACGAACATAGTTTTATTATCTTAGGTCTATTCTCAAATAACGCTGTCATTAATTGGCGAGATGAAAAGATAATAGTATACAGTTTTTTTGAGAAGATATATGTTAGTTACCGCTAATTATTTTCAATGCTAAAAACTTTGCTTTTCGCATTTTTACTTTTGTTTTTTTTGTTATGTCTCTTACCAGCTGAACTATTTTGAACTTTGTGGAATGGTGTACTTAATCTACCTTCGACGTTGTTCATCTTGAAGAAGTCTCTATCCAAGTCCTCAGCGGCATTGTACAATGCAGCTTGTTTACCACCGTGCGTAACAGATTTGGCTTCTTTTTGTGTGTCACCACCAGTGTGAGCTGAAAACGTTAGCTGATTCAAATCACGAGCTAAATCCACGATATCAATGCCTTTAGCCTTAGCAGCATTTTGCACTTGCTCCTTTCTGGTGTCCGGTAATCTGTCGAACACATATAAATCTTTGTTAAATTCTTCACATTCTTCTCTAGTGTAAGGTGTATCATCCTCTAGATGGGGCGGAGGGTTGACATACAGTAATTTCCCATTGACGTAATCTTTCAATATATAACGACTTGCTCTTGGTTCATCAGCAGAACCGTAACCTTGAGTCATATAACCACGAGCTCTGGCGTATGCGACTAACAATTCTTGAGCAGTTGGTATATCCCCATTCCCACCTTCATCCCTTGATTTGGTTTGAATATGGATACCATAAATCGCTTCAATGTAATACTTTGGTATTCTTTCTGCTACTAAACCTGCTGGACCAATATAATCACGTAATTGATCAATAGGTAAAACACCATTACACACGAGCTCACCCTTGTTATATGCAAAGTTTGGGAAGACAAGACCGGGACAGTCACAAAGCATGACAGAATCAGATAACTTAATAGTTTGGAAGTGTTTTGTTTTACCAGGCGTGGATGAAACAGAAACTTTCTTGGCACCCACGAGCGAATTAATAGTGGAGGATTTACCTACATTTGGATAACCAACCAAACCAATATTAATCAGTGGAGGTTGACCGGGCAGAGGTGGCAATAAAGGCTCGTTTGGAGCTTTTGATAAAAACAATTCTTCCAGTTGGTCAATGGACAGAATTTTAACTTTTTCCATAACTTTTTCATCAGCATCGAACCCTTCTTCATCAGCTTCCTCGAAATCTTGTTCTCTATAATCTTCCCCCATTTCCTTTTGTTTCTCCAATAATTGATTAGCTCTCAATGCAGAGTAAAACGTGAACGAAATATTCTTGGAGATAAAGTACTTTGCCCAAGCGATACGTTGCTTTTTGGTCAATAAATCTGCTTTATTAACTAGCAGTAAGTTTGCTTTTCTGTTATCTGACTCTTTTACATATCTTTCTAAATCGACAGATCTAAACAGCAACGGATTCCTCGCATCTACAATTTGAACAACTAAATCTGATCTTTCAACAACTCTCCATAACTGTTTCCAAACTTCGATATTTCTTTCAAACGGTGTTAACAACAAGTCTTCATTGCTTTCTTGTAAATGTGCCAATTTTCTTCTCCATTCTAAAAACGCTTCCTTTTCTTGCCTATCAAGCTGAAACTTGGACATGCCCTCGTTCCATTCAGGCCTCCTTGGAACAATCAAATCCTTAGTAAGCGCTCTTTGCTTCGCATTAAGATTTCCACGCTGCTCATTAGTCATAGAAAACCCTTGAGATGTCGCAGAATCATTACCGCTATCCATTCTAATAATTTTAACATTTGAATGTCTATCGGCCGTGAAATCTTTGTCTGCCAGTGCAGCTGTACTCAAGAATTCATCTAAAGCTGATTCTTGAGTTACAGATCTTAATTTAACCCAGTTGGCCTCATGCTTATCGGTAGTGAACCTCATTTCACCATCAGGTAAATACTCGATGGCATTTTCTTTTTGACGTGCATATTTAATAGCTCTGCCTAATTCAAGCTTATTTTTATTTTTACGGTGGGTAGGTTTTGGCCCTTTTGGCGCCTTCCATTTCTTGGGAGCTTCTTTTGGTGGCATAGTTGGTGGGGGTTCTCAATATCAGATTTAGTTTTGTGTTTAAAAGAAGTTGGCTTATAAGCTCATCACCTCTTTATTAAGTAGTAGAATGCATTTTCATTGACAAATTTTTTAATCTCGGCATTGAAAAATTTCCAGGCGAAAAGGCGAGGGAAGGGAAGCTTGATATAATTCGAAAGAATACCCAATATCAAGAATAATAGTATCATTTGATGTAATATCATTATATTTGCAAGAGCTTTTTAAAAGCATCATCTTTCTTGATTCATCTGTTGCCTCGTATTATACAGAATAATGCACACGTATAAAGTACCAATATATAATGTTATGTATACATATATTCTTATTTATTGTTGGGCAGTAATTACTGACATACACTTAAATTCATTTGAATAAGTGGCTTTCCATAAACGTACCTTCCCATCATCCCCAGCACTGCTTAAGATTGTACCCGTTAAATTCCAAGACACGGACCAAACTTCGCCATTATGGTCATCATGCTCGCTTAGAAGTTCAACTTGCAAGTTTGATTGTAGCTCAGCTTTCTCTTCGGTATTTGAGTCTGATCTGCCCTGTGCATCCATGTCAACATCAGCACCATTATCAAACATATTTGAGTTAGTTAAAGACTCCTCTGAGGCCAGGGGACTTAGTTTTTCTGTGATTTTGAAAATTCTAATTCTACCATCTTTGCAACCTGTTGCAATGAGTTGATACCATCTACCAATGGAAGGAGCCCAGCTGATACTTCTTATTAAACTTTTATGACCGGGAAGTTTTGCTGCAACGTGAAGTTTACCGTCTTTACCCCTTTGGTATATAATCGCTTGTTCCAATGCAGAGACTGCGAGCTTTTCAGGAGAAAATCTCGAAGGACACCAAGAGAGACAAAAATCAGACTGTAAATGATTTGCTGGTGGTATAGATAGCACTTTCATCTCAGAAGTCAGTGTCCATGACCTTAGGTCAGAAGGTTCTAAGGCATCATAAAGTCTGAGGATTCCATCGTTACCCAAACAAGCTAATTTTAAGCCCAAATGCGCTGGCGCAAATTTTACACTATAAAGTGATCCTTTGGAATCATTCAGGGTACACAGCTTGTTCCAACGACGGCCAGAGCATTCTTCTTGGTCGGGATCTTCTTCCCATAATTTTACCGTCTTATCGTAAGAGGCTGAAGCAATGATGCGCCCATATTCTGGACTGGCCCAATCAATGGCCACGATACTACTGTCGTGAGCTCTCCATGAGTCACTGAGTTCCCAATTACTCGTGTCCTTGTCTAATTTAAAAACTTTAATATGTTGATCAGAAGAGCATGTTGCCACATGTCTTCCGTAAAAGTCATAAACGACATCATGAACTAAATCATCATGCCCACTATCAAATGGTTGCATATTCAGAAATATTATTGGGTCGTTCTTCTTCTTCCTTAGTATCTCTTCAGAAGGGAAACCTTGTTTATAATTTGGTTTACTTGTCTCTATTCAGTTCATGATTTTTTCCATCGTTTTGCCGAAGACTTAACTAACAATAAATAAGAGAAACAGATATATTAAAACTTGGTTGATAATGCAGCACGCACATTCAATCGCGAATAATATACAAAAGATTATTTCTAAAGTTACATATAATGCACACCGGGTGCTGGAAGTATAATACATACAAAATAAAATGGGCACTATCTCGTTGAAAAGCATCAAGATGTTATTATAAATGATACGCACCACCAGATGAAGGTTTGAGAAAAGAAAAAAAAGCACTAACTTTTCTTTCAAAAGGCCACATTATTACTCCTTCAAACTGTCGAAAAAGGCTTGTCGATCTTCCAGTAAAGATTGTGTCCATTTTTTAACTTCATCAGTTTTTATATCATTGATGGCTCCCCAAAATTGTTTCAAATCCTTCTTGCCATTATACTTTTGTTCGTACTCAAAACATTGAACCAACATTTCATACTTATCAATATCTTTGACATATCTTCCTTCCAAACAGGTCTGCTTTTCGTATGCTAACCAGTCATCAAGAATTTCCCTAGATGCGCTTTCACTGCAGGGCCTTATTATGCTTTCACAGAGATACTTGACAGTTTCAAATTCTCTGCGATGTTTCTCTTCCTTTGTCATTGGGTCATTAGGTGTAATATCACCAACTAATGACTCCGCAAAATCGTGAACAAGTGCGATTCTGATACATTTGTTACGATCAACATTCTTGTCCGTAATCAGCATGGTAGTTAAACCCATTCTGTACATATGGTCAGATATACTTTCGCATGGGTCAATACCATGGTCAACCCAACCAGTTCTTCTTTGCGTTTTCAAAAGTTGTATAATATTCAAAAACGCTAACTGATAATTTGGGTGAGGTTTCGAAAGAATTGCCAAAATCTCCCTAGGTATATTATCTTCTGGCTTCCAGATGTTAACTGCAGTCATTTTGTTTTTCCTGGTCTTTACCTCGAATAGGTTTTCTTGTTTTGTTATTTGTTTTCTTTTTGGACCCTATGTTTATATATGGATTTTGAAAATCTTTTAAAAAAGCGATAAAAGCGTTGGGATCTGCCACTGGTAACTTCAAAATAGACAAGACGAAAAAACGGTGAAAATGGGTGATAGAAATAATACAGAAGTAGATGTTGAATTAGATTAAACTGAAGATATATAATTTATTGGAAAATACATAGAGTTTTTGTTGATGCGCTTAAGCGATCAATTCAACAACACCACCAGCAGCTCTGATTTTTTCTTCAGCCAACTTGGAGACGAATCTAGCTTTGACGATAACTGGAACATTTGGAATTCTACCCTTACCCAAGATCTTACCGTAACCGGCAGCCAAAGTGTCAATAACTGGAGCAGTTTCCTTGGAAGCAGATTTCAAGTATTGGTCTCTCTTGTCTTCTGGGATCAATGTCCACAATTTGTCCAAGTTCAAGACTGGCTTCCAGAAATGAGCTTGTTGCTTGTGGAAGTATCTCATACCAACCTTACCGAAATAACCTGGATGGTATTTATCCATGTTAATTCTGTGGTGATGTTGACCACCGGCCATACCTCTACCACCGGGGTGCTTTCTGTGCTTACCGATACGACCTTTACCGGCTGTACAAAAAAAATATTGTAATGAAATACAATTTTTAAATCGTTAGTAAAACAGGTTTTCAACTGGACATTTTATCGAAACAAAAGAAACGTGGTAACTCTTTTTCATAATTGCGCTCTCTACAACCATTTGATACAGCGATAATTAGTGCTTTCCATAATCTAAATGAAAGTTACCTTTTATAGCCGTAAAATGAGTAGACAGTATGACTGTTCTGAATATCATGGTATAATAAAGGAGAAGTATGACAAAGACTATGCACACTTTCTTTTTGCTCAGTTTGCGATGGAAGAGTACATTTACTCGAGCTATTACACTCAAATAAGCCGTCTCAACAGTGAGATGGTAATACAAAGTTCGCAATCAAAACACAAAGAAATATGTTGAGTACACTTAGCTGATTGACATTCTCCTGTACCATGATATACACACGACATATTGGTTGCACAACACTAAAAAAAAAGTCACCGTCTTGGTTCTTTCATTCCCTCTTCCAAATGGAACTACATACCTGAGACGTGACCTCTGTGCTTTCTAGTCTTAGTGAATCTGGAAGGCATTCTTGATTAGTTGGATGATTGTTCTGGGATTTAATGCAAAAAAATCACTAAGAAGGAAAAAAATCAATGGAGAAAGCAAACGCCATCTTAAATATACGGGATACAGATGAAAGGTTTGAACCTATCTGGGAAAATACGCATTAAACAAGCGAAAAACTGCGAGGAAAATTGTTTGCGTCTCTGCGGGCTATTCACGCGCCAGAGGAAAAATAGGAAAAATAACAGGCATTAGAAAAATAATTTTGATTTTGGTAATGTGTGGGTCCCTGGTGTACAGATGTTACATTGGTTACAGTACTCTTGTTTTTGCTGTGTTTTTCGAAAGGGTTTCCTGGGAACTAGTGCTATAATGTCAACATCAAGTATCGTAGATTTCAATTCAACTTAGCTCTTATTACAGTTTATATATAATACGCATTTCATAAGGTACATTCCACCTTGTCTCTTGTAATCATTACAATGCTGTTGATCAACTATATTTAACAATATTATAGCTTGTTTCTTTATAACATTAGCTTACCCTCATAGGCGGCAGTAAACGATGATTAACCATGAAACGTAAGGTAACGGTGGCATAATTTGGTATTTGTTTTCTTTTTTTCATTTTTTGAACTATTACTTGGTTTTTTCGAGAGCAAACTACCTCATACTTATTTCTTGTGTGTTAATATTATATTGGCGGCAAAGTGAAAGGGGTGATCATTCTGTTATGAAAAAAATAAAGAACTTAAGAGGAACGGTGAAGAAAGAAAACGGATAAAATGAGAAGAGTTAAACAGGTACGTAGCATAGTATGAATAGGATTCTATCTAGTGCATCGTTGCTATCCAATGTTAGCATGCCAAGGCAAAACAAGCATAAAATTACAAAGGCGTTATGTTATGCAATTATAGTAGCCTCAATCGGTTCAATACAATTTGGTTACCACTTGTCGGAATTAAATGCACCTCAGCAGGTGCTTTCGTGCTCAGAATTTGACATTCCCATGGAGGGCTATCCCTATGACAGAACATGGCTGGGAAAAAGAGGATATAAGCAATGTATACCATTGAATGATGAACAGATTGGAATCGTGACCTCCGTTTTTTGCATTGGAGGCATTTTGGGCTCTTATTTTGCCACCAGTCTGGCCAATATTTATGGAAGGAAGTTCTCAAGTTTAATTAACTGCACATTGAATATCGTCGGTTCGCTGATAATCTTCAATTCGAATAGTTATAGGGGCTTAATCATTGGTAGAATTCTAGTGGGTATTTCGTGTGGCTCTTTGATCGTGATTATACCCCTTTTCATTAAGGAAGTTGCTCCAAGCGGTTGGGAAGGTTTACTGGGTTCGATGACACAAATCTGTATCAGGTTAGGGGTCTTGTTGACACAAGGAATAGCCCTCCCGCTGACTGATTCATACCGTTGGAGGTGGATTTTGTTTGGTAGCTTCCTTATCGCGGTATTGAATTTTTTCATGTGGTTTATAGTCGATGAATCTCCAAAATGGTTGTTAGCACATGGAAGAGTCACCGATGCTAAGTTATCTCTATGTAAGCTACGTGGCGTGACTTTTGATGAAGCCGCACAAGAGATACAGGATTGGCAACTGCAAATAGAATCTGGGGATCCGTTGATTGAACCAACCACCACGAACTCTATTAGCGGTTCTAATTCATTATGGAAATACTTGAGGGACAGAACAAATGTCAAGTCTCGCCATGTTATCACTGTATTGTTATTTGGCCAACAATTCTGCGGTATAAACTCCATTGTACTATATGGTACCAAGATAATTAGTCAACTGTATCCTCAGCACGCAATTAGGATAAACTTTTTCATTAGTATGGTGAATGTATTAGTCACCATACTAGTTTCTCTGCTAATTCATAGTTTGCCACGTAAACCGCTTCTGATGACGTCCACCGTCTTAGTTTCTGTTACCGCCTTCATTATGGGAATAGCAATGAACCATAATAAAATGAACCTTTTGATTGTGTTTTCATTTATATATATGGGCGTTTTCACGATGGGGTTAAATCCGTTGCCATTTATAATAATGAGAGAAGTATCAAAACCACAGGATATGGTCCTTGCGCAAAGATATGGTACCATTTGCAATTGGGTAGGAACTTTTATCATTGCATATACTTTCCCTATTATTCATGATGTTTTGTCAGGCTATGTTTTCATCATTTTTGCTATCATAGCATGCTCAATAAGCGCCTTTATCTGGAAGAAGGTTCCGGAGACCAAGAGGAGCGGCTAAAATGAAATAAGGGCTAACCATTGAGGCGTATCGGGACGGCGTGTTATTAGCACAAAGACATTTACTTATAAATCTTTGAATTATATATGTGAAATAAGTATTTACGCATGTTAAATTAGTAACAAATTCGTGATATTATATCTTTTTAACGGACTTGAGCATTAGCAATACTAGCAACCTTGAATGATTCGCCCTTAGCGTTGGTCAACTTTCTTACAGGATGGTCCTTTTCTTCTTCGTCTTTGAAGATAACTTCCAACCCGTCATTTGTAGTAAAATGAGGTTGTAAGTGTTCCCAGATCTTCTTTTTTGGATTCAATTGCTTCATTGGAGCTTCGTCACCGAAACCTTCAAAGAACACCTTGTCACCGGCCTTAGAGTCCTTTGGTGGCTCGACAAATTCAACTTTGTCGTCGTTAGAACCACACAATACCATAGCAGTGGATTTAATACCTCTCATGTTAACTGGTTTCAAGTTGCATACAACAACAACATAACGTTCTTGCATAGCGTCCAAAGGAAAATGCTTGACCAAACCAGAACAAACAGTTCTTGGGCCTTCTTCATCACCGACATCAATTGTAGAGACATATAGGGAGTCGGCATCTGGGTGCTTGATGGCTTTTTGAATAAAACCAACACGGAAATCTATTGCGGATGGCTTTGGCTTTTCTGGGGCCTTATTTTGTTGCTCTTGTTGTTGTTTGGCGTTGGCGGCCTTCTTAGCTGCCTTCTTGGCCTTTGCCTCCTCTCTCAATTTCTTAAGGGTTTCTTCATCAGGCTTACCTCTTGGATGATCTTGCTTTTTAGCCTTCTTACTAACATCTTCGTCTGCCTTGGCTGCAGCATCAGCAGCGCCACCCGCAGGTGCCTTTTTCTTCTTCTCAATAACTTCATGAGGTAAGTCCAAATCGTGATTTATTTCTAACTTGTCAGTGCTCGACACTTCCAACAAGTTTTGCATGTAATCGATCCATCTCAAAATATGTCTGTATGTGGTATAAGTTGACTTGACATCCTTGGAGCTTGCCACTAAATCCTTAATCAATGGTAAGGCGACTTCGAAGACGTGAACGTCGGTAGATGTTGGGTACAAAGTGGACACAATGAAGGTGTTGTCTCTTAACACCAAATTCAATTGATCTAAGTGTGGTTGGATTTGACCAGATTTTAGAACCGATTCCCATTGGGCAGCTTGAGCAGATTGTTCTTTGGTGAAAGAAACTGGATACTTTGAAATAATAAGCGATTCGAACTTGGTAACGAGATCGGACATTGACTCTTGAAACTCTATATTATACTTTCTTATTCAATTGGGCCCTGAAGTAAAATACGTCGCACGCTGTGTTAGGTTATCCATATGACTGAAAAATTTTCTTATCTCTTGCAAAATCGCCAAGCGGTTAGAATCCCTCAGAAACTGAAGAAAAACGCTTAATCGTTAATAATGACTATCACATACCATTATCATTTATTTGTTCATATATATGTACATATATATATATAT
>ERZ794946.744-NODE-744-length-12173-cov-3.851956_pt1 | contig 12173 bp, 14 predicted proteins | sample MGYA00433072_ERZ794946 | MGnify/ENA primary metagenome ERZ794946 (study PRJEB30137, sample SAMN04331413) | food metagenome | isolation source: Y3 must sample point D1 replicate A | place: Australia: South Australia | collected 2014 ...
TGTATGATGTCGTGTGCGACCTCTCCGTTCGTCCTATTCGGGCGGATGACCTCGTCGTCAAATCGTCGGTTCACCTTTGTGGAACTTTCCGTTTGTCTTTGTCGGATTGTCTGTTCGTCTTTGTCGAGCTGATGCCTTTTTTTTGTGCTTTCTTTTCGTCGAGTGTATGAACTCGTCGCTGAAATGAAGCCCTCTGACCTCGCCTTGGTCGTCAAGCTGTCTGTTCGTTCTGGTCGAGTGTATGACTTTGTGGTCGAGGTGCTATTTTGTCTTCGTCAAGAGTGTGACCTCGTCGTCGAACTTTCCGTTTGTATGGCCTCGCGTCTATTGAGCTTCCATTCGTATTGTCTGCTTTCTGAGAAGTCAGGATGCTGACTCGAGAGCGTAGAACTAGTGTTGAAATGACGGCTCAACCTTCTGCGGGAATGTCTTGTTCCAAAGCGCTGTTCGAGAAATCGCCGCCTGCTTGGTGCCCAACGTCCGATTTATTCAACTGATCCGTTTTGATTGGCCTCTGCTCAGGAAATGAAGATGCTGATCTCGGATATGTAGTGCTGATGTTGAAGAAAGGGAGAGGCTTGCACATTGGGGTCTGTCTTTATCTGGTGGCGCTTTCCTTGTGATCGCTGCCTATCACAGCCTACTCGATATTGAAGGTATGAGTCACGCTCGTCGTCCACAAGCCGTTTGAATTGTCTTCTGATTGTCGTGTGAAAGGTCGAGGTATGATGTTTCGAAGTCGAGGGCTCCTTCCCAAGTTTCACAGACACGTGACATCCCACTAACATGTGATTTCATGCTGCCAACATTCCTTACTCGAATATCATCACTATCACTCTGGAACGTCGAGGAGCAAACCCCCTTGGCATCTCCTAATAATTTTGGACCAAGACTTGGAGACAGGTTTGATACGAAATTGACTTCGCTCCATCTCTCCATGGCATCAGGCACATTGTCTGCAAAATTTCTGGAACAGAATCAAACATTTTGGAAATACATAGGCGAGTAATCATCATTCCTAGAACTTATGCATCACAGTCGTGGTACTTGCCCAGACCGAACAACTTCTTCGCATTCTCCCTGCCAACATTCTTGTACGCCTCCTCACCACCCAATGCCTTCTTGATATTCTCAGCATCGCCGTCCCACCAGCCACAGCCATTCTCAATGGTCTCATAAGGATAATCGACACTGAACAACAATCTCTCAGGGCCAAGATATTCAGCGACATACTTCAGAGTCTGAGTGCAGAAGTGTCCACTGGTGGTGAGGTAGATGTTGTTCTTGAAGTAATCGTAAATGGTCTTCTTACACATGACATCTCCTGCCTTGGCTGCAAGGGGCTTCTCAACATCTTCGAGCCAGTGGTTGATGCGCCAGAAGTCGAAGGGGATGTGCTCACCCAAGTGACCAACGATGATCTTGAGCTTGGGGAAGCGGTCAAAGACGCCGTTGGTGATCATACCGAGAAGATGCAGAGACACACCGTTGGCAAAGCTGAGAGGAGGACCAACGAGGTACTTGCGCTGAGCGTACTGCTGTTGGTAGTACTGGCCCATGGGTGCTGCAGGGTGGATGTACACAGGAACATCAAGCTCAACAACGACCTTCCAGAATTCGTCATAGGCGGGCTGATCGTAGAAGAGATATGTCTCGCCATCAGGCCCTGCGTGCTGGACGTCGTTGAGGAGAGCTCCGTGGAAACCAAGCTTGACGCAACGGCGGAGCTCCTCAGCAGCTTGTTTGGGGTCGTGCATAGACAGAGCTGCAAAGGCACCGAGACGATCACGGTGGTCCTTGATCTCGTTGGCGATGTAATCGTTGACCTCGGTGGCGTGCTTCTCTGCTTGAGCCGGGTCGCAGATACCTTGAATGCCGGGGACAGTCAAGGAGACAATGGTGTAACCGATGCCATGAGCGTCTGAGACTTCGAGACGCTCGCCGGTGATGGACTTGATCTGGCGCATGTAGCGATCGAGGTCCTTGGGAGCGATGTACAAGGCTGCCTGGTCGCGGCTCTGGTCTGCCAGACGAGGGATCTCGTAGGCTTCTTCGAAGGAGACTTTGCCGTACATGATGAGGAGATGAATGAGGATGAAAAGAAATGAGATGATAGTTGGCTCTCGAAATGGTTTACTGACTTGATGCAGCATTTACCATCGAGACTTACATGCTTTATAGACCTTTGCTCGACTCGTAGGCACAAGCATAGCGTTTCTGAATTGTACGTCACCACACCACAAGCATCCGAAGTCTTCAACAGATGACGACTCGTAGTCCAACATTTGTGGTATGATTCAGGAAGAGGTGGAGTGCTCTTTCCGAAAGATCACGCACTCGGTCTCTCAGTTTCCATAAGCCACCAGATGATAAGGTTACAATGGCAGACTCTTGTCGGAAGCCAGCCACGCTCATCATCTTCCGAAGAGCTGTTGGGTTCGGAAGACGCACCCCGAAAGCATGTTTTCTATATCGATTCCAGTCGATTGTAAGAACAGCAACACAATCGGAAGCTATCGACCTGTAGCAATCGAACTTGAGCCTCCACGATGTTTGTGGAGTTACGTTGGGCTTTGATTATCATGCGCGAAGGCGAAGTCCAATCAAGCAAACCAGATCAAAGGGCTGAGAACTCCTCACAAGGTGGCAAGAGACGACCAGATCCATCTCACTCTCAGTTTGTCCATCGCTGTCTAATCGAAACAAAGCTTTGGAAAACTTGAGATTATGCATAAAGTTCAATTTCCTCCCTAGCGCGGGCTAAGAGATGGCTTCCAAATTATGCAAAATCACCGACCGACCTGTGATTCGAACAACACGGTGCTATCTTTCTTCTAGGGGGCCACAAAGATATTCATGTCCTCGTCGATGGCATGAATATGTTCCAATACCAAAAAAATGGCCTGAGATGCGATCGCCTTTGGACTAGCTCCCTTTAGAATTCAGACCAAATCTGACAGATCTAGAAGCTCCTGTCTGTCTGTCCAACCTCCCCGTGTGCTAAATTCTGTCATTCCTAGCCATCTCCCACGGCCATGCCCAGGGTTGTTTGGTCTGTAGAAATGCATAATGTTTTCAAGATCGCTCTAGTCCTCCGTAGAGAGACGCTGACGATCACGCTCTCCATGGACTGACGATCGCGCTTTCAATGGAGGCTACCTCTGAAAATGTTGAAATCGTGCATTTCTACAGTCGTACACGCGACAAAGTTTAGCACACGGGGAGGAAGCATCTTGTCGTAGAGACACTAACTTAACTACAAGGATATATCGAAGACGTTCCTCAATTTCCGCTAAGTCGTGGATTTGAAACGCAACCCAGAATTTTGAGGGAGTCGCGACTTCCTCAAAACGTATGTATTTGTCTTGCCATGACGACACAAAGTTGTAACAACCAGACAAAGAAGGAACGACGAGACACGCTTGTTGCTTCTCGGTCAACCAACTTCTACCTCTAAACATCATCGCTCTACACAACATTGATTCAATAGAATTTGATCCATCAAAGGAGCTCCATCATCAACAACTACAGTATGCAGTTCTTCATCCTCAGCATCATCGCCGCAATGACCGGAGCAGTGTACGTATTCCCCGAGTATTGCCAGGCCTCACGCTAACCCTCTCAGCTTCGGTCTACCCCAGGGCTGTCTCGACGATGACTACGCACGATCCAACATATCATGCTCCGTCCCATCGATGGCATCGACAGCACAAGAAACAATTACTACGATTTCAACTCTCCCTCCCGGAGTCACACCGCCACATCAGGGAGTCCCAGAATCCATTCTTCCCCAGTCATGGGTCAAGTGGACTAGACCAACACCGCCGCTACCGTCGGCATCCTCAGCTTTGCTGGAAACAAGCATGCCTGGCGTCATGTCTATCCCACTTCACCAAGGATTTCCGGCCAGAACGCTCAGAACCACTATCAAGATCACTCACAAGATCACTGGCCCCAAGGGCAAGTGGACGTGGACGACTAAACCACCCGCAGCAACCGTGCCTTCAGACGAAACACGAACCACATCGTCCGACACAAGCAGACCTAGCCTCATGAGAATCATGAACGTAGACCGAGACGGATCTAGCACATGGAGAACTCTCACGGGCACATGGAGGACCACGACGATATACCCACCCACAGCAACTGTGCCTTCCGTCAGAGGCATTCAAGCCAGATCACTCGAAACAAGCATACCTACCGTCATGTCTATCTCATATCACCAAGTATGGCCGGAACAACTGGACACCCTGAGAACTACTACCAGGCCAGCTCCCACAGACACAGCCCACCCACTGATAGCAACTGTGCCTTCCGTCAGACACACCCAGGCCAAGCCATCGAGCTGGAAGCAAGGCGGTCCGTCTGCCTCTACCTCTTGGCTCGACCGCAAGAGCTGCATCCCATATGTGGCAACTGAACCTGTCCGCTAGTCGACTGGTGATTGGGTAAGTGACCAATTTGGGCTATGTTCTTTGTGTGCAAGAAGCTAACAGCAGACAGCCAAGAATACTCATGCAAGCCATCTCGCGCTACCATGGCTACTGCTGGATGGTATGGTCCATGATTTTCTGAGATGTTGCAATAGGATTCCTTTTCTTGATTACGGCGTTCGGCGTTTGTCTTTTTATCACCTGAGTTTCTATTGATCGGTTATTATGGGTATGAAGCATGAACAGATCATGCATATCGGCGTTTCTGCAGCAAGAGACGAATAAAAATCACTTCTTTCATACTCTCACTGGACGCGACTCCGAATCTCAAAGTGACCCTGCCTTTCGACAGCTGGGAATGAGGGCTGCTCTGTTCCAAGGAAAGGGGTCAAACTTATACACATTCATAGTGGGTGACGACCGTGCATGACATCTCGAAAATTTTGTGCTTTTTGCTATACTCATTATCATACCATCATGATACTGTAACACTCATTCTCGTTATCCTCATAACCATACCGCCATCCCATTCGTCCTTCCTCATCTGCAGTCTCAATACTCGACTCTAGGCTTCCAAATAGGAGCCTGTCTCAGATCATCCTCATCCCACTCAATCTTGCCCTTTTCGTTGAAGCGAGCACCCTCATCCGAGATTTCAATCACCTTCTTCGTCTCCTTGATCTCTTGTGCCGAGACACCGAGTTCATCTCTCACGATCCAGAGAGTGGGAGGCTTGGCAGTGATGGCAGGGTGATGGTAAGCATGCTTCAATGTCTCTTCAGGAATCTCAGGTGCGGGTTGACCTGGGAAAGCGTCCCAGAGCTGACGGCGGAGAGCAGGGTACTTGCTCTTGGAGCCGTTGAAGAGGAATGGTGCGAACAGACCTCCACGCTTGAAGTGTGCGGCGACGGCATTGGCGGTTTTGTTTTCAAAGTAAGGGCCTGCTTGTTTGGGTTGTACGCCATCGCCATCTACGTCGATTGGAACTGTTGCGCCTTGATCGTTGGCATGAGCTAGTGCTTCTTCTTCGTTCTCGGCCATGAGTTCGTCTGACAGTGTGTTGGTGAGAGGAGCCAGGATCATGTTGAGGTAGGTTTGGTATATGACGGTGAGGATGAGGAGGATCAACATCAACTTGGCTGGACCCTCGCCACCTTGAGCTGTCATCAATCCGATCAAGCATATCTCGGCGAGGTAGATGCCGACACTGAGATGCTGCAGGGCGCGGCCGTATGCATCACCTTTTGTATCCACTGCCATTGTCAAGACGTAAAAGACGTTGTATCGGAACGCCAAGTAAAGGAAGTAGATGCCGAGCATCGCGAAGCCAAGGACAAGGGGAGCGATGCAAGAGTAAGAGATTGCTGTGGAGCTATCAGTTCATATAGTCTAAGGCGTAAATCTGTGAAACTTACCAATGACAGCAAACAGTGTGAACTTAGGGTATGTATCACCCCAGCTGAGTCCCGTGAGGGTAACGAAACGCTCGAACTTTCTACGAGGTGTCGTATCCAAGAACGGCGACACGATGTTGAAGATGAGGAAAGGCACTATCTGGAAGATCGTTGACGCCGTGACTGCAATACCTTGAAGGATGAAGAACGAGAGATAGAAAGTGGAAGCGGTAGGTAAGTTGTCAGCAAGGAGTTTAGGAGTCTGAGCAGGGTCGTCCCAAATTTCTTCTACAGAGGCGTTAGCTTGCCATGCACAAAGCGAACCAGATTTTAGACTTACTAGCAACCTTCGAAGCTCCCGAAGAGAACGTGGTAATGAGGAAGACCTGTACAACTTGGAAGGCAAAGTACCATCCCTGTGTACGGAGTTCGACTTGTGCTAGCGTTATGGATCCAGCTTTTCTTGCGATGACTTTATTCTTGTCAGCTTGTTATACCTTATCTTGACATAGCAAGTAACTTACAGCGACAGATGATTGGTACGAGAGCCAGAATGGCAGAGATTAGAATTGTAGGAAGAAGACCGCTGATAGCGCCCTTGGTCGAAGAAGGCAATTTATTGACGAAGCCAAGTGGAGGGAAATTTTGTGCAAGGTTTTCGATATCGGCAAGCGAGCCAACAAGACCAACTGGGACGGACCAGAACACGATGAGCAGAACAACGATGGTATTGGCGATAATTGTACGAGTCCAGCGTTCAGGCTTTCCCATTGCCAAGTTGGGCCAAATGATCTCGTTCGGGCTTGCGAGACCAATACATGCTGCTTCCATCTTTCCTGGCTGTCTCCAGAAGGGATCAGAATAGGCAAGTTGTGCAGCACGTTGTGTCTCGAACTCGACAAAAGCTGCCGGTAAAAGCTTCTCGTAGCCTTGAACATGGCGTTTCTGGAGAGCTTCGACCTTCGGGATTGTGGTTTTCAACTGCTCGCGATACATATCAATAGCATCCTGCTTTCTGCCGACCAGTGCGATGCGCTTCGAGGGTCTTTCCTTCGGCGCGATCCATTGTTGAGTGGCAGTACCAGCTCTCTCGGGATCATCAGCGAAATGCTTTTCTCCTTTAAGATGCTTCTTGGTAGCGATTGTAGACAGTTTGATTTCTGACTCTTCCAAGGAAATGGCAGTGTCATTCATAGTGCTCACGAGACTTTCGAGCTCGGTACAATCTGTGGCCAGCCAAACACGCTTGACACCAAAGAAGTCGGCCTTGATCCATCTCTCGTGACGCATGTCTTCCGGTACACCTGTGAATAGCACAACGCGGGTGGAGATACGAGTGGCATTACGAGGAGTAGTGAGATATGCTTGTCGGAGGTTGATGTAGTAGAGAGTTTCCCTGGTGATGACAAACATGACGAAACTGAGGAATACCCACGCACAGCCAGCGTGCCAGTAGAATTTGTTAGGATCAGAGACGTTGCTGAAGGTGAACATGTCGAGCTCAGATTGGCCACCTCCGCCATTGTAGTTGACGCGAAGTAGGAAGACCCATGTGATGATGGTTCCAACAAGACATATGTATGTGAGCATACGGAAGTAGCGAATGAAAAGGTAGTTGTCCAGCGTTTGGTGGTTCAAGACGAATTGATCCGGGAGTTTTACGAAAGCAGAGATCCAGTTGAACATGCCATAGGCAGGCTTCGGTGTTTTCTCTCTGTTTCTGTCAGCAATATGTCTCCTTCTTAATTTGATGCTTGTCCACATACGCATCTTCCAAAGTGTTCAAGAATGTTCGAGGTGCATAAATGCGGTGCTGCTTTTGGCGGAGATATAAGAAGGCCAATACCAGAGGAATGGCGATGACGAGCAGAGGAACAACAGTGTATATCAACTTGTTGTAAGAGGAGGACCCTCCACGATTGTCTCCTTCCCCTAGAGCGCCTAATGGACGAAGTCAGAGTAGTTTCATCTTGAATCAAGGCAGCATTCGAAGGCTGGTTTTGACGGAAGAAGAACTTACCTATCACATCATTGACGGTGTCCATGATCAAGACGTGCTGATCGCTGGAACCCATGATGGTCGCTGCAGAAATAGCAGTGTTACTGTTCAATGCGATGTTTAGATTAAACTCAGCATTCATTTGGTTTGACAAGATGGTTCGCGTTTGGTGGCTGGTGAGGTGACGAGCGCTGACGCAACCCCAACCTTCTTTGCGGGGCTCGGGCCTGTCGCCTGCGAACAAACTTGGAACAAGACGGCACCACTCCTTCGTTTCCTCTTGACATGTCACTCTCAAACGGAATTTTGATGCGATGCAAGTTTAACAAGTACGAGTAGGTTCTACATTCGCCTCGCTCTCACCATAAATAAACTCTGTTTGGAAAGGAAACGGGCAGCCCGACAGCTACACGTATGATAGACTTTCCCAGATAGAGGCAGAAAAGAAGGTACGATGGTGACAACGACTGTGAGATTTGGTGCTGAACAAAAAGTAAGAGAAACCAATCAAGCCAAGAATAATTATGAGATCCTTTCTCCTGATTTTTCATCCCCTTTTCCTCCGCCAGAAAATCACAAGCCAAGAGAGTGGATGGTAGTAACGATTTCTGCTTACAAAGGAGATCCTTGCCTAGTTGATAGGCCACACGAAAAATGTCGGTCGATGTCAGAACGCGAAGTTGAGTGCTACGTTAAGACATGAAGTGTTTCAAGCTCACTGTATCCAACAGTCAGTAGGTGCTTTGATGATGGACAGAGAAAGCCATCATCATCAGCACCTACTCAAGAGAGCCATAATCGCTCAAAAGATTTTTGAGAAGAGCCAACAACACAATCATGCAGTCCAACAGTACTTAAGCTCAAACTAAACATTGGCAATTTGCAGTCTAGATGTCAAGGCATGGCATGACAAGTATCTAGTCCACGGATCGGCAATGGAGCTTAGGTGCGACTGAGCTGGCTGATCGTCTCGTTGGCTCTTGTCGTAAGTCCCTCGTTCGGGGCGCTGCATGTCGTAGGTGTTGATGCAGCCGGTGAGTTTATCTTGGAAGTCTGTTGTGTTGTCAGAGAAGAGAGAAGGGGTTCAACTTTACCATGCCATTGAGGCCGAGGCCAAGAGTCTCCATAACCTGTCTGACAGCACTCATGCTTTCGTCGGAGTCGAGCCAGACGGCACCGATGACTGCCTCGACAAGGTTGGCAGCAAGCTTGGTTGAAGCTTGAACAGGGTTGCGCGGGTTGACGACCATGCATCCAACAAGGCCAGTCTCATGAGCAACCCTTGCGAGGTTGGCATTAGACAGCAGACGCTGACGTTTGGTATCCCAGGCGCCTTTCACAAGCGTAAGTATTCAGTCTCCATGTAGTGGTCTTGATAAGACAAACCTAGGGTATCATCCTGCTCATACCAGGGTCCAGCAATAGCAGATGCCATCGCAGCATCTCCGACGATGGCGAGCCTCTTGTTCCCGTCATAAACACGGCGACCGCCAATCAGATTTTGGCCGGAGCCAGCAACTTGGAGGGCTTCCCAAAGATAAAACTCTGCGGGCTTGCGAGGATGATATCCAATGATGACTTCTGCTCTCTCAAGCTTCAGCTTGTACATTGCGGTGGACATGTTGATAAGTGAATGTGAATATCCGTAGTGTGTCGTGATTCAGCAGAGGAAAGATTTGTAACTGACGGAGACGGATTGTCAGTGAGGCTTATATGCGTCTCGGAGAGACTCCCAACCACCTCGGCCTATTCAAGGAAAGGCTGTGAGGGGTACAAGTAGCTCTTCATTCCATGATAAGACTGCAGTATGACGTCTCCAGGATATGTATGCATGCAGAAGGCCCTCACACTGATCATAACCAAGCAAATGTGTCTTGGATTAATTTAGCTACACTGCATGGAAGTGGATGGAGAGTTGATGTCAGTTCTCTATCCTGCACATGGAACTCTTCTGTCCTGCCAGGATGACCAGAACGGTCTATTAAATGCATGATGATGCTGACAACTTAGAGAGAGCCTGCACTCTCTACTGTCCCCCTTGGACAAATCACAAATACCCAAACTATCGTGCTTTCTCAAAGATGAACAGAGGGAGATAGTGGAGACCCGCGCGCATCCGTGCTCAAGCCTCACCGCCCTGGCAGCCTCGTCCACGACTGCACCTTCCTCACACTGCATTCTTCGTCTACCGATTGGGGACCAGACAATTCTCCCCGAGACATCTCGTTATCGCAGATGTACTGCGCGTGTTGATCAATCTATTAACAGTGTCGCCATCATTATCTCGAATCAGCAAGCATGTCTTCCCACGGCACGGAACCAAGCGTATATTGCAGTGGAGATCATCACTATCTGATGCCTCTTGTAGATTGCTTTGACAAGCACGTGAAGTGCTCTTACAGTTCACGTTTTCGCTTCGTGCAATATCAAAATATTGCATTGCAGAATCACTTACCTTTTACAGCAGGCCAGTCTCAAACACCACCATGATCATCGCTGCAGGCCGATAGTTTTCAGCTGAGTTTTCCGAAAGATATTATGCTCAAAGGAAGACTGCTGGCTTCTCTCTAACATGATGGCTATTCGTAAACGATGTCAATATTCGAGACCAACTGTTCGTTGCCGACAGCAGGTACACGCTTCGTCGAAAGTCCCGATGTGCGTGGCACCCTCGACATTCTCTGGAGCTGTCTAAGTGTGCTACTTCTCTGCACTTGGTCCATCCAACACCTACCCATTCCGCATCAATGCCGTCCTCGCAGCGTACGTCAGCAGATCAACAAATTCTTTTACCAGCTGGGGATCAAGTTGCGGTGGATGCTGGTCACACTCATCGCCCCAGAGCTGCTCTGCGGTGTCGCTGCCGAGGAGTGGCTGAACGCTTGCAAGGCTGCCCGAATACTTGCTGAGAAGCCAGATGACGAGATTGAATGGACGGCGAGCCATGGTTTCTTCGCGCAGATGGGAGGTTTCAGACTTCGATTCCGAGACGCCGACAGCCAAAATTCAAGAAGAACGTCTGACACCACTACCAACGAGGTATCGCCAGAGAAACATGGCATCGCCGCGCCATACCAAGAGCCTCTGCTCAGTCGGCTCAGCTATCCTCATGCGAACAATTGGAGCTACGTCTCCGGAACCTCTTCAACCGTTGAGTCTCAGGAAGGGCTGCTTCCGAGCCCGGTCCATGTCGCCATCCGCGAGAAGAGCTTCAAGTCCGTTGCTTGGGACCTGAATATCATGTCCAAACAGCACGCTGGGTTATCAACGTCTTTTGGGCCGGCTGAATGGAGTCCTGATACGCGCAACGGAGCTCTGATCGAACAAATGATGGTGCAGAGACAGACCGACCCTCAGGCAGGAGAAATTGCACTGATGGCCATGAGGATGACCACCGACACATGGAATTTGAGCCTTGAACAAATCCGACTCGCACGGAAGTATGGTATCATCAAAACACTTCCCAGTATGAGCAAAGAGGATCTAGACGCGATTAGCAACAGTGATGGCCTCGCCAAAGCACTGGCTGTATGTCAAGTCCTCTGGCTCATTATTCAGATGATCTCGCGCGCCACATCATCACTTTCGGTTTGCCAACTTGAAGTAGCGACTGGAGCCTTTGCGATTACCACCTTCTTAACGTATATCTTTCTATGGCAAAAGCCACAGGGTGTTGCGAGACCGATTTACATAGATTCTGCACGAAGACCCACCGTAGACGAAGCTTGGGAGCTAGCGCAGTGTGGACTCGAGGAGACAAGTTCACTGCTCTATCGCGCCCGGAGCTGGAGACAGTCACGCGAGCATTTGAAGGCAAGAGCCTTCTCCAATACAATAATGCTGGTTTGTGCGACAGCACTTGGAGCGGTTCACTGCGCGGCTTGGAATTTCGAGTTCCCAGGAGAAGCAGAGAAGTGGGCATGGAGAGGTTGCGCTTTGGGGTCGACGATGCTGCCTCTGTTTCTACTGGCGTGGCATGAGTTGTATCTGCGTTTTGCCTTTACAAAACACATCATCTTCTCGGTCGTCATCCTACTCGGCTTCATGCTGTACGGATTTACTAGACTGTTTATCATGGTGGAGATGTTTCGATGCTTGTTCTATCTTCCGGTTGATGCCTTTGTAACGACGTGGACGATAAACTTGCCAGGTATTTCATAGATGAGATTGTATACAAGATTTAGTTCGGAATCTGACAGAAGTGCCGAAGGATTATGCGTGAAGGATTGGTAGGTTTCGATGTCGAAAAAAGACGTTGGTGTCGATTGAGATTGGAGTGAGGATACTGATGAAAATCATTAGAGGCAGGCGCCAAGAAGTGATAGAATTGGGAAGGCGCAATTCGGC